>SXGU01457700.1_pt1 | contig 13490 bp, 11 predicted proteins | sample 3174531 | NCBI WGS metagenome assembly SXGU01 (sample SAMN11356863, study PRJNA531348) | freshwater metagenome | isolation source: freshwater sample F1-140 | place: China: Fuxian Lake, Yuxi | collected 2017-12-25 | reverse complement strand
TCTGGCGTGCGTATTCGCGATGTCCGCCGCGCAGGCCCTCCCTCGCGCGGTCGAGATCTTCGCCGAAGAGATGGCTCATCATCTGCATGGTGGGATCTGAATTCGGCTTTCCTCCGGTTTTTAAGCTATGGGCGAGAGAGCGGAGTTGGCGCGTGTCTTCATCGATGTTTGCGTGGTTTTTAGGATCATTGAACTTCGTGCGAGAGGACACGAGCGGCAAAAGCCGCGAGAGCGCCTGCGAAAGGGCCTGCATCTTTTCGTGCCACGTCGCCGGTGCGGGTTCGGCCGAGGTCGTGTTCGCATCGCCCTTCTGCGACCGCGAACCCGAGCAACCGACCATCGTTGTGCCGGTCACGAGAACCATGATAACCATCAAGCGAAATCCGATACCACCTGAGCCCGATCCGTGACCCATAAACCTCCCCGATTGAGTTAACGTCTCTGGCTCAGTGAGCTCGGGGAACAAGGTAGATCGGGCACGTGCTCATACGGATCACGTCGCGCGTGATGCTGCCGAGCAAAGCTGATGCGACCGGTCCCGTTTGCGACACCATGGCCAGGAGCACTGAAGCGTCATTCAACGACCTCACATACTCTACAATGGCCTCGGACGTAGGTTCACGAAAATTTTCGTTCACCAGGCGAATTGGGACACCGGAATCCGCCGCCGCTTGCGTCCAAGCGTTGATTTCTCGACTGTTGTCTTCGGGAATATCGGTCGTGAGCGCGTCGATCGAGACCCATCCGCTCCCCAGCATGTGCATGCTGCCCTGAACGTACGGATCAACCGCGTAGGTTTGCTTATGAAAAAGATGGATTTCCGCTCCGGTTCTCATGGCGATCGTGAGCAGTTGGTCATAGGCCTGCGCGCACGCGGGTGAGAAGTCCGTCGGAAAAACGATGGTCTTTGGACCCTCGCCGAGGAATCGGCTTTGCTCGTCTCGGCGTTCGCCCTTTTCATCCGCGTGAGGACCCGCGATGAGGAGCGGGGTCTCGCTTGAGTTCATGATTTCCTCTGAGAAGCTCCCGTTAAAGAATCGGCTCAGGCCCCTTCTCGCATGGCTGCCGACGGCGATCCCGACGGCGCCTAATTTCCGAGCATAGCGGACGAGGCGTCGCGCGCACGCGGCCTTCGATGATGTCGGCTCGATCAAGATGCGGGGTTTTTTCACGTGCACGAGATTTGTCTCGGAAAGGATTCGCAAAACAGCCTTAAACGCCATCGGTTTAAGCGCGGGTCTCAAATAAGGCGAGTAGCCCCGGTCCATGAAGAAATCTTCGCTCAAGACATATACCGGATGAATCGGTGTCGAAGGAAAAACTCTTTGCAAAGCCGCCGCGGTCTTCAACTGCATTTCGAGATCGGAAGGAAACGCATCAATCGCCCAAATGACTGGAGTCGATTGAGTGAGATCCGTGTGGTCAGTGGCAAAAGTGGATCTGGTCTCGCTTAAGTTTCGGCGGATGTCTTCCATGGCATACGACTCCGTTCGATCCTGGTACAACTGATAATAACAGGGGTTGAACGTGCACAATTTGGCGTTTCAGCCAAATTCGCGCGAAGATGGCGCAACAGCCTCGGCGATTTCCGAAGTCAGATGGGTCGGGGAAAGAGCTCGACCCGATGCTTGAAGTGTTCGGGAATTCGCGCGTCCAGAATTTCGTGCAGGTATTTCGAGCCGTAGCGGGCGGAGGCGTGGATGAGGACGATCTTCTCACACTTCAAACTCTCAAGGCGGGGAATGAGTTCGTCGAGATGAATGTGACCCCAAAGCCTCGCGTTCTCGACCGACTTCTTTTCATCCCAGTAGGTCACTTCCATCAAGAGGACGCGACTCTCCCGAACCTGGGGCGAGTCAAGAAACTCAATGCGCGTGTCACCCGTGAAAGACAAAACGGCTTCATCGAAGTGTTCCTCAAGCTGCTCGCCTTGCTTTCGTAGATTGCCAAGCTGACGTGGATCCACATCGCGGTACTCAGGTTTCAGGCGCTTCTTTCTTTCGAACACCGTGTAACCTTGAGAGTCGACGCGGTGAAAGGTTTCAAAGGGCTTAAAGAAGTAAGGTGCTTTCAGCGGCGCCTCTTGACCCGGTTTAATGGAACGAAACTGATACTGGTAAGTGTGATTATCGATTTGCTCCCAAAGACGCATGATCTGCTTTAGCGGCGGAAGCAAACCTTCCGGCATATACACGTTCGGCGGAGTCTGGCCCATCATCGCCTTTTGCGCGATGAGATAGGGGAGACCCGACGCGTGATCCATATGCCCGTGAGACAAAAGAATATTAGGAACCGGAACTTGAAACGGGAGACCCTGGCCGACGTCAAAGCAGACGTCGGCATCGGGAAAGACGATGCTCGTGCAGATGCCCGCCATCGAATAGCCAACGAGGCGAATATTTTTATGTGTCCATGTGAAGCCGGTCGAAAGCGACATTACAACGTTTTATCACTCACGAGCGCTTTTGCCAGGACATCGTGCCCGAGCCAAAGCACCGGGCCGTGGGGCTGCCAACTTTCATGGAACATCACGTATCCAGTGGAGCGAAAGATTTCTTCGCTCAAGACAAACGTCATGAGCTGCTTTTGATCTTTGTGCATCTCGATCAACTGATCCGAGCCTGCGATCAATTTTTCCATTTGCTCCCGCGTATTGTGCTGGGGCCATTGATCATAGATCGATTGTTTTTTAACCGGCGATGACGAGAGGACCTCGTCGGTGACTTTCATCATCTCCTCGAAACTATGCTCAGGCTTCAGGAGGGCCTTGGATCTCTCGAGAATGTCGCGAGTCTTTGACGAATTGACGCCTTCTTTGCGAAGAGCGCCGACCAAAGTGTAAAGCGGGACTTCGACGCCTTGAAAGATCGAGCTCGAGTTCGTGAGGATCTCGGGGCAGTTGAAGACGGTGGCCTTCACACCTTTATTCCACGCTCGCTTGGCGATTTCCTCGAGCTCAATTTTGGCCCACCCTTGAACGTACGGAGCGTAAGATTGCCACTGATAAGTGTTTTGAATCATCACCTCGGTTCCGTGGTAGCCATAGGCGACGTAACGGACCTGGCCTCCCGCCTTTTCGACGGATTCGCGGATCGGAGCACTGAGATCCAAGAGATGCTGGAATGTGTTGGCCGTTACCTCTTCGAAGTTCATTTCCGAAAGGCGGCCTAAGTCAGATTTCCAGAATTGTTCGGAGGGCATGTGACGATCGCCCACGCCTTTGAAAACGCGGTTCATCGTCGGCATCAAGATCTTTGCACGGGGAACACCGCCCGCCATCGTGTGTGCGAAGAGAACATTGGCTCCCTTCGGGATGTGCGATTCAAGTTCTTTCATGTAAGTCGCGACGTTTTTACGGAAGCGTTCGACCGCGCGCTTTCTTGAATCTTCAACCTTAGCCCAATCGAGCTTCGCGTTTTCCCACTCGCTCATCTTGACGCTTTTGATTTGATCGCTCGGCGACGTTCCGTCTTGCGAGCAGGGCTCAAGGTCAAAACCGGCTTCGAGGGGAACATTGATAAAGGGTTTGGGTTGCGCCGCCACTTCCTCGTCATTCAGCGCGCGAAGCTTGCCTTCGGCATCGCGACGTCCAACCGTGGAGCGGATGATCTTCATTCCGGTACGCTCGGCTTCATCGACGATGCCGTTTGCGTATCCACGCGTGAAGAGTTCACCGAACACGACGAGAACGTCACCCGCCTTGAAGCCTGACGTTTGCGGAACATCCCGGAGGGGAGTGTAGGGCGTCTTCGCCTTGCCCGCCGCCTGAGAAGTCGAGGTCGTTCCATAGGTCTCTGTCGTGTGTTCCACTTGCGTTCCACCTTTCTGATTCTGAAGGTGAAAGCCTATGACATTCCACCCCTCGATGTCCATTTCACGCGGCCGAGATGGCCTGCATTTGACGGTCTGCAAAATAAAATTTCTTCACCCCGGTGATCGGTTCTTAGACAGCCCCTTTCCCGAAGAGATGGCAAAGGCGGCTCGCGAGGGAGTTGCACGGTCATTGCAATACGCCCGGGCGGAGGATTTTCATCATGAAATGGGATCAGGGCCTGCTCGCGGGCTTCATGACAATCGGGTTCACGCTCCTCGGAGTGGGTGCATGTGGCCCCTCGCGGACTGAAGTCAGGATGCTGCCAACTCCGCGGCTCGCGAAGGCTCAACACGAATGTGCCGCGAAACTCGGAACTGGAAAGTCGCAGGTGATCGGCGACAAGACCTCACGTTTTGCGAGCGTTTGCGGGTTCCGTGAGGGCACTCGCGGCTACGCTTACTATGATGAGCCAATTGGCTACAATCTCGAGAACAACCGTGGACGCTTGGACATTCGAGTGAGCTTGCGCCTCTCCATGCCGCAAACCTCTCCGCGCTATGCCGATGCCGCTCTCCTTGACATCCGCTAAGTGTGTGACGAAAAGATCGAAGGTCTTTGGGGTCAGGACAAGAGGGGACCTCGCCTTCAAATTCAGTTTCTCCTCGGCGAAACGGCGAACTCAAGACGCGATCGCGAGAATGAAGATGTCGTGGCCTCCGTGCACGACCTGACCCTCGTCGGCAATCCGCAAAAATTTGAGGCCCTTCATCTGGAACATTGGCCCGAAGCCGCGGGTTTTCACCTCTTTGAGAGTGAAAAGGCGAGTGATCAGTGCATAGCTAGAAACACCGGCATTCCCGCGAAGATTCGCGCCTGCCAGGCCGAGGCGAAGAAGCTCTTCAGCGGCCAGAACCTCCGCTTCTGCGCGAATCTCGCGGTGATGGTTGGTCACTACCTCGGTCTTTCGGAAGATTCGCAGCGCGGATCGTGTGAACCCAAAATCGAGCCTGATCCGGAAGAAGGATCCGTGACTTTGCCAGCACAAATCGCATGTCAGCCGCCCGAAAAACCCGTGTCCTTCATGGAAGCAGCAAACCTCAAAGGGAATGAAGGCGAATGCTTCTGGAAGAACGTATCGTTTGCAGCTGGCGATAAGAAAAAGGTGATCTTCGCGGGCGCCTGCGCCGTGCACGAGAAGCCTGGCGCGGGGGGCGCAAGGACGATTGACAAGCCAACACTTCATCCTAGAAACATCTAGGAAGAATGAATGAGAATGTCGATTACACAATAGAGAACGGGCTTCTCGTCTTCACCCGCGATTATCTCAAGCGACGCGGGAGTTGCTGCGGCTCCGGCTGCCGCAATTGTCCTTACCACACGCGTATTGTCTCGATGGTTCCATCGTGGACGGAAACGTTGATCGAAGCCGGCGCGCGGGTCGTCGGTCGCACACGCTTCTGCATTCATCCGCGTGACAAGGTGAATTCCATTCAGGCTCTCGGAGGAACAAAAGAATGGAACATCGTGGAAGTGCGGGCGCGCTCGGCTGATCTGGTTCTCCTGGATCAGGAAGAGAATCCCAAAACGATGGCGGATGAGTCGCCCGCTCAGACGATCGCGACGCACGTCACGCGAATTGAAGACGTGGCGCCGGAGTTACGAAAGATTGCGAGTGGCTTCACCTGCGCCGATGATCACTCGGTGGTTCAAAAGCTTCTCGAGCTGAGTGAAAGGTGGGAGAAAATCTCAAGCCTTCCGCCGCTCTCGAGGCAAGACGAACTTCCCGGTGTCCTCGATTGGATTCAGCGGCCCGGTCAGATTCCCCCAAGAGTGGCCTATTTTATCTGGAACAAGCCGTGGATGACGGTGACGAAAGAGACGTTCATCGGATCGGTTCTTTCAAAGCTCGGCTTTGATCAGCTGGAACCGCAGCACGCCGGTGAAAAATATCCGGCGGTGACTCTCGATGAGATTCCGCCGGATACGCTTCTTCTCTTCTCAAGTGAACCCTATCCATTTCAAAAAAGACGTGATGAGCTCCAGATGCTCCGTCGGCCCTCGGCCATCGTCGACGGAGAGAGTTTCAGTTGGTTCGGTGTTCGAACTTTAGTCTTTCTTGAGCACGCTCTACAAAACCAGAATCGTTGAAGTTTCCAGTCGTGCCTACGACCTTTCTCGACACCGTTACATGGTGGGAGTGACGGATTGCGCGCACGCGGGAGCTGTCTAGTTTTTTATTTAGGCATGATTCGCGGACATACGCGTGCGAGCGCAACATCGAAGGTAAGTAGGAATTTCACGAAGCGTGGGCCCGGATCTTGAACAATCCTTGCCAAGGTTGGATCGGGAGTACGTGCATGCCGGGTTTCATTGACGAGAGCGTTGCAAAGAAAGTTTTCGCGGGCGTGATGATCATGCTCACGGGAATTTCTGCCCGTGCCCAAACACCGACCGAAGCGACGAGTTCCGTTGCAACTAAGATCGAAACACAGGCGCCGCGCCGGAAGGCCGATGTGCAGTGGAAGATGGACCTCCGCGGCGACAGTTTCGCTAACGAACGCGACCAAGCCCAGATCGTCGGCTTCGGACTTCGCGGAGAAATGCGTTACCGTCTGGCCGACACGCTTCTCCTTAAAGCAAACGCCGGCGTGACGATGCAGTCGGGGTATGCTCAAACCCGCTTCGGCGATAGTGCTCCTCGAAGCGGCCTCGACCTGAAAGAAGCCTTCGTTCAATATCGGCCCCTCACGTTCTTTGCCGTGCAGGCCGGAGCGCTCAACCAAGGACAACTGAGCCTTCCTCTCCTCATTTCGGAACGCGCGTTTCCCGGTGTTCTTGAAAAGGTCGTTGTGGGCTCAAAGCGTCTGGGACTTGAGTTGAGAGCGCAACAGACCATACCAACCTCGACGCAACTTTCGACGAAGACCGTGGATGCGGAGCCCTCACCCTCTTTTCTTAGCGAAACGCTTTTGATCAAGACGATGCCATTTGAGTTCTTGGCTCTTGAGGCACACGGTACCCACTTCGCGTTTCACCAGCTGCCGTCGCAAGTCGCGATGGAGAGCGCGCCCTTTGGCAACACCCTCGACGACGACGGTCGCCGCTTTGTTTACGGCTATCAAGGATGGGCGGCGGGCGGCGATGCGAAGATCACCTTCGTGCCCGGGTTCGCCTGGGGTTTTGGTGGAAACATGATTCAGAATCTTGATGCCCCCGAGGGTTTCCGAAATGCTCAGCATCTCTCAACCCGCTTCGAGATCGGGCTTCCCGGAGATATCGACCTCATTCCGAAGGGCGAAGTCTTTTTCGCTGAAAGCGATGTAGCACCGGCTTTCTATAACGACGCCGGCTTCGGTCACACCAATCGCCAGGGTTGGGCCGCCGAACTTCAAACCGTGATGAAGACAAAGAATCTCACGCTCGGTGCGAGATACGTGAGCGCCGACGTCATCAATGCGAGCGCGCTTCAGAGTCGACAAGAATATATTCTGCTGAAACTCGGGACACTTTATGATTCGATCTTTTAATTTTTCGGCTCTCGTTTTTTCTTTGGCCGTTTTGAGCTTAAGTCTCGCGGCCTGCGTGCGTCCGCAATCGCAAAACGTCTCCAGCCGATCAACGTTCGTGATCGACTCGGTCAAGGGCTCGTCAACCGTTTCGAGGCAGTTACGCGGTTTTTCCATTCCCTCGGCTCGACTCTACAATTTCTCGGCCTGCCTGAAGGACAAACGCACGGCCGAGTCCATCAAGCGTCATGCCTTCATTGTTCTCGGGGGCACAAAAGAAATCCACCAGCGAACCGACGACTCCGGTTGCCTCAACTGGTCCGAGGAAATCGCGTACAATCATTTGGCTGACGAAAGATACATTCGACTCGACCGCAAAATCACGTCCAGTAGGATGCAATCGGGAACTCGCGATGTGCGCCTTGCGATTAACCCGTGGGGTTTCAGCGGCGGAAGTGACGTCGTTGATCTCTCAAAAAGCGAAGTTCCCGAGGAATATCTCTCGGATGAATCCGAGATGATGAGAGTGTCCAGCCCGAAGAGGGTTCACGTCTCGAAACTGACCATCGACAATTCTCCGCGACGCTCGGCTCAACGCCTCTCGCGCAGTCTTCGCGTCCACTTATCACCGTCCATTCTCTTAAGAGACTTAAGAGGCCAACAAATCGAATATGCTCTGAAGAACGCGGACCTCAAGGCGTCAGTGGACCTGATCGCCTCTTCAGTTTCGGGCAGCCAGGAAAAATCGCAGATCGTCTCGAGAGCCGATGACCTTCCTGTCTATAAGGAGGGAGACGGTTTCCGCTTTGATTTCACTCCCGAAATTTCCCAGGGTAGCGTCGGGACCCGCTTCCGTCTTGCGGTGAAAATCGCGGCAAGTGGTGGACCAAAAGATCTGACCCCGTTTTCCGGATTGTTCAGTATCGGCGACTACGCGAGCCTCACGGGCTCTCCGTCGTTGCCCGTTCAGATTATCAATCCTGAGTTTGAGCGCGAAGAGAAGTCACAGCCCAATATTAACGGTTCGCCCGACGCACCTTCGGCTGCGGCTCCTCGTCTCTTTGAAGTCGGTGAGCTGAAGCTTGAGTGGGCCGGTGTTGAAGACGAGTCGGCGCTCGTTAGAACGGTCAACTACCGCGTCGTCGCATGTTTGACGGATACCTCAAACGGCAATCGTCCCGCGGTCGATGCCGACTTCGTCGTGACCTCGGGCGAGGGAAATCTTAAAAAAACGATCAAACCACTCCCGCGGCGTGGACCGGGCTCAGACGGTTGCTACAGCTGGGAAGATTCGCTCTCTCATCGCTACTACGAACCTGAGCACTTCCGGTTGATTCCCGTTACGATTTCGCACCCCGAGTCGGGTTTCTCGGAGAGCCGCACGATCGCCATCAATCCCTGGGATCGTCTCTCGCTGGGTGGTGATTCGAAATTTATCAGCGCGACCGTGGAGCGTGTGAACAATGCGCCAAAAAAATCGGCGCGCCTCATGAGCGAAACCTATTCTTGGGACACCATTAACACTCGTCATTATTCCGTCGATGAGTTCATGAACCTGAAGATCAAAAAATCAGTTCAGTTCCGCATGCCCCTTCGTGTTCTTCGGCATTCGAGTATCTTGCACGGGCGTTCGGCCGCCCCCGAAGCTTTGCGCGATGGAATTTACCTTTTCAGAGCGCTGATCTTCGTTACGGTCAGATCCGCATCGGGTGAGAAGACCGAACTCTTTTCGCAAATGGACGGCGACTCTAAACTCATACGCGTCGTGGGCGGGGAAGTGAAAGTCGGGCTCGACTTTGACATCTCGGATCCGAAGCTGATCCGGTCGCGCGCGAACTTCGTCTACGAAATTCTTCCGGTCGACGAGTCTCGGCTCTCTGAAAGAGAGAAGGGATCTCTGCAGCTCGAAAGAGGCCGGCGCGCGCTCGACCTGGTCGATCGTGCGTCAGGGCTCGTCACTCCCACGTACGTCGCACCGATCTGGGCGGGTGACGAAGCGGAAAACTCGGCGAGTTTCCCGACCGACATGACGATTTCGGGCTCTTACAAGTCAATCGATATGGCCGAGAACACGCGGGCGATCGCGGGTCAGACCTATTCGCAAATCCTTGAGCGCGCTCGGAAGTCGCATTTTGAATACGTGCAGCGCATGCGCGAAATGACCAAGCTGACGAGCTACCTCAAGGTGATGAACCTCGAGTATGTCGCTCTCAACAACGAAAGCACTATCCTCGCGCAAAATCCGGGTCTTGAGGCAAACAATATCGGTTTGCCAGCAAAGGCTTCGGCGCAGAGGCTTCTCGCATTCTTGAACTACAAATTTCCGACCCACATCTGGGATCCTTTCGCGCTGAAGGAGCCGGTCACCCTCGCCCAGGTTCAAGAATGGATTGACGGCAAAAGGCAAATCGACGTCCCTCTCGCGGGCCGTCTCTGCATGATGTTCATGTACGATATCCAGGCGGCGGCGCTCCAGCGTCCTAAGGGAATGATGCAAGATTGCATGCGCGCGGTCAGCCGGGGCGATCAGGTTTTCAGCGTGGATCGTACACTCCGCCTGCTGGAAACTGACGGAGGCACCTTTCTTCCGAGTCAGCGACCGACCCTCTCACTCAATGTGGGTTCCGATGTTTCGTTTGGACGCTCCAATAGCCACAGCAATAGCTTCACCGCTTCTTGGTCGCCGACCGCGATCGTTGGGTCTCTTGTCGAGAAGGTTCCAATCCTGAGCGCCATCTGGGGAGCCGCGGGTCTTTCCGCGAGCTTCAGTCATTCGCGATCGGATGCGACTTCGGTGAGTGAAGGATCAAGCCTCTCCAGCGGGACGAGCCTCATCATGGAGCACGTGGAAATGAAGGTGAAGGCGACCCGCTACGATTCCTGCGTCGCGATCCGCATCTCGCCTGAGTACTGGGAAGCTCGCAAATCTTTGGTTCGCGACTCGAAGTTGAAGGGTGCGGAGCTCCTCGGCCGACTCTCCAGAGGAGTTTTGATTTGCTCCGGCGGCGACCTCAAGAAACCGATCGAAGTTCGCGAGCACTTCTACACGTTCGCCCAAGGTTCGATTGACGGAATGCTGCTCGATAAGGGGGATCTTGGAAATTACCCCTGGCTTCTCTCGTTACGCGGGACAAATGACTACGTGACCTTCCTCAATGTCATCGCCGCGAAAAAGTCGAGTGCTGGTGAAGTCAGCGGAAAGATCGACGTAGGTGGGTATCCGCTCGAGCGTCTTTCGGAAGCTTACGCACGTTATCGCGGTCACCTTTCGAGCCAACCTGGCGTGTACGCGTTTGAGCCTCAGCGTCCGCCTGAGGGCCAAGAGAGCGGAAGCTGGTGGAAAAGAATTTTCCATTAACTGAACGAGACGCGGTCACTCAACCAGGTTAAAACAAGGTCCGACTTTCCGGCGCGACTTTTGATTTCGCGCCGGATTCGCTCCGCAAGTGCCTCATTCACGATTTTTAGAGCCTTTTCAAGCCGAACCGCAAAGTCTTCGGCGTGAATCACCGGCTGAACGAAGCGCAAATCGGATTCGCCAGGCTGAACGGGGATATCATGAAACTCAATTGCTTCTCGGTTGTTCTCAAAGAGCGGGCCAACAAAGGTGAGCGACCCCGTCGCGAGCGGCTCCATCACGCTATGAACGGTCTTTTTAAACGAGCCGCCGACGAAGGCGAGAGAACCTTTCCGGTAGAGCTCCGCCAAAATTCCCATTTGATCGACGAGGAGGATGGTCCCATCGGGCCACTGACTCGCCTTCGAGTAGCGTACGCTCTTTAGGCCCCGGCTCTCGATGATCGACTCAAGCTGCGCAAGATGATCTTCGGTGGGTTCGTGAGGAACCAAGATGAAAGCGACAGGAACCCGGCCCGCGACTTCAACGAGAACCCTTTCGTCTTCAAGCCATGTTGATCCGGCAACGAGAATCTCTTGTGAGTTTCGCCTTACAAAGAGCTCCTCCTTAAGTGGCTTTGGCTTCATCAGTCGCTCCATGACTTGGTCATAGCGCGTATCGCCCGCCACGCGAGTTTTATCGCCGACGCCTAAATTGCGAAATGCGGCCAAATCCGACTCGCTCACGCAAAAAATGGCGTCCAGCCATTCGAAGACGGCACGCGACATCCACCGTGCGAGGGGATTACGCGTGCGCCCCGCGCTCTCCGGAAGAGTCGCCGAGAAGAGGAGCGTGGGAAGTCCAAAACGCTTCGCCTGTCGGAGCATTTCCGGCCAAGTATCGGTGCGAGCGACGAGAAGTGCATGAGGCTTTTGTATTCTAATGAAATCTCTGAGCGCGTGCGGAGTATCCCAGGGAACTGGGCACGAAAAATCCACCCCGGGAAAACGGCGCACGACGCCCGCGTAAGTCGGCGAGAAATAAGTGACGATCACCCGCGCATCCGGAATCTGTGCCTTGATGCGGGTGATGACCGGCTTCGCGTATTCGAACTCGCCCGAAGCGCAATGAATCCAGATCGAGTTGGATGGGCGCAGGGTGTCCTCTTTCAACCAAGGTGCGCCCTCGCGCATCTCAAGGCCGGCCGCGATTTTCTTATTAAAGCGCGCGAGAATGGAAAAGCTCGCTCGAAGCAGCGGCCAAATCAGACTACGATAAGTTAAATAAAAGAAGATTTGGCCCATCGTTTAGTAGTTTCTTGCCAGAAGTTTCCGGGCCGTTTGCGCGACCCGCTCGGGAGAGAGTTCAACGAGACACCGTTGATAAACGGAATTCACGCACTGACCGCGGCCGTCTTTCGAGCAGGGTTTGCACGAAAGGTCGATTTCGAGTTCGCGGGAAGACGGGTGGCTCGGATAACCGAACGCCGTTGGGCCGATCAACGCGATCGTGGGTCTCTCCATTTGATCGGCGACGTGGAGGAGGCCCGTATCGTTCGCGATCACTAAGTCCGCCTGGGCGAAGATCGCGGCATTTTGATTGAGTTTGAGGCGTCCAGCTAAATTGAGACAGCGCTCGGGGGCAACCAAACTAATATCATTTATGAATCGATCTTCGGGGCCTCCGAGGCAGACGAATCGCATTTCCGGTAAAAGCTGGACGAGAGCTTTCCAGTTTTCGATGGGCCACCGCTTCATTTGCCAAGCAGCTGAGGGGGCCAGCGCGATGATCGGGCCACTTAAGCTTTGGAGCTCTCGTTCCACCTCACCCGGTAGATCTGCATTCGAATAAAATTGGCGGCCGATGGGAACCGCGGGTGCGAGGCCCCATGGCTTCAAGGGTTCGTGAAACGAATTGGCACCGCGGAAGGGCATCTGGAGCACCGGGAGACGAAAGCGAAAGAAGAGCCATCTCCTCCACCGATTCTTGGGTCTCCGGGCGAAGTTGACCAGTGGTCGCCGTAACCGGTAGACCAAACAAAAGACGTTGGATCTCAGATTGTTGTGGGCATCGTAGAGGTGGGTGTACCCTCCGCCCGCGGCCAACTGCCAAGCCAGACGCATCAGACCGACGAGGCCCGAATCGCGCGAAAAGGAGTGCACCTTCCGAATTTCAGGATGGTCTTCAACGAGGCTCGAAAAATCCGCGCGCACCAACCAATCAACTTCGGCTCCCGGATAATTCTTTCGGAAGGCGGTGGGTACTCCCACTGCTTGGACGATATCGCCGAAACTCGAAAAACGGATGATCAAAAGCCGGGCGGCATCTGGACTTGAGCGGGTGAGGTTGTGCACACGACCAACCTAACTCTTCGCGCTAGCCGTGACAACCGCCCCCGTCGGTCACTGACGAGTGGTGTCGCCAGTTTCCGAACTGAAAATTCGGTTCCGCCGTTAAGCGTGGACCTCGCGGCGGGGGCTCGCGCGACGGCGAACGTTGGTTTTCGAAGCTTTTTTCTTGCGTGTCGAAACCAGGTGCGACTCCAAGTATTCGCGGGTCTCGTCCAAAATACGGTCGACGACCTCATCCGCGGGAATTTTGTAGAGGTCGATCAAAATGCCGATCGTCTCCAGAGGGGGAGAAACCAATCCGCGCTCCCAGTTCGAAACGAACTGCGGCGACGCATAACCAAGTTCTCGCGCGACGTCGAGCTGGCTCAAGCCGCTGTCGAGACGTTTCTCGCGGAGATAATCATTCAGTGTGCGCATCACGAGCCTCATTTGTGCCCCTTTCGTTTTCAGTCCCTAACCTACAACTCGCGAGTCAGCACCGC
>SXGU01131330.1_pt1 | contig 13491 bp, 14 predicted proteins | sample 3174531 | NCBI WGS metagenome assembly SXGU01 (sample SAMN11356863, study PRJNA531348) | freshwater metagenome | isolation source: freshwater sample F1-140 | place: China: Fuxian Lake, Yuxi | collected 2017-12-25 | reverse complement strand
GGCTAGAATCATGATGCCCCGCTCGCGTGTCCGCTTGTCTGCCGGTCGTAATGAAATGAGTGATGAAATGCAGGCTTTATGCTTTCTCGCCGGTGCGAACTCCATTTTTTACGGCGATAAATTATTGACGACCGATAATCCGATGACTAACCATGATTTGGCCTTGTTTGAGCGCTTGGGCGTGCATTCCGGCGGTTCAAGTTACGCTTGATCAGTGGAAACTACTTAATTTTATAATGGAACGCGGATGACACAGATGAGACGGGTTTAAACGGATTTTTTTATCTGTGAATATCAGTCTAATCCGTGTCATCCGTGTTCCATTTATTCTAAATATTGAGTAATTGCGGATTATTTATGACTCCCTTCCCCGAATTAGCTGGCGGCCTCGACGATATTGCCCGGCAAGGCTTGTATCGATCAAGGCGAGTTATAGACTCCCCTCAAGGCATTCATCTGCAAATCGACGGCAAAACTATCGTCAATTTTTGCAGCAACGATTATTTAGGGCTGGCCAATCATCCCGATGTGGTCAACGCGTTTAAAGTCGGTGCGGATCGCTACGGCGTCGGCAGCGGTTCGGCGCATTTGATTTGCGGACACAGCGCGGCTCATCATGCGTTAGAAGACGAGTTGGCGGCATTTACCGGGCGCGACCGGGCTTTATTGTTTTCTACCGGATACATGGCCAACATCGGCGCGGTCTCGGCTTTGCTGGGGCGCGGCGATACGGTGTTTGAAGACCGCTTGAATCATGCGTCTTTATTGGACGGCGGGCTGTTGTCCGGCGCGCGCTTTAAGCGCTATGCCCATGCCGATGCGGCCAATCTCGAAGCAAAGCTGGACCAAGCCATGGGCCGCAAGTTGATCGTGACCGACGGCGTTTTCAGCATGGATGGCGATTTCGCGCCGCTGGATGAGTTGGCGATGGTCGCTAAAAAACATAAGGCCTGGCTGATGGTTGACGATGCGCACGGGCTGTGCGTAATCGGCGAACACGGCGGCGGCATCCTGGAACATTTTGCTTTGAGTCAAGACGACGTGCCGGTATTGATGGGAACGCTGGGCAAAGGTTTGGGCACTTTCGGCGCTTTTGTCGCAGGTTCCGAAGTCTTGATTGAAACCCTGATCCAGAAAGCCCGCACTTATATCTATACCACTGCAATGCCGGCGGCGGTCGCCGAAGCGACTCGGGCAAGTTTAAAAATTGTTATCGAACAAAACTGGCGCCGGGACAAACTTAAACAACTGTCGGAGCGGTTTAGGCGGGGCGCTGAGCAGTTGGGCTTAACCTTGATGGCGTCATCGTCGGCCATTCAGCCTGTTTTAATCGGCGACAGTCAAACCGCTGTAGACATCAGTATTGCTTTGTTGGATGCCGGTTTTTTAGTCAGCGCGATACGTCCGCCTACAGTGCTTCAGGGCAGCGCAAGGCTGCGGGTGACTTTTTCGGCGCTGCATGAACAGCAACATGTCGACTGCTTGTTGGATGCGCTGGCTAAAATTATGATAGGCCGCCAATGACAAAAATCCATCTGGAAACGTTCGGCGAAGGCAAACCCATTGTGCTGGTGCATGGCTGGGCTATGCATACCGGTATCTGGCGCGAGTTTGCGCAGCAGTTGGCGCAAAATTATCAAGTGACTTGCGTTGACCTGCCGGGACACGGGCGCAGCGAAAAAATCGATCCGTTTACCTTGCAGTACATTAGCGCCGAGTTGGTTAAAGTCGTTCCCGAGCAGAGTTGTTGGCTGGGTTGGTCTTTAGGCGCTACGGTGGCGCTTGATATAGCCGGCCGTTATCCTGAGCGGGTCTCTTCATTGATTTTGTTGGCCGGAAATCCGTCGTTTACAAGCGCCGGTTTAGGCGCGCAAGCATGGCCGGGCATGGCTATCCGTCTGTTGGATGCTTTTGCCGAACAGTTGAATGAAAACTGTCAGACGACTTTACTGCGTTTTCTATCGTTGCAGGTGAACGGCTTGCCCGACCGGAAAGCGCTGTTAACAGCGCTCAAAACCGCCGTGTTCGAATGCGCTGCGCCGGATAAAAATACCTTACAGGGCGGCTTGAACCTGTTAAAGCAGGCGGATTTGAGACCGCTGTTAGCCGAATTGCATATCCCGGTCTCGGTTATCTTGGGCGGCTTGGATACCTTGGTGCCTGTGGCCGTCGGCCGGAACATGCGGCAGTTATTGCCGAGCCTGGAATTAAACATCATCGACAGGGCAGGGCATGTGCCGTTTTTATCGCACAGCCGGGAAACGCTGGCGCTTATTTCCCGATTTATGGATGAACGATGTATTTAGATAAAGTCAAAATCAGGCAGTCTTTTGCGGCGGCTTCGCTTACTTACGATGGCGTTGCCGCCTTGCAGCGCACGGTCGCCAAAGCGCTGCTCAATAGTAGCGACACTGAAAACCTGACCGGAACCCTGTTGGATTTGGGCTGCGGCACCGGATTTTTAACTTTCCAATTGTCGGTGCCGACACGGCCTATGATTGCGTTAGATATTGCTTTGCCGATGCTGCAAGTAACGCGAACAAAATTGGCCGATAAAGTAAATATCGACTATATCTGCGCCGATGCCGAACAGTTGCCGCTGGTTGAAAACAGTGTTGACGGGGTCTTTTCCAATCTTGCATTGCAATGGTGCGTTAATCTGGAGACCGTTTTTAAGGATATTAAGCGAGTGATGAAACCGGGCGCGCGCTTGGTTTTTTCGACCTTCGGCCCGCAAACATTACAGGAATTAAAAGCCGCGTGGGCGGAAGTTGACGCTTACCACCACGTTAACGACTTTTACAATGAACAGCAACTCACACATTTTCTCCGGCGGGCGGGTTATACCGAGATAAAAATCGAAACTAAGGTTCATATCTCGAATTACGCTTCTGTTTGGGAGTTGATGAAAGAATTAAAGCATATCGGCGCGCATAACGTGATTGCCGGGCGTAATAAACACATCACCACCAAAACGCAGATGCAGCGCATGGTTACGGCTTATGAGCGGCATCGGAACAACGGTTTGATTCCCGCGAGCTTCGAAGTCATCATGGTTAAGGCAAGCTAATGCAGCAGGGCTACTTTATAACCGGCACCGACACTAACGTCGGCAAAACTTGGGCGACGATTGCGCTGATGCGTTATTTTAAAAACAAGGGAAAATCGGTTGCAGGCATGAAGCCGGTCGCTTCGGGTTGTTTCATGCAAAACGGGCAACTGAAAAATGAAGATGCACTGTTGATACAACAAAATGCGTCTTTGCCTATCGATTATGACTTGATCAATCCTTACGCTTATGAACTGCCGGTCTCGCCGCATATTGCAGGCATAAGCAACCCGGCTCAGTTGGACGTGCTGACGGCGAAGTTCGATATTTTGCAAACCTTGGCCGACATCGTTGTCGTGGAAGGCGCGGGAGGCTGGTACACCCCGATAAACCAACAGCAAGCGAATAGCGATTTAGCCAAAGCGCTGGCGTTGCCGGTCATTATGGTGGTCGCTGTCAGGTTGGGCTGCATCAATCAGGCAAGATTGACTTATCAGGCGATAACGCAGTCCGGCGTCGCTTGCGCCGGTTGGCTTGCGGTTTGTACCGATCCGGATTTGTTATACCGGGAGGAAAATATAGTGACCATCAAGACCGCTGTGACTGCGCCTTTGCTGGGCGTATTGCCGTATAGGGAAGACGGCGATTTCGATTTTTTCTCGGAACAGCTGAAGATATAATTAAACTAACGGTTGTTTGTATACATTTATGTATATAATTAAATCATGAAATACAGCGAATTTAAAAGATGGCTTGAACAACAGGGTGTGATTTTTGCAGTCGGTAAAGGCAGTCATTTACACGCGGAATTGAAGGGTAAAAAAAAGCATCTTGCCGTTTCACGGAGCTAAAGAAATTCCGGGCCCGCTGGTTAATCGCATTAAAAAAGACTTAGGTCTGAAATAGGAGCTTACTATGTTTTGTTATCCGGTTACTCTTGAAAAAGATCCTGACAGCGGTCAAGTGATTGTTGATTTTGTTGATATTCCGTTTGCGCATTCTGTCGGCGATGATGAAGATGAGGCGCTGTTGAATGCTGTTGACGCACTGGCGACCGCTTTCGAAGCCATTATGAACAGTCGAGAGCCAATACCGGCAGCTACGCTTGCAAAAAATCGTCCCTGCGTCAACGTGCCGGTGCTGATTGCGGGCAAAGTGGCTTTATATAATGCCATGCTGGCAACCGGTACGCGCAAGGCCGACCTAGCTAGAAAGCTGAATATTGCCCCTACTTTGGTCGATAGGCTATTATCGTTGCGCCATAAAAGTCGGATTGAGCAGATTGAAACCGCGCTGGCGTTATTGGGCAAACGTTTGCTGGTGGATGTCCAGTAAAGCCGTTGTTCTTGGCGTCGTTTATGTTTGCATCAACGAGATCGCTCATTTGCGCTCGGATTCTTTCTTAGCCACCTTATCCCGCAAATAAACCGGCATAGCCTGTTCGACCGCGACGGCCAAACCCCGCTCGAACCCCAGCGCGCCTAAACGGGCAATCGCACCGGCTCTAGGCAACTTATCCGCTTGATAATGAGTGACCAGTCCTGCCAAACGGCTGGTTAATTCCTGACTGTAAACCGCCCAGCCTGAACCGATGCCTACGCCTGCTAAATCGGGAAATTCAACCGAAGTAGCCGGAGTAACGGCCTCAAAGTCTATTAGCTCGGCATAGCCTTGGTCATCACGCCGATAAACGCCCCAGAATATTTCGTCCATCCGTGCATCCATCGCGACATAGGCGACATTTTCTGCATTATTATCGAAAAAATCCTGGGCGATAGCGGCCAAAGTCGATACCGGAACGACCGGCAAATCGGCGCCCAACGCAATGCCTTGAATCACGCCGGTGGCGATACGGACGCCGGTAAACGAGCCGGGGCCGCGGCTGAAGGCCAGCGCATCCAGCTGTTGCGGCTTCAATCCTGCATCCGCCATTAACGAATCGATCATCGGCAGAATCAGTTGGGTGTGTATTTTGGGCGCCAGCTCAAAGCGTTCTGTTATTTTGCCGTCAATAAACAGCGCTGCGGAGCAGGCTTCGGTCGAGGTTTCTACTGCCAATAATTTCATAGTTCGGTTTTTTAATTATTCAGCAAATGCTGGGGTTATGGGAAAACGATAGGGGTAGGGGAAGCTACTAACCATAGCATGGGCCTCTTTCATGGTGAAAAGCCCACGTCGCCTGATAAGACAATCTATCGTTGAAAACGTCCATTTATGAGCCTGTTTAAAGTAGTTGAACCAGCCTTTGAGCATCGGATTAAGGTCTTTTACTATCGTTTCCATACTGTCACCTCGTGACCTCTGGGTCTTGCGTCTGATTTTGTCTTCGCACTCAATGGTGCCACATAAACAACTGCCTTTCATATTCTTTCCTTGGTGAGATCGACCAGTCCTGTTCCGGGCAGTCACGAAAGCAGCTACAGCACTGCCTAAGCATTGGTTACTCAAAAACCGGCTGGAAAAAGCTACGCTCGTAACTCAAAATACAACGCGTGTCTTCAGCATATTTGAATGCAGCCTGACATTCCGGGTCTTGAAGCGATTCAACCCGATACTGTTCATAGAGCGCAAAACTTGGAAAGGAAAATAGCGCAAGTGCAATGTTGTTTGCGCCTTCCGATGGCAAAAAATACCCATGATGTGTGCCGTTGAACTTCTCCACGAGCGGAATCCAACGTTTGCCATAACATTCAAATTCTTTAAGCTTGTACGGATCGATAGTGTAGCGCAGATAGCAAGTAATCATAAATATCCCTAAGGGCTAATATTGGGCAATAACAGTTTTTAAAAAAGCGGTCACCAACGGATGCGGCTTTTCGGGTGTAGACCGTGCCTGCGGCACGAACAATGTCCCGATAAAAAACGGATGCTCGGGATGTTCAATGACGCGGATTTCACCTTCGGCATCGGAGCCTGAAATAGTCAACGGCCCTTGCTTCAACGTAGCTACGCAGTCGGGATTGACACCGAAGTTGCAGTAATAATGTTCTGTCGCTGACAAGCCACCGTAGCTTGCCGCCACCTTAGACCCCGGCGCAAAATCAAGCGGCATCTCACGTCCCGCCAGCGAACACGCCAGTTGCGATATGAACAGGCTTGAGGCGTAAGGATCGTATTCGGCATGTTGCGCATCCTTAAAGCCCAAGACATTCCGGGCATACTCGATCACCATATGCTGAAACCCGCCGCAAGTGCCGAAGCAGGGAATGTTGTTTTCCCTGGCATGACGAATCGCCCACAGTGTTTTTTCCATGTTTTTGTAGGGGCTTCCCGGCGCAATCCACAAACCTGAATACTGTTCAAACAGCTTATGGTCGATGTCGTCAGTTGAAATCCAGTCCGCCGTTATTTCCACCTCCAACATTTTTTTGGAATGTCCGATAGCCGCATTAGTGGAAGCGTGTGGAGGGAAGGTTGGCGTATACTCGCCAAGCAACGCTATAGCTTTAATCATGCTGTTTATTTTCCTATTTGGGGAATGGTAAAATGATAAACGAAGAACTGCTCATCGCGCTGCCAACCGGCGGCTTGATAAAGCCTTTGGGCGGCTTCGTTGCTTGTCGCTGTTGACAGCGAAATACGAATTGCATCCAAGGAACTTGCGTAATCAACGGTGGCAGTCATTAATTTTGAGGCGACCCCTTTTCTTCGGGCGGACGCATCAACGAAAAGATCGTTGAGTATGAATGTCCGCGCCAGCGATACCGATGAAAAGCTGGGATAAAGCTGGGCGAAGCCAACCGCTTTATTGCCCTCATGTGCAATAAACAAGACCGATTCATTATGGTTGAAGCGGGCCGATAAAAACGCAGTTGCCGCGGGCAAATCACTGGCACGTCCATAAAACTGACGATAGCTGTCAAAAAGCGGCGCGAGCGCATCAAGGTCTGACAAAATGGCCTGCCGAACGGTAATGGTATTCATATTTCTCCGGTGAGTTTACGTTTTGGAATGTTAGAGTTTAAAGGAGGCAGATACCCGCTGAACGGTTTTTACTCTTCAACTGCACGATAATCATTCAGCCAAGTTCCGGCATTTCGCGCCATCACCTCGTGCGCTTCATCGCGCCAAGTCTCAAGCAGAGCGGCGGCATACCAATCCTGCATGGAAGGCAATGCCAGTAGGCGCTTGGCGTATAGCTGGGAATCGTGAGCCATTAGCGGCGCATAAGTCTGTATGCGAAATGCGATAGGCGCGAAAAATGCGTCTATCGCAGTGAATGACCGACCGGCGAGGTACGGGCCGCCAAAATGGGAAAGGCTCTGTAGCCATAATGCGTTGAGCCTAACTAAATCTTTCTCCAAGGCTGGAGAATACGAGTCGATACGCACCCTCAATCCGCAATTCATCGTGCAGCGTTCACGCAATGCCTGAAATCCCGAATGCATCTCGGCGACGGCGCTGCGTGCCCAGGCGCGTGCCGACACATCGGCAGGCCACACTTGCGGCGTTTTTTCCGCCAAGTATTCGGTGATAGCCAATGAGTCCCAAACGGCGGTAGTCCCGTCAATTAAGCAAGGTACTTTTCCGCTAGGCGAAAAACGGCCAAACCCGTTTGGCCCGATGTTGTCGCCGAAAGGCACTAAGCGCTCAACGAATGGAATTTCAAGTTCGCGCATCAATATCCAGGGCCTAAGTGACCACGATGAGTAGTTCTTGTTAGCAATATAGAGTTCCGGCATAAATACGATTGTTCTTCGGTTTAAGTTTAGAATTAATAGATACTCTCAAGACAGCGTGGAAATATACTTGCCGCTCTCGCCGGAATCCTCACCCAACTGACGGCATATTTCAGGTGCAGCCCGATGGAGGCAGGAGTAGTGCGACAGGCCGTTGAGTACTTCAATCGAGGTGCGGCTAGGTATCGCCGATTGCAAATATTCCGCCATAGCGACCGGCGACCAGTTGTCCTCTGCGCCATGCCAGATGTGCGTATTGATGCCGATGCCGGAAAGCGTGCCTTTCCAGGGCTGAACATAAGCCTTGATGTCTCTGGCATACCCTTGGACGCGACTAATAAAGCACGACCGCAATACTTTGATGATACTGGCTTGAAATACGTGGTCGACGGACAATGCTTTATCACCGCCAGCGGCGCTGGCAAACAATAAGTGAAATAATACCTTGGGGAAAAGCCAAGCGAGTAAGCCTTGCCAGTAGGACAATAGAACAAATAAAACCGGGGCTGTCTTTGCCAACTGAAAAACCTGCTTCCCGGCCATGGTTTCAAGAAAATTGCCCGCATCCAGCGGTGCGGCAGCCGAGATTAAATGCAAATTTCGGATCCCATCACCCAGATAGCGGCAGGTCTGTAGAGCGATGAATGCACCGATTGAAAAACCGACGACATCTATTTTTTTCCCGGAGGCTTGCTGTGAAATCTTCTGCGCCAAGAGCCGGTAATACGCCTCAGCGGTTATCGAACAATCGACGGAAAACCGGTCGAAACAAATAAAAGTCAAGCCATGTTCTTTAGCATAAAGGTCGAAAATTGCGCATTCTTCCGGTGCGCCGGGCGCACCGTGAAAGTAGATAACTATTTGTCCATTATCGGAACCGAACTGACTAAATTTCAATGAGTGCTCCAGTCGATATACTTTGAAGGGGCATATTTTCGGTTTTTTTAGGTAGGGTACGCTGTGCGTACCTTTATAAATTATCATAAAAATCATAGTCAAAGGTACGCGTAGCGTACCCTACGATGAACTGAAAAAACCGAAAGCTTGACCGTTCGGAGTATATATAACTTAAAAATGATCGGCCTACGGTGTTGATCTGGCTGATTGTAGGCTTAGCCATAATGGTCATTCGAGGGGATAGCCTTTTCATCAGTGTTAATGTGTCTGGTCCGCGCTTCCATGTCCTATTTTTCTATCGGCTGTTGCTGAAAAAAGCCCCGAACCTCTTCTATATCACGAGTGCGTTTCATTGCCGGTACGCTGTCTAAAAATATCTGCCCGTAAGATTTTTTTAACAAGCGCGGATCGCAGACCATCAACACGCCGCGGTCAGTTACGTCACGGATCAAACGGCCTATGCCTTGTCTTAATGCAATTACGGCGGTGGGCAGTTGGTATTCGAAAAACGAGTTGCGCCCCTGTTTGGTCATCGCGTCCAAGCGCGCTTTTAACACCGGATCGCCGGGCGATGCGAACGGCAGTTTGTCGATAATGACGCAGGATAAGGCTTCGCCGCGGACATCGACGCCTTCCCAAAAGCTCGACGTACCCAATAACACGGCGTTGCCCGCGCTTTTAAACTGATCCAGCAACAAAGTCTTGGGCTTGCTGCCTTGAATCAGCAGCGGAAAATCCACTTTTTTCTCCAGCAATTCAGCCGCCTGTTTCAGCGCGCGATGGCTGGTAAACAGAAAAAACGCCCGGCCTTTGCTGGCCTGCAATACCGGCACCGCAAATTCGATGATCATCGGGATAAATTCGGGATCGTTCGGCTGCGGCAAGCCTTTCGGATGATAAAACAACGATTGATGGGCGTAATCGAAAGGACTGCCCCAACTTTCGCTGACTGCGTTGCTAAGCCCCAGATTATTGGAAAAATGATCGAACTTGTTGGCAACGCTTAAGGTGGCCGAGGTGAAAATCCACGCCGCCTGATGCTGCTGCATAAAAGACCTGAATTCCGCAGCTATGTCCAGCGGCGTTCGGCTCAAAGTAAAAGTGTTTTTGTAGGTTTCATACCAGCGTATCCATTTGCCGCTGTTGTCTTCGAGGATAATCTGTAACTGCTGCACCAGCTCGTCGGCGCGTTTAAAGCATGAATCCAGGCCTTTAGTTTTGACCGAGGCCAATTCCAATTGATCGGCCAAACGCTGTAACTGGTCTTTCACCGCCGTTAATGCTCCGGCGATTTTGGGGTTGTTTTCGATGTCCTGCCAATCGCCGCGTTTCAGCTCGATGCCGAACGCCAGCCGCAAATCCTTGACTTCATATTCCAAGTCTTCGCAGGCGGTGCGTAAGGCGGGCAGGTCGGTGGCGTCTTTAAAATACTCCATCAGCGCGTCTTTGGCTAAGTCGTTCAGTTGCTTGGCGCTGACGGTGATGCCTAAAAAATTGGATGCGGTATCGGCCAGTTGATGCGCTTCGTCGATAATAACCACTTCGGCATTGGGCAACAGTTCGCCGAAACCGTTATCGCGTATCGACCAATCCGCGCACAATAAATGGTGATTAACTACCAGAATTTCGCATTCCTGCGCTTTTTTCCGTGCCTTGACCAGAAAGCACTCGGCGTAATCCTTGCAGTCTTGACCCAGACAATTATCCAATGATGAAGTGGCTTGGTACCAGACCGGATCGGTTTCGGATACCTCGGACATTTCCGAAGTGTCGCCGGTTTTGGTGCGTTTCGCCCAGGATTTGATTTTCGCCAGCGCGACGGCGTCTTCCTTACTGAAGCCCAATGTCGAGGTCAACGCGTTTTGCAGCCGATAAGTGCAGAGATAATTGCTGCGGCCTTTTAACAACGCGGCAATAAACGGCGTTTTAAGCGCTTTGCGGATGACCGGCAAATCCTTGTTGAACAGCTGATCCTGAAGATTTTTGGTGCCGGTCGAAATAATGACCTTTTTGCCGGATAAAATGGCCGGAACCAAGTAGGCGAAGGTCTTGCCGGTTCCGGTGCCGGCTTCGGCGATTAAATGCCGATTGGCTGCGATAGCATGTTCGATCGCTTCGGCCATTTCGAGCTGGGCCGCCCGCGGCTGATAGCCCGGGATGACTTTAGCCAAGCCGCCGTTATTGCCGAAAAATACTTCTAATTCTGTCAATTGAGTCTCTTGTACGATTTTAAAATTGATTCTACAACTGCGGTTTATCTTAAACGGCATTGAAGTAAAAAGCCGATAAAGATACCAGATTAAGATTTTAATGATAGGGGAGGGATATCTAAATTTATTCTGATTCAGTATATGGTCTACAACGAAATATAAGCATTGACTAATGATTGCTGGTGTAGTCTCATCACACCGCGAAGTTATGACACAAAATCGCATATTTCAATATGCTAATAATAATTACATAGAGGAAGGCCAAAATGAAAACGACCATTAATTTACAACGCCGAAAACTATTAAAATATACCGCCATCGGCATCGCCGGAGCGCTTGCTTACCCGAGCTGGGCCGAGATGGGAGGGTTTGCCAAAGTCAACGCAGCGTCTACCGATTTTCTCCCTGACGTTGAAATCGAACTGACCATGAAACCGGTTGAGGTCGCTATTTTAAACGGCGAAAAAACCCGTGTTTGGAAAATCATCGGCAAGGTCATCAGCGGGCCTTCCGGTGTGCTTGACAATAATGACGGCACTTATCTTGCGCCTACGCTGAGCTTTAAAAAAGGCCAAAAAGTCAGGCTGATTCTTAATAATAATTTACCTGCGCAATCGATTCTGCACTGGCATGGCTTGCATGTTCCGGCCAACATGGACGGCAATCCGATGTACGCCATCAATCAGGGCGAAACGTATATCTACGAATTCGAGATACTGAATCGGGCGGGGACTTATTTTTATCACTCCCATGCTCACGGCGTCACCGCCAGACAGGTTTATTCCGGCTTGGCCGGGCTGTTAATCGTCAGCGACGATCAGGAACAGGCGCTGAATTTACCCAGCGGCGAGTTGGATGTGCCGCTGGTGCTTCAGGACCGCAGTTTCGACGGCCAAAACCAACTGGTTTATTCGGCGCATATGATGCAGCGCATGCAGGGTTTTTTGGGCGACCAAATTTTGGTTAACGGACGGCCCGATTTCGTGTTGCCGGTGGCGACGCGCGCGTATCGGCTCAGGCTGGTCAACGGCTCTAATTCCCGGATTTATAAACTGGCCTGGGATGACGGCACCCCCATTACCGTCATAGGCGTTGACGGCGGCTTGCTTGCAGCACCCGAGCAACATCCTTATGTGATGCTTGCGCCGGGAGAAAGAGTGGACGCGTGGATGGATTTTAGCGGACGCGCGCTAGGCACCGAGCTGACCTTACGTAGCCTTCCATTTGATGCGGCCGGACACGGCGGCATGGGCATGATGGGGGGTATGGGCGGCGGCATGATGGGAGGCGGCCGACACCGAGGCATGATGGGCGGCGGCATGATGTCGGTCAGCACCTTGCCCTTAGGATCGGATTACCCGATTGCAAAAATTCGCGTCGCTAAAAAAGAACAAGGCGAGCACAGCCTGCCCAAAACCTTGACTCCGATTAGCGCATTGCAGGTCAAGAATGCGGCCAATGCGGGCAACCCAAAAACCATCGCTTTATCCATGGAGCACATGTCGGCTCTGCTGAACGGCCGCTCTTATAAAATGGACGATGTGCAGCCGGACGAAATAATCCCGGTTAACAGCCTGCAATTAATAGAATTCGATAACGGTTTTGGCGGCGGCATGCACAGCATGATGAATATGCCGCATCCTATGCATATGCATGGCGAACAGTTTCAGATCGTTAAGCGGGAAATGAACTCGCGCTCCAGCGAAAACTACGACACCGTTGCTGCAGGTTTTGTCAACAGCGGCTGGAAAGATACGGTTCTGGTGATGCCGGGCGAGAAAGTCACGGTGTTGAAACCGTTTAATGACTTTAAAGGTTTGTTCATGTACCACTGCCATAATTTGGAACACGAGGATTTAGGCATGATGCGGGATTTTCTGATCAAGTAATCGCTCAATAATCGGTAATTTTTTTTCGCTATTTCAGGCAATGGAACATAGATGGCGCCGATTATGATCGAATAATATTTTTTGAATGATTCTGCAAGAATCCGTTTATTGCCATTTATTAGCTTCATTATCAGCGTTATCCGCGTTCCATGCTTTTTAATAGCTGAGCATTTACATTTATTTAGAATAAATTGCTGAATTTCTATAAAATTACCGGTTACCGTAACAATCTTTCAGATCAAGTCTACATGGACCTAAAATTTCTCGATTTCGAACAACCCATCGCTGAATTAGAAGCGAAAATTGAAGAACTCCGTAATGTGGAGTTTGATAACAACATTAATATTTCCGACGCGATTAAGCAGCTGGAAGATCGAAGCCATGCCTTAACAGAGTCGATTTTTACCAATCTGTCCGACTGGCAAATTTCCCAATTATCCCGTCATCCGGGGCGCCCTTATACCATGGATTATGTAGAGCATATTTTTACCGATTTCCATGAGTTGCATGGCGACCGGGCTTATGCCGACGATCCGGCAATTATTTGCGGACTGGCGCGGCTTGACGGACAGCCGGTGATGGTGATCGGCCATCAAAAAGGCCGCGATACCAAGGAAAAAATTTACCGTAATTTCGGCATGCCGCGCCCGGAAGGTTATCGCAAGGCCTTGCGCATGATGAAAATGGCTGAGCGTTTTAAAATGCCGGTTATTTGCCTGATCGACACACCGGGGGCTTATCCGGGCATCGGCGCGGAAGAGCGTGGT
>SXGU01479485.1_pt1 | contig 13492 bp, 6 predicted proteins | sample 3174531 | NCBI WGS metagenome assembly SXGU01 (sample SAMN11356863, study PRJNA531348) | freshwater metagenome | isolation source: freshwater sample F1-140 | place: China: Fuxian Lake, Yuxi | collected 2017-12-25 | reverse complement strand
CGCGGCAGCGCGTAGGTCTCTGGAAACAGGTAGCCCTCGGCATATTTGTTGGTCAGTTGCGAGCCCTGCGCGGCCAGCACTGCCGGCGAGGCGTAGTTTTCCGACGCAATCAGCTCGATATGCTGTTCCTGGCGTGTGGTTTCCTTGGCAATCGCGGCGGCCAGTTCCGGATCGGCGGTTTCCAGGCGGGTGGCGTAAGTAAACATGAATTTGTAGGGGAAAAGGGCCATTGCGGATTGCAATGGCGCGGGATAGGTTGGGGTTGGGCGTCGCTGCTTGATCGTTGTGTGGTCGCTGGTTAGTCGATGTTTGGCCGCAAATGCGCGGCCGCTTCACACCACAACGCATTGTAGCAGCGGGCTTGGCCCCTGCTCTTGATGCGCCAAAACAACATACCATCCCTAGTACCTCTATGGCATTTCGTGATTCGAAGCGCTTCCGGTAGAATTTGGCTCCGTACGCACGATCCTGCAGCCGCCTGGCCGCAGGCCGAAAAACACCAACCTTCCCGAACGCGTGGCTTGTCGATGAAATCAGCGCTGTCGCACCCGCCGTTGTTTGCTCCGTTGCCACTTGTGCTGGCACTGCTTGGCGCCTGCGGAACCGCAGCACAAGCGCAACAGCCGCCGCCTGCAGCCACGACGCCAGCCGCCCCCGCTGCTCCAGCCACCGCCCCAGGACCTGCCGCAGCTACGGGCACCCCTCCGGCTGCCCCCGCCGCGGCGCCGCAGGACGAAACCTTCGAGATTCGCGCGTTCACGGTTACCGGCAACACCATCCTGCCGCAAGCGGAAGTCAACCGGCTGGTCGCCCCCTTTACCGGGCCGAAGCGCGTGTATGGCGACATTCAGAAGGCCCTGGAAGCAATTGAAGGTGCTTACCGCTCGCGCGGCTTCTCGGCAGTGCAGGTATTCGTGCCGGAACAGACGCTCGATACCAGCACTGTCAAGCTGACGGTGGTCGAGGCCAAGGTCAAGCTGATCAAGATCGAAGGTAATGCCTTCTTTGACGAAGCCAACATCCGCGCGGCACTGCCTGCGCTCACCCTGGGCAAGACGCCGAATGCGCGCAACATTGCCGCCAACGTGCGGGTGGCCAACGAAAGCCCGGCACGCCAGGTGGATGTAGTGCTGGGTGCGGGTGAGCAGGAGGACGAAGTCAACGCCACCGTCACCGTAAGCGATTCGACGCCGCGCAAATTCCTCTCCAGCGTGGATAACACCGGCAGCAACGCCACCGGCATGCACCGGGTCATGGTCGGCTTTCAACATGGCAACCTCTTCAATGCCGACCACGTGCTCACCGCGCAATACACCACCTCCCTGGAGAAGCCGAGCCTGGTAGATATCTATAGCTTCGGCTACCGGGTGCCGTTGTATCAATTCGATGGCTCGATTGACGTGATCTACGCCAAATCGAGCGTCAGCTCGGGCACCACGGCCACCGTGGCTGGCCCCCTGAGCTTCACCGGCAAGGGCAACATTTTCGGCCTGCGTTTCAACCAGTATCTGCCGCGGCAGGGTGAATTTACCCACCAGATCACCTATGCGTTTGACTACAAGGCGTTCGAAAACGCCTGCACCCTGGGCACTTTCGGCGCGGCCGGCTGCGGCTCGGCGGCGTTCCCGGTGACAGTGCACCCGCTCTCGGCCACCTACTCCGGCTCTTGGGCCGGGCTGGGCAAGCAAACCGGTTTTTCGGTGACAGCCACGGGCAATTGGTCCTGGGGCGGCAATGGCCTGAACCAGAATTTTGCTGCCGTGCGCCCGGCGGCGGCAGGTGCCGCCCAGGGGGGCGCCAAAGCCGACTTTGTTGTCTTCAAGGGCTCGCTCTCCCAATCCCGTGTGCTGCCGGGAGACTTGCAGGTGCGCGGCAGCCTTTCCGGCCAGTGGACGCCCCAGGCCCTGATTGCGCAGGAGCACTTTGGCCTGGCCGGCTCCACCGGTGTGCGCGGATTCCAGGAACGTGAGTTTGCCCGCGATCGTGGCCTCAATGCCAACGTGGAACTGTACGGCCCGGAATGGGGCGACAAGGTGATCGCCGGCTCCAACCTGCGCATGCTGGTGTTCTATGACGTCGCCCGGGGTTACAACTACCGCCTGGCCGGCGATACCGACCAGCGTATCGCCATCGCCAGCGTGGGCCTGGGTGTGCGCTTCAATCTGGGCAAGATGCTCACGCTGCGCGCGGACTATGCGCGGGTAACGGACGTGCGGGCGATGAACGCCACTTCCAGCCAGGTCAAGGGCGATGCCCGCGGCCATTTCTCGCTGGCGCTTTCGTTCTGACGCTTTCGTTCTAACCCTGCATTCCTGCAGGGCCGATTCGACCTGATACCCAGCCTGATGCCCAGCGGATACGCGGCTGATACACGACGTCGCGGCATGGACCCCTGGCTTCGGTTTTCCCGGATGACCGCTTGGCAGATTGTCAATTTTTGTAAAAAGCAGCCAAAGTGTGACTTTTGCCACACTTTGAAGATTTTTATCTCGATTTCCCTGACGCAGGCTATGGAAATAGCCCGCCTTATCCGTAATAATCGCGAGTAATTCTGGAACAGCATTTTTCGAGGAGCCCGCAGTTGGCTTGATGCTGTTTTGGATACTGCCCAAAGAATAAAAACGAAATACCGTCGGTGTTGGGTGCACTGTCGGTTTAGGGACGCAAATTAAGGTGAAGTCGATTCGCGGCACCACCAGCAACCCATCTGCGGAAAAATCTTCCGCCGATACTGCGCTTGCACGCCCGGCGCGGATGCAAAGCCTGCGTCCCAGGATGCCCACAACGCCCACGCCTTCCGCCCGCGCCCCGCTCACGCGGTTAAAGCTGCAAGCTCTGGCGGTGGCCGGGGCATTCGGCAGCCTCGCAGCAGCCTTGCAAGGCGGCGCACTGGCCAATCCGGTAGCGCCGACCGTGGTCAACGGCCAGGCCACTTTCAACGCCGCCGGCAAGACCCTCACGATCACCAACACCCCGGGCGCGGTGATCAACTGGCAAAGCTTCTCCATCGGCGCCAGCGAAATCACCAAGTTCCAGCAGCAGTCCGCCTCTTCTGCGGTGCTCAACCGCGTGGTCGGCGCCGACCCCTCCTCCATCCTCGGCCAGCTCATCTCCAACGGCAAGGTGTTCCTGATCAACCCGAACGGCATCGTGTTCGGCCAGGGCGCCCGAATCGACGTGGCCGGGCTGGTGGCCTCCACCTCCCACATCAGCACCGAAGACTTCCTCAACGGCAAGCTCAAGTTCCAAGCCGGAGTGGTACAGGGCACCGTGGTCAACCAGGGGAGCATCAACGCCGCCCCCGGCGGCACCATCCTCCTGGTGGGCAAGGATGTCTCGAACAGCGGCATCATCCAGGCGCCCAACGGCCAGATCATCCTCGCGGCCGGCACCACGGTAGAAGTGATCGACACCACCACCCCGGGGGTGAAGGTGGTGTTTACCGCCGATGCCAACAAGGCCGAGAACCTGGGCACCCTGACCGGGCAGAACATCAACATTGCCGGTGCGCTGCTGCGCAACAAGGGCATCATCAACGCCAACCAGGTGAGCCGGGATGCGCAGGGCCGCATCGTGCTCTCGGCGAGCAAATCGGTGACACTGGAATCGGGCAGCACCATCACGGCCAATAGCCAGGGCAACGGCACGGCGGGCGGTTCGATTGCCATTACCGCCGGCAACGACATCAAGGTCGAGGGCAATACCCTCACCCAGGCCAACGGCAGCGCCGGGCCGGGTGGCACGATCAAACTTACGACCACCGAGACCGGTGTCAAGATCACGGTGGATGCCGGCGCGCTGATTCAGGCCAACGGCGGCGCGAACGCGACAGCATCGGCCGGCCAGCCCAACTCCGGCCAGGCCGGCGGCTTCATCACGCTGCAGGCGACCAAGGGCACGACCTCGGTAGCCGGCAACCTCGAAGCACGCGGAGTCGCTACACCCACCACAGCAGCCACCACGCCAGGAACGGCTGTGGGAGCCACTCTTGGCGCGAATCTAAATGATCTTCCCGCCCCGGCCGCGGGCGGCACGGTTCAGGTTCTGGGCCAGAACGTGGCACTTTCCGGCAATGCCACGGTGGATGCTTCCGGTACCGACGGCGGCGGCACCATCCTCATCGGCGGGGACTATCGGGGCAAGAACCCGGAGATCCAGAACGCGCTGACCACGCTCATCGACCGCAACGTGATCCTCAAGGCTGATGCCGACCTCAAGGGCGACGGCGGCAAGGTCATTGTGTGGGCGGACAACGCCACCTATTTCACAGGTTCCCTGCTTGCACGCGGCGGCCGCGAAGGTGGTGACGGAGGGTTTGCTGAAGTTTCGGGTAAAGACTTTTTGTATTTCTCTCCCCGCGGCTCTGTCGATCTTTCCGCACCGAATGGCAAGCGCGGCACCCTGCTGCTGGACCCGCTCGACATCACCATCGTGTCCGGCCCGCTCGACATCACCATCGTGTCCGGCCCGGCCGACATCAATGGCGACGGCAGCACCGGCGACGACATCAGTTCGGCCACCGCCCTGAATACGTCGGGAGCATTCGGCGCGGTATCAAGTGTCATTACCAATGCGGCCTTGGCCGGCGTTCTCAACAATGCGGACGTCACACTTCAGGCATCCAGCAACATTACTGTCAACGCTGCCATCAACAGCGATAGCGGGCTTTCCCTGACGGCGGACCGGACGTTGACGCTTCAGGCTAATACAATCGACCTGCTAAACAGCATTTCTGCTGCCGGATCGGCCTACAAGCTCAACCTGAACTTTTCCGCCAACAGCAGCATCAATATCACCACCGGTGCGCAATTGTTGACCAATGGCGGCGTTGTCACAATCAATGCAGGGATAGGTACGTTCATCAATGGCGGCACCATCAACACCGGGGCCGGTGGCGGAAACATCAACATCATTGCGGATAACGCAAGCCTGCTCTCGGGCAGTCTGCTCAACACCACGGGGGCAGGCGTCTTCATCCAGCCCTTTACCGCTTCACGAACGATCAATCTGGGATCGGGAGCGGGTGGTCTGGACCTGTCGAACACCGAACTGGGCACAGTCGTCAGCGCCAGCCTGACGATCGGTGCGACCGGGCAAACGGGCGATATCAATGCCAAGGGCGCCGCCACGCCAACCGGGTTGCCAGCCTTAAGCCTGATACAAAACCCGGCAGCCGGCGGCAAGATTTATCTGGATGATTCAGGTGGCTCCACCGCACTCAATGTGAGCGCAGCCAACCTGGTGCTGTCCGCCGGCACCGGGGGCATCGTGGCAAATGCAAACAATGCAGTAAACGAGCTGCAAACTTCCGGAACGGTCAGCATGGACACCACCGGATCAATGGGGACCGGCACCAACCAGATCCAGTATTCCGGTAGTGCAACGCCCGGCCTGATCACCATTGGTGCGAACGCAGCCCCCAGCAGCGTAAGTATGACGGGCCCCGCATTCGCCTTGGGTAACGTCACCGCCAGCGGTGATGTGTCTATCTTTGCCAGTGGCAACGTCATCGTGTCAGGTAACGTCAACGCCGGCGCGGGCCAGATTTCAATGGGCGCAGACGCTGAGACGTCTCCTGACGGCGTAGGCAACTTCAGCCTCGCGGCGGGCAAGAGCATTTCGACCAGCAATACCACGCACGTTACAGATGCTGCCGCCAATTTCACCGGTCTATCAGCGGTAGCGGTCTCTATCAGCGGCGCAGACATTGACCTGCAAGGCGCAGTGGCGCCTGGCTCGGGGGGTGATGTTTCGTTATTGGTTTCCAAAGCCGGCCGCACTGTCGGGCTGGGTGCTGCCACAGGCGCCTTGAGTCTTTCCAATACGGAGCTGAACAACGTTGCGGTGAGCGGCGCGGCGGGCACCGGTTTCCTGCGCGTGGGCGGGTTCACATCAGGTGCGGTGAACGTATCGGGGGTCAATGTCACCGCACGGATGGCCATTGTTTCCGGCAGTACGATTGACGATGTCGGCACCGGTGCCGCCATCACCAGCACATCCGGGCTTGGTCTTCGCTCCGCCGGTGCAATCGGCGCCGCATCTGGCGGCAGTGATGGTTTAACCATTGCAGTGCCGTTCCTCGGCATCGGCAATACCGGCGGAGCCGACGCCGCGCTCACCCATAGCGGGGCAGGGGCGCTGACGGTCAGGCGACTGGTCACCGGTGGCGTCGGCAATATCACCTTAACCAAGCCCACGGGAAACATCAGCTTTGTCCAGGATGCCGGATTTACGGCGACTGATGTCGTGCTGACATCGGGCAGTCTTAGCATTAGCGCGGCAGCCGGTGCCATCACCATGACGGCCATGCCGATCACGGCGGGCAGCATTTCGCTCTTTGCGTCAGGATCGATCACCGGTAACAGCGTACTGAATACCTCCGCAGCAAATGGCACCATCAATGTGTCCGGCAGCACGATCGGTGCTTCCGGCGGTGCCAACCGCATCAACGTCAATCCGGGTACCGGCCTGGTCAGGGCCACCTCGCTTTCGACGGGCGTATCCGATGGCGTGTTCCTCAACCAGACGGTGGGCAATCTCGTGGGGAGCCGCTTCAACCTGGATCCAGCCGGTACCAACCCGATCGAGGTGTCGACCAGTGGCGGCAACATCGTGATCGACACGCCCTTTGACGGGCCCACGGCGCGCCCCATCACCCTGGAGGTAGGTGGATCAGGCTCCATCAATTTCACTCCGTCCGGCAATAACCAGGTGCTCGCAAGCCAGCTTAACCTCGTCGGCGCCGGAAGCGGCAACACCATCAATTTTGTCAGCGGCACCACCACCTTCAATACGCCTGTCAACACCAACCTGCCGATCAACCTGACCGGCGGCGCCACCTTCGCCACCGGCACTTCGACACTGGCGGGCGCCATTTCCGGCACGGGCACCATCACGATCAACGGCAGCGGCATCAACGTTGCGCCGACGGCCGGATTTTCGGTAGGTGCCCTCAACGTATCAGACGGCACCATCAATTTTGGCGCAGGCGCTCCGAACATAGGCAGTTTCACGCAAACCGGTGGGGCAATCACCGGCTCCGGTGTATTGAGTGTCGGTACGGCATTCAATCAGACCGGCGGCGCGATCTCAGGCCCTTTCAGCGACATCAATATCCTGCAGGCCGCCGGCAATTTGTCCGTTTCAGCCATGTCGGCAGTCAACACCATCAACCTGAGCGCGACCAGCGGCGCCATTACGGACGCCAATGGCGCCGGCGTCAACAACCTGGTGGCCCCCACCGTCAATCTGAAGGCCGCAACGGGAATCGATATCGACACGACGGCGACGACGGTCAACCTTTCGGCCACTGCTGCCAGCACGCAGAACGTGCGCGTACCCAATGCCCTGACGCTCAATGCCGCCAGCACCGGAGGCGCAATCAACGTCTCCGCCACCGGCGCTGTCGCACTCGGGGCGGTAAGCACCGTTGGTGCACTGAATCTTTCGGCCGGCACGGGAATCACACAAACCGCTCCATTGTCTGTGGCCAGTGTCAACATCACCGGTGGTGCGGGTGTGACGCTGAACAATGTCGGTAACGCAATCGGCACCGCCACTTTGAGCACCGGTTCAGGGGTGGTGGCGCTCCACTCCTCCACCAACATTACGCTGGCCGCACTTTCCGGTAGCGCCTCTACGGCAACGATTTCTTCAGCTGGGACGATTTCGAACAGTGGAACAACCACTGCAAACGGACTAGTCGTATTTTCCGGCACAGGCGTTGCCAACAGCGGAATAATCACCGGCACCGGCGTACAAATTTCATCCGGTACGGGTAGCCTCAACACCGGCACCATCAACGGCACCACCGGCGCGGTTTACCTGGTGGGGGATTCGCTCAGCATTGCCGGCTCCATCATTGCCGGCTCCATAAGCGGTGCGGCAGTCACCCTGGCACCTTTCACCGCAGGTACGGCCGTGGCGCTGGGTTCGGGTGGCGGCTACATGATTCCTTCGGCCGCATTCGGCAGCATTACCGGGCCATTGACGATCAGCACCGGCGGGCCGATTTCGATCAATTCCGGCATTACGTACGGCGGCAGCCTGAAACTGAATTCGCCGTCGACCATTTCCATCAACGCCAACGTGACGGCAAGCGGGGTGCTCAACATCGATCCGACCACCATCGGCATTACCGGCGCGACGATTCAAGGGTCGTCCGTCGCCTTGTCCGCAAGCGGCTCGATCGCGTTGACAGGCAGCGGTTCGGGGCCCGCAGGCGTGGTGGCCACATCAGGCAACATTTCCATGTCAGCTCCCGGCATTTCCTACACCGCCGGCTCCGGCAATGGCGCCTACATCAACGCTGTCGCAGGCAGTGCGATCCTAACCGTCGACAGCTGCATCGGCTGCACCACCCTTGCCACCAATCCGACCGTATCAAGTGTCGGCAGTTACGCCTCCCTGGGCGTGACGACGGTCAGCTTCACCCCCGGCACCAATGCCGTGGCAAGCACCACCAGCTCTCTCATCAACCAGACCATTGCCTCCACAACCACGGCAACCACCAGCACCAGCACGGCCACCAACACGTCGACTTCAGCGAGCAGCTCGACCATTTCGTCGACCAACCTCGTCAGTTCCTCAACGACCAGCTCCACCAGCACGACACCATTCACGACCACCTCTTCAGGTTCCGCGGGGGATTCTTTCAACAGCTTTGTATCGGGCTCAGGTTCCACGACGACGACGTCCCGCACCACATCGCCTTCCGGCTCGACCACGAGCACCACAGGTTCCACCACAACCAGCACCAGCGGTACGAACACCGCAACCACCGACACCACCGGTGGCACGAACCCGGGTTCGACGACTGGAGATGATGGGACCTCAAGTCAGCAGCAGCCTCAAGGGAAACCAGAAGAAAAGCCCGAAGCGAAGCCGGATGCACAACCGCAAACCAAGCCCGCGGCAAAACCTCAGCCCAAGAAGGTGCTCTCATGTTGAGCGGCGCGTATCCAGATCGGCTGACTCGTACCGGAGCAAACCGGCATTTCGGGCGCGGTCTATCCGCCCCTGGCGTGCAGGTGGCCGCGCTGGTACTGGTGCTGTGTGCGGTGCATCTGCCTGCCGGGGCACAGCAACCTGCAGCCGGTACCGCGCCGGCTGCGATACCGCCCGCAACCCAGGCTGCAACGGCCGGTTCGCCGGGCGCAACAGGCCCGGCCCAGCCTGTCGTACCGGCCCCTGGGCAAAGCACACCGGCACCGGTCACCACCTCGACCGGCGTTGGCCTGGTGACGCATCTCTCCGGCACTCTGGTGGGCCGCGCTGATGGCCAGGCCCAGCCGCGCCTGCTCTCTTCACGCTCTGCCGTCAACCCCGGCGAAGTGATCGCCACCCAGGGTGAAACCTACGCCCGCATCAAATTCAATGACGGCACCGAGGTAGTGCTACGCCCGAACACGCAGTTCAAGATCGAGGCCTATACCTACGACGAGAAGGAACCGGGCAAGGACAACATCGTGTTCGGGCTGATCAAGGGCGGTCTGCGCTCGGTGTCGGGATTGATCTCGCGCCGCAACAAGGAGAAGATTTCGTTCTCCACGCCAACGGCCACGGTGGGTATTCGCGGCACGCACTTCGGCATGCTGCTGTGCTCGGCCGACTGCGCCAACATTCCAACCGTCACCGGCAACATGCCGCCGGACGGCCTGCATGTGGACGTGGCGGCAGGCCAGATCATCGTGACGAACCCGGCCGGCAGCCAGACCTTCAACCCGGGCCAGTTTGGCTATGTGCCCACCGGCACGACGCCACCTGCGGTGGTGCCGCCCCAGACCGGCGTGCGCGTCACCATGCCTGCCGTGATCGCCAACAACAACTCCACCGGCCGTACCCTGGGCAACGCCAAGGCCGGCGAGGATCAGTGCCGTCCGTAAGGTGCGGTTCCGGGCAGCGGCAGCAGCAATAACACCAGGACCCGCTCCCACCAACGGTTTCCGCGTTATTCTCTCCCAGGATTAAACCCAGGCTGCGCGAATGGTGGCGATGCCATGGGCACCGCGGCGCCAAGCATCAGGATAGACATCCGCAGGCCCGAGTCCGCCAATGCCGTATACCGGGAGCGGGGAGCCTGCCGCAATCTCGGCAAATCCTGACCATCCCAGTGTCTTGCCCCCCGGGTGCGTCGGCGTTGGGTTCACGCTGCCCAATACGGCGAAATCGCAACCCAGGGCAATCGCCTGATCAAGTTCGGCCCGGGAGTGGATGGATGCCCCCACCAGATCCAGCGCGGGGCGTTGCGCAAGCGCACCCAACCGCGCGGACTTCAACTGCACCCCGTCTGCCCCCACCTGTGTCGCAAGATCGACATCACCATTGATCAGCACGCGCGCACCGGCGGTGTGGCAGCGCTTCACCACTGCGTCCGCGAACGCTCTCAGGTCGTCCTCGCCCATGCCGGGTTCACGCACCTGCACCAGCCGCAAACCGTTGGTGAGAGCGGCTTCCAACCGTTGCATGAAGGTGCTGACACCCAGCTCCAGAGCCTGGGTGATGCCGACCACGGGCGGCAAGCCCACCGCCTTCAGGATCGGCCCATTGGCCGGCAGCATCGGGCTGACGCTCTCCTGCCCGGCGACCTGAAAGGCGAACTGCTGCCCTTCCATGCCGTGCAGCGTGCCCTGCCACTCGCGCGTGCGAAAAAAATGCAGCTGCACCGAAGCATGTTCGTAGACGTGGGTTCGGGTGAGCCAGGGATCGGCGCGCAGCACCTCAATGCCGAGTTCTTCGCGAATCTCGCGCTTGACGGCAGCATCCAGTGACTCACCGGGCTCGACCTTGCCGCCGGGAAACTCCCAGTAGCCGGCGTAGACCTTGCCCGCCGGGCGTTGCGCCAGGAGGTACTCGCCACGTGCGTTGTAGATGACGACGGCGACAACGTCCGTCCACGCCATGCGCGCTACTTCTTCCGTGCTGCCGTTTTGGCGGACTTGCCGGCAGATGCAGCGCTGCTGACGTTCAATGCTTTGCCCAGTTTCCCTGCATGGTCACGCGCGAACTGCCAGGCCACACGGCCGGAGCGCGAGCCACGCTCAATTGTCCAGGTGAGCGCATCACCACGGGCGGCTGCGATCTCCTTCGGATTGCACCCGAATGCCGCAAGCCAGTGGTCAACAATCGACAGATATTCATCCTGGTCGAAGGGATAGAACGAGAGCCACAGGCCGAAGCGCTCCGAGAGCGAAATCTTTTCTTCGGCCGATTCACCGGGATGAATTTCCTCACCGACATGCTGGTACTCGAGGTTCTCGTGCATGTACTCGGGCAACAGGTGGCGCCGGTTCGAGGTCGCATAAATCAGCGTGTTGTCGCTGGAGGCGTTGACGGAACCATCGAGCGCTACTTTCAACGCTTTATAGCTGGCGTCGCCTTCGTCGAACGATAGATCGTCACAGAAGATGATGAAGCGCTCGGGACGTTTTTCGATCAGGTCATTGATTTCCGCCAGACCGACCAACTCGGATTTGTCGACCTCGATCAGGCGCAGTCCCTTGGAGGCGTACTTGTTGAGGATGGCCTTGATCAGCGAACTCTTGCCGGTGCCGCGCGCACCGGTGAGCAACACGTTGTTGGCGGGCACGCCGTCGACAAACTGCTTGGTATTGCGCTCGATGGTCTGGCGCTGGCGCTCGATACCCTGCAAGTTGGACAAGCGGATATTGGATACCCGCGGGATCGGCTGCAGCCAACCGCGGCCATTGAGCTTGCGCCAGCGAAATGCAATGGCCGCATTCCAGTCGATTTCCTTGGGTGGCGGCGGCAATACCGCGTCGAGCCTGTCAATCAACTGGTTGGCGCGCGCCACCAGGTGCGCGAGCTGGTCTGAATCTTTCATGTCGTAAAGGCAGCGTCAGCTGCGGTAATCGGCGTTGATGGAAACATAATCGTGCGAGAGGTCACAGGTCCAGAGGGTGCGAGCGGCCTCGCCACGATGCAGGAGAACCCGCACCGTGATCTCGCTCTGCTTCATGACGCGCTGGCCATCTTCTTCGCGGTAGGCCGGATTCCGACCACCTTTGAGCGCCACCAGTACGTCATCCAGGTAGAGATCAATCAGGCTTTGATCCAGATCGTCAATGCCGGCATAACCGACGGCGGCAAGGATGCGCCCCAAGTTGGGATCAGAAGCGAAGAAGGCCGTCTTGACCAGAGGCGAATGGCCGATGGCATAGCCGACCTTGCGGCACTCTTCTTCGTCGCGCCCGCCCTCGACCTTGATGGTGATGAACTTGGTGGCCCCCTCTCCGTCGCGCACGATGGCTTGCGCCAGCTCGATTGCGAGCGCAGTCAGCGCTGCGGCAAATGCCTTGCCATCGGGCGTGTGCAGGCCGGTAATCGCCGGCGCATCAGCCTGGCCGGTGGCCATGACGATGAAGGAATCGTTGGTCGAGGTATCGCCATCGACCGTGATCGAGTTGAACGAGGCATCCGCTGCGCGCTTCGTCATGGCATCGAGCACATGCCGCGAGATACGCGCATCACTTGCGACAAAGCCGAGCATGGTTGCCATGTTGGGCTTGATCATCCCGGCACCTTTGGCAATGCCAGTCAGCGTGACCGTCTTGCCCCCAAGGGAAACCGTGCGCGAAGCGGCCTTGGGCTGGGTGTCAGTCGTCATGATGGCCTGGGCTGCGTCGAGCCAGTGATGGTTGCCGACCGCTTTGACGGCTTGCGGTACGCCAGCGAGCAGCCGGTCCATCGGCAATTGTTCCAAGATCACGCCGGTCGAGAACGGCAGCACCTGGGCTGCATCAAGGCCCAGTTCAGCCGCCACGGCGGCGCAGGTGGCATTGGCGTTGGCCAGCCCGGTTTCGCCGGTGCCGGCATTGGCATTGCCGGTATTGATGATCAGGGCGCGAATGCCGTTGGCCGATTCCGCGACCTTGGCCAGATGCGCGCGGCACAGCAGCACCGGTGCGGCACAAAAGCGGTTTTTGGTAAACACGCCAGCCACTTCGGTGCCCGGCGCCAAACGCAGCACCAGCAGATCCTTGCGATCCTTTTTGCGGATGCCGGCATCGGTGACACCGATGTCGACGCCGCGCACGGCATGGAGCGCCGCCGCCTCCGGCATGGGCAGGTTGACCGGCATGCTTATTCCCCCTTGCTGTAATGGTTCTGGTAAGCCTTGGACGATAACCAGACGCTTACGTCAGCTTGCCGTGACAGGCCTTGTATTTTTTTCCGGAACCACATGGACAAGGATCGTTGCGGCCGATTTTCTTGCCGAAGCGCTTGAACGGTGCCAACGCCTCGGGGCTCTCTTCCGGCTCTTCCGCACCGGCCACCGCGTGCTGCAGCCGCATGCGCGCTTCCAGTTCCTCGGCCTCGCGTCGTGCCTGCGCCTCTGCGGCCTCCACATCTTCGCGGGAGCGCACGCGCACCGTCATCAGGGTTTTGGTGACTTCATACTTGACCGTTTCGAGGAAGGCCTGGAACAGCTCGAAGGCCTCGCGCTTGTATTCCTGCTTGGGGTTCTTCTGCG
>SXGU01461758.1_pt1 | contig 13497 bp, 16 predicted proteins | sample 3174531 | NCBI WGS metagenome assembly SXGU01 (sample SAMN11356863, study PRJNA531348) | freshwater metagenome | isolation source: freshwater sample F1-140 | place: China: Fuxian Lake, Yuxi | collected 2017-12-25 | reverse complement strand
GCTCGGCATCATCACCGAGGTCACCGTGCGCCTGTACCCGGTGCAGGAGGCGATGTCGGCGGCGGTCTGCGCGTTCGAATCGGTGGACGGCTGCACCAACACCGTGATCCAGACCATCCCGTCCGGCATCCCGATCGCGCGCTGCGACATCGTCTGCGAGCACACCATCGCAGCCATCAACAAGTACAAAAAGACCGACTACCCGGTTGCGCCGACGGTGTTCTTCGAGTTCCACGGCTCGACGGCGAGCGTGGTCGAGCAGGCCGAAGCCGTGCAGGCGATTGCGAAAGAACACGGCGGCATGGATTTCCAGTGGGCGACCAGGCCCGAGGACCGCACGCGGCTGTGGGACGCGCGCCACAATGCGTACTTTGCCTGCCTGCAGATGCGGCCCGGCTCGCGCGCGGTGTCCACCGACGTCTGCGTGCCGATCTCGCGCCTGGCCGAGTGCGTGCGCGAGACCATGGACGACGTCAAGGACTACATCGCGCCGGTGCCGCTCCTGGGCCACATCGGCGACGGCAACTTCCACCTCATCTTCCTGGTCGACCCGGCCAAGCCGGAGGAAACCGAGCTGGCGAAGAAATTCAACGCCCGGCTGGTCGATCGCGCCATCGCCATGGAAGGCACCTGCACGGGTGAGCACGGCATCGGCATGGGCAAGATGAAGTCGATGGAGAAGGAACTGGGCGAGGACGTGGTCGGCATTATGCGCGACATCAAGCGCCTGTTCGACCCGGACAACCTGATGAATCCCGGCAAAGTGGTGCAGCTATGAGCGCCGAGAAACGGCTGAGAGCGCTCGGCATCGAGCTGCCCAAGGTCAGCTCGCCGGTGGCCAACTACGTCAACGCGGTGCGGGCGGGGAACCTGCTGTTCCTCGCCGGCAAGGGCCCGCTGCCGGTGGAGGGCAAGCGCCCCTCGGGCAAGCTGGGGCGCGACTACACCATCGAGCAGGGCTACGCCTTCGCCCGCTCGACCGGCCTCGACCTGCTGGCGGTGATGCGCGCCGAACTGGGCAGCCTCGACCGCGTGAAGCGGGTGGTGAAGGTGCTCGGCATGGTGAACGCGGTGCCCGAGTTCCACGACCAGCCGAAGGTGATCAACGGCTGCTCCGACCTGTTCGTCGAGGTGTTCGGCGACAAGGGCAAGCACGCGCGCTCGGCGGTGGGCATGGGCTCGCTGCCCATGGGCATTCCCGTGGAGGTCGAGTGCATCATCGAGGTGGAGTCCGCCGCCGCAAGCAAGCCTGCGGCGAAGAAAGCAGCGAAGAAGAAACGCCGCTAGCTTTTCTTGCGCGGCGCCTTCCTGGCGCTCTTCAGATGCCCGAGCATGGCCTCCAGCCCGAGGAGGTAGGAGCGCACGCCGAACCCCGCCACCATGCCCACCGCCTCCGCCGCAAGGATCGAGTGGATGCCGCGCTTCTCGACGTTCGACATGTGCACTTCGACGTACGGGTACGGCACGGCGCGCAGCGTGTCGCGCAGCGCGTACCCGGCGAAGAGGAACGCCGCCGGATTCATCACCAGGCCGTCGATCTTCTCCTCCGCCGCGCGGTACAGGCGCTCGATAGCGGCGGCCTCGCTGTGCGTGTAGAAGATGTCGAGCCCGTAGCCATGCTCGCGCGCGTGGGCGCGCAGGATCGCGTCGAGCTGCGCGGCCGTGGTCTTGCCATAGATCTCGGGCTGGCGCTTGCCGAGGTAGCTCATGTTGGGGCCCTGGACCAGCAGGATCTTCGGCATGGCGCGCGTTCTCCGCTTAGATGGTCATGACCGTGCGGCGGTAGTACTTCAGCTCGTCGATCGACTCGAGGATGTCGGCGAGCGCCTCGTGCTTGTTGTGCTTGACGTGCCCCTTGTAGACCTCGGGCTTCCAGCGCTTCACCAGTTCCTTGAGCGTCGAAACGTCCAGGTTGCGGTAGTGGAAGTGCGCCTCCAGTCGCGGCAGCCAGCGCGCCATGAAGCGCCGGTCCTGGCACACCGAGTTGCCGCACATCGGCGAGACGCTCGCCGGCACGTGCTCGCGCAGGAAGGCGAGCGCGGCGTCCTCGGCCTGCGCCTCGGTCATGCTCGAGGCGCGAATCTTTTCGATCAAGCCTGACTTGCCGTGCGTGCTCTTGTTCCACTGGTCCATGGCGTCGAGCACCTCGTCGGGCTGGTGGATCACCAGCACGGGCCCCTCGGCGAGAAGTTCGAGCTGCGAATCGGTGACCACCAGCGCGATCTCGATCACGCGATCGGAATCGGGCACCAGGCCCGTCATCTCCATGTCTATCCAGACGAGATTGTTCTGATCGGCCGCCATGCTTTATTCTCTCACAGCGTGACCAACGCCTTCACCGCAGTGTTCCTTGCCGCGCTCGCCGCCGCCACCGCCACGCGCCTGTGGCTCGCCGTGCGCCAGATGCGGCACGTGCGCGCGCACCGCGGCAGCGTGCCCGAGACCTTTGCCGCCTCGATCCCGCTGGCCTCGCACCAGAAGGCCGCCGACTACAGCGTGGCCAGGGTGCGCCTGGGCATTGCCGACGTCGCCGTCGGCGCCGTCGCGCTGCTGGCGCTCACGCTGGGTGGCGCGTTGCAGGCGGTGTCCGACGCCTGGACGCTGCTGCTCGACCCGTCGGGCCTGTGGCACGGCGTCGCACTGATCGTCAGCGTGGTGCTGCTGCTGTCGGTGATCGAGCTGCCGGCGGACGTCTACCGCACGTTCGTCATCGAGCAGCGCTTCGGCTTCAACCGCATGACGCCCGGCCTGTACGTCGCGGACCTGGCGCGGAACGCCGCGGTAGGCGCGGCGCTGGGCGTGCCGCTGCTGCTGCTGGTCCTCTGGCTGATGGCGCAAATGGGCGAGCGCTGGTGGCTGTGGGTATGGGTGGCGTGGATGAGCTTCAACCTGGCGGTGCTGCTGGTCTACCCGACCTGGATCGCGCCCCTGTTCAACAAGTTCACGCCGCTCGCGGACCCGGCGGTGGCGCAGCGCATCGAGGCCCTGCTCGCGCGCTGCGGCTTCAAGGCCAAGGGGCTCTACGTCATGGACGGCTCGAAGCGCTCCTCGCACGGCAATGCCTACTTCACCGGCTTCGGCGCGGGCAAGCGCATCGTCCTCTTCGACACGCTGATCTCGCGCCTCGCGCCGGCCGAAGTCGAAGCGGTGCTGGCGCACGAGCTGGGGCACTTCAAGCGCCACCATGTGCTCAAGCGCGTCGCGCTGCTGTTCGTGGCTTCGCTGGCGACGCTCTGGGTGCTCGGCCAGTTGATCGGCCAACCCTGGTTCTACGCCGGACTCAACGTCAGCACGCAGGGCATGGCGATGGCGCTGCTGCTCTTTTTCCTCGCGCTGCCCTCGTTCACCTTCTTTCTGCAGCCGCTCTCCAGCCTCTACTCGCGCAAGCACGAGTTCGAAGCGGATGCCTACGCGGCCGCGCACGCCGGCCCGAAGGACCTGGTGCAGGCGCTGGTCAAGCTCTACCAGGACAACGCCGCGACCCTGACCCCCGACCCGGTGCACTCGGCGTTCTACGATTCGCACCCGCCGGCCGCGGCCCGCATCGCCAGGTTGAGCGCCGCCGCGTAAATGGCCGCCGAGGGCACCGTCGTCGCCGGCCACGGCCGCGACTGCCTGGTCGAGGCGGAAGGCGAACTGCTGCACGCCAAGGCGCGCAGCCGCCGCGTGCAGCCAGTGGCCGGGGATCGCGTGTTCCTCGTCGAGGGCAACATCATCGAGGCGGTCGCGCCGCGCAGCAGCGAGTTCTCGCGCTCGAGCAGCCACCGCACCAAGGTGATCGCGGCGAACGTCACGCAGGTGGTGATGGTGGTGGCGTGCGAGCCGCCGTTCTCCGACGAGCTCATGTGCCGCGTGCTGGTGGCCGCGGAGCACGCCGGCCTGCGCACGCTGTTCGTGCTGAACAAGAGCGACCTCGCCGGCCTGCTGCCGGCGGCGCGCGAAATGCTGGCGCCGTTCGCCGCGGCAGGCTACCCCGTGCTCGAGATGTCTGCCGCGCACGACGCCTCGGCGCTGCGGCCCGCGCTCGAGGGACAGCTCAGCGTCATCTCCGGTCAATCCGGCATGGGCAAGTCGACCCTGGTGAAGAACCTGGTACCGCACGCCGAGGTGCGCATCCGGGAAATTTCCAGATTCCTCGCCGCGGGGCGGCAGTCCACCATCGCCGCGAGGCTGCACGCGCTGAACGAGCGCAGCGCCATCATCGATACGCCGGGCATCGCCGAGTTCGGTCTCGCCGGGCTGAGCAATCACGACATCGCCCTCGGCTTCCGCGAATTCACCGCGCATGCGGTGCGCTGCAAGTTCCACGACTGCCGGCACCTGACCGAGCCGGGCTGCGCGGTGCGCGGCGCGCCGATCCACCCGCGCAGACTGCTGCTGTACGAGCGCATCCTGCGCGCCGAAGCGCCCAGGTGAAGAAGGTCTACAGCTCCCTCAACCGGCTGCAGGTCCATCACGCCAGGAACCTGCTCGAGATCGAGGGGGTGCGCTGTATCGTGCTGAACGAGCACATGGCCGGGGCGATGGGCGAGGTGTCGTTCCTCGACTGCGAGGTGCAGCTGTGGGTGCGCGAGGAACGCGATGCCGCGCGCGCGGCGGCGATTCTTGCCGCCGGCTGCGCCGCGCAGCCCGGGCCGCCCTGGCGCTGCGCCTGCGGCGAGCAGCTCGACGGCCAGTTCACCCAGTGCTGGAACTGCGGCGCGGGAAGACCCGTCTAGGAACGCACTCGTGCGTTGGCTAGAACACCCTCGCGATGCCGACCACCACCAGCATCGCCACCCACAGCACCAGCGCGCGCCACAGGAGGCCGACGGTGCTGTCGAGGAACTGCACGTCGGCCGCTTCGCCGACACCCAGTTCCGGTCGCGGCGCCATGCCGCCCTCGGAGGTCACGGGCAGCCCGAGCCTGACGCCCATCGCCCCGGCGCCGGCGGCGAGCACGATGCCCTGCTCTGCTTCCGGCCAGGCCGGAGCCTGCGTGCGCCAGCAGTAGACCGCGTCCTCGAAGTCGCCGACCACCGCGAAAGCCGCCGCGGTGAGGCGCACCGCCGGCCACTCGAGCAGCCTGTGGAGCTTCACCGCAAAGCGGCCGAAAGCGCCGAGCCCCGCCCAGCGGCGGCGCACGAAATGCGACAGCCGGTAGAGGATCGCGCCGCTCGGGCCGGGCAGCAGCATGAACCAGAACAGAACCGCGAAGACGTGGCGGTGCGAGGCGGCGAGAGCCTCCTCGATGGTGAGGCGCACCGCTTCCTCGCGGCTGCGGCCGGTCACCGGTTCGCCACGCCAGCGGCTGAGTTCGTCCAGCGCGCGGTCCATGTCGCCGGAGCGCAGTGCCGCCTGGATGGCGGTGAAGTGATGGCTGAACTGCCGGAAGCCGAGCGTAAGGTAGAGCGCGGCCACGTTGAGCAGCACCGCGAGCAGCGGATGCGCCCACAGGAGCAGCCAGTAGAGCGCGGCCGCGCCGATCGCGACCAGCGCCACCGCCAGCACCCATGCGATGGCGCCGTGCCGCTCCTCGCCGGCATTGAAGGACTCCTCAACCCAGCGCGCCCAGCGCGCGGCGAGTCCGTGCAGCGCCTTGCGGTCGCCGAGCGGGCGCCATTGCTCCAGCACCAGCGCGGCGATGATGGCGAGGACGTTCATGGAAATCCTCTTCGAAGATAGCACAGTACAATCGTGCGGCATGAAAATCACGGCGCCGTTCGGCTACGACGACATCGTGCCGCTGGAGAGGCAGCACCGCGTGCTGATGCCATCGGGCACCACGCCCACGTTCTGCAGGCGGCTGAACGCGCTCGCGCTGTCGTTCACCGAATTCTCCGTCGCCTCGCGCGACTACCCGATCGTCTTCACCACGCTCGACGGCGGCAAGAGCTTCGCGCCGGTGATCGTCCTCGGCCTTGCCGACGGTTCCAACCTGTTCCTCGATGCGGCGGGCGAATGGGACGCCACGACCTACCTGCCGGCGTTCGTGCGCCGCTACCCGTTTTGCGTCTCCAAGCTGTACGTCGATGGCGAGCCGAACGGCGAGAGCGTGGTCTGCGTCGCCAAGGCCTACGTAGACCGCGCGGGCGTGGCGCTGTTCGACGCCGCGGGCAAGCCGACCGAACGCTGGAGCGGCATGGAGCGGCTGCTGGCCGAGTACGAGGCGGACCTCGATCGCACCGCGCAGATGTGCGCGGCGCTCGCGCGCCTCAAGCTGCTCGTGCCGTTCACCATGCAGGTGGTCGAGGAAAACCGCCCCGGCGTGCGCCTCGCCGGCATGCACCGCATCGACGAAGCACGCCTGAAGGACCTCAAGCCGGCGAGCCACAAGGTGCTGGTGAACAAGGACTTCATGCCGAAGATCTACGCGCACCTGCAATCGCTGGAAAATTTCTCGCGGCTTTACGCGCGCCAGCTGGCTGCGCCGCCGCCGGCGGTTTCGCGGGACGGGCGCGGTTGAAATGCTAGACTGACCGCAGTCATCGCGAGGGGGCGGTCCGTGCCATGGATAGCGCAGCGGTCTACGCGAAAACGCCCAAGGACATCGAGGAAATCCAGTCGCGGACCTACCGCCTGCCGCTGCGCTCGCGCAGCCTGCTCGTCATGGTCGACGGCAAGTCCACCGCCGTCGAAGTGATCGACAAGGGAAAGGCCGCCGGCAACGCCAACGCCTTCGCCGGCCTGCAGGAGCTCGAGGCGCAGGGCTTCATCGCCCCCGTTCGCACGGCAGCGACGATCGTCTCCGCCAGCCGGCAACCGGCAACGAAATCGATCGGCGCGGTGCGCCTCTGCGCGGTCCAGCAGATGCTCTCGATGCTCGGCCCGGGTGGCGACGAATTCACCGCGCGCCTGGAGTCCGCCGCCGATCTGCGGACCCTGGTGACCGAGCTGGAGCGCTGCCGCAACATCGTCGCCAACGTCGCCGGCGCGCAGAAGGCCGAGCGCTTCTGGGCCGGCGTGCAGGAACGCCTGCCCTAGGCAGGGCCCGCAAGGAAGCGGTAGAAGTTCACCAGCATCGCCGCCGTCGCGCCCCAGATGTAGTGGCGACCGTAGGGGATGGCGAAATACGGAATCTGGCGGCCCTGGAACTCGCGCGCATGGCGCTGGTGGTTCGCCGGGTCGAGCAGGAACGACAGCGGCACCTCGAACACTTCGCCCACCTCCTGCGCGTCGGGTTGCAGCTCGAAGGGCGGCATGACCAGGCCGACCACCGGCGTGACGCGGAAGCCGGTGCGCGTGTGGTAGCGCGACAGGCGGCCCAGCAGCTCGATGCGCTCGCTCGCGAGGCCGATCTCCTCGAGCGTCTCGCGCAGCGCGGTTGCCTCCTCGGAAGCATCGCCCGGCTCGAACTTGCCCCCGGGGAAGCTGACCTGGCCCGAGTGCGCCTTCAGGTGCGCGGTGCGCTGGGTCAGCAGCACGGTGAGTTCGTCTTCGCGCGCCACGATGGGGATGAGCACCGCGGCGGGCGTCAACCCGGGCCGCTCGGCACGCCCGCCAGCCTCGCGCGGGCTGGTGCCCTGGTCGCCGTAGATCATGTCAGGCGGCGACGCTCCGGCTGCAAACCGCCGGCGCAGCCACTCGACGTCGAATTCGACGGGGCTGTCGTGGATCAGCGTCGCCCGCATCCGCTAGCCGTCCCCGCTCGTATAAACTCTCGCCACGGACGGGATGTTATGCCCGTTTGGCGACCATCAACAGGCCATGGATGGAGGTGCCCATGAAACGACTCGTGATTGCCGCAGCGCTGGCGCTGGCGAGTTCCCACTCGGCGGCAGCATCCTGTACCCAGGTATTGCTGGACATCGACAAGGCGCTGGCGAAGAACCAGAAGCTCAAGCCGGAGCAGCGCGCGGAGGCGAGGAAGTCCCGCGACGACGGGGCCAAGCTGTGCTACGCACGCAAGGAAGACGAGGCGCAGCAGGTGCTGAGGAAGGCAGTCCGTCTGCTCGATCTCGGCTAGAACCCGGACGAGGCCTTCGGCGCCGCCTGCGGGCGGCGTTTTCTTTTTCCCCGCTACCGCCATGCATCCACCTGAACGCCGGAAGGGCATTGCGCTGATGCTCGGCGCCGCGATCTGCTTTTCGACCGGCGGCCTGCTGGTGCGACTGGCCGACGCGACACCGCCCGCGGCGATGGTGTTCTGGCGCTCGTCGGTGGTGTTTGTCTTCCTCCTGGCGGTGCTCTGGCTCTGGCACGGCCGCCGCATGATGCTGAAGGTGCGCGACGGCGGCGGCGCTGGCGTGCTGTCGGCCCTGTTCCTCGGCGCCACGTTCTGCCTGTTCATCCTTGCCGTGACGCGCACCACGGTGGCGAACGCCGCGGCGCTGATGAGTACCGGCCCGCTGATGCTCACCGCGTCGGCCTGGCTGTTCCTCGGCGAGAAACCGCGGGCAGTCACATGGCTGGCGATCCTCGCCGCACTGGGCGGGGTTGCACTGATGTTCGCCGACGGCATCGGCAGCGGCGGCGCGATGATGGGCAACCTGCTGGCGCTCGGCATCCCGGCCGCCTTCACGGCCAGCTACATCCTCCTGCGGCGCGCTCCCGGGCGCATGGACCCCACGGTCACGTCCATGGTGGCCTCGCTGTTCGCGGCGTTGGCCATGTTGCCGTTCGCATGGCCGCTGGCGCCGCCCGGCGCCGACCTGCCGGTGCTGCTGGCGATGGGCGTGCTGCAGACCGGCATGGGGCTGGTGCTGATGTCGCAGGCGATCCCGCGCCTCAGCGCCGGCGAACTCGGCATGGTCGGCCTGCTGGAAATGGTGCTCGCGCCGGTGTGGGTGTGGCTGGCGATCGGCGAGCAGCCGACCGGCGCCGCCCTGCTGGGCGGCGTGGTCGTGGTCGGCGCGGTGTTCCTGAACGAACTCTACGCCGTCAAGTCTGTCAAGGGAGCATGACCACGGAACCCGTGGTCTTGCGCGCCTCCAGGTCCTTGTGCACCTGCACCGCGTCGGCCAGCTTGTAGCGCGCCGAGATGTCGATCTTCACCTTGCCCGACTTCACCACCTCGAACAGCGCCGACGAGGCGGTCTCGAGGTTCTCGCGCGAGGCGACGTAGGTGACCAGCGTCGGCCGCGTGATGAACAGCGATCCCTTGGCCGAGAGCAGGCCGAGGTTCAGCGGCGGTACCGGGCCCGCGGCGTTGCCGAACGAGACCATCAGGCCGAGCGGGCGCAGGCAATCGAGCGACCCGTCGAAGGTGCTCTTGCCCACGGAGTCGTAGACCACCGGCAGCCCCTTGCCGCCGGTGATTTCCTTCACGCGCTCGGTGAAGTTCTCGCGCGTGTAGACGATCACGTGGTCGGCGCCCAGCTTCTGCACGATCTTCGCCTTGTCGTCCGAACCAACCGTCGCGATTACCGTGGCGCCCAGGTGCTTGAGCCACTGCACGGCGATCTGCCCGACGCCGCCCGCGGCGGCGTGGAACAGCACCGTGTCGCCCTTCTTCACCGCGTAGGTGCGGTGGATCAGGTACCAGACGGTCATGCCCTTGAGCATGATCGAGGCCGCGAGCTCGTCCGAAATTCCCTCGGGCACCTTCACCAGCCGGTCGGCCGGGTAGAGGCGCGCCTCGGCGTACGAGCCCGCCGCGCCGCCCGTGTAAGCGACGCGGTCGCCCTTCTTCACCGTGGTGACGCCCTCGCCCACCGCCTCGACCACGCCGGCGCCCTCGTTGCCGGCGCCCATCGGCACCTGCACCGGGTACAGGCCCGAGCGCTGGTAGGTGTCCAGGTAATTGACGCCGATCGCCGTGTGGCGGATGCGCGCCTGTCCCGGACCGGGATCGCCGACCTGCACCTCCTCGAGTTGCAGGACTTCCGGACCGCCGGTCTTGTTGATGCGTATCGCCTTCGCCATTGCCATCTCCTCAGTGAAAAAGCGTGAGCACGCCGGTATAGCCGTACAGCCGGTCGTGCGAAATCTCGCCGTTGCAGAAGAATCCCACGAGCGGCACCTCGCCCAGCGCGTCGCGCACCTGCCCGAGCTCGGCGCCGCGGCGGCCGAACATGTGCTCGCCGCGGCCGAGGCACGAATAGTAAAGCGCGCCGCGCGGCGCCGGTACGGCTGTTTTGAGTTCGGCGAGGATGCGGCCCAGGTCCTCGCGCGCGCTTTCGCCGTCGCGCTTGCAGAACAGGATCTCGTCGCCCGGCTCGACCACGTCGCCAATGGCGAGCAGGCGGTTCTGCGGGTCGATGCCGACCAGGTTGCGGACCATGTAGTCGGCGCGGTCTCTGCCACGCACCGGCAGGCCGGCGTGGATGAAATGCGACGCGCGGCGCAGGTCGCGCGCGAGGATCTCGCCGATGCACTCGCGGAACACGTCCAGCGCCGGCCGGCCGTCGAGCTTGACGAGGACATTCTGGTCGCACTCGGTGATGCGGAAGCGCCCGGGCAGCGGCACGCAGCCCTGTGTCAGACGGGTGCTGACGGCCACTTCCGGGCCGAACACCGCGCCCGAAAGGCCGCCCGAGATGACGTCGTTCGCCACCTGCACGCTGCGGGTACGGGAACTCGATAGCCCGCCCACCAGGAAACCGCTTGCCACCTTGGACGCCATGTCGGCGATCAGTCCGGGCATTTCCGGCGTTTCGGGATCGCCGTGCACCACGGCGAAGTGGGCGTCGCCGCGCGGGCGGTTGCGGCCGGAGAACACCTGCCACGACGAGGGCTCGAGGTCCGCGACCATGACGGCGAGCGCGGGCTCCTCGTAGTACTCCACGCCAGTGGCGAGCACGCCGACCCCGACCGTGCCGATCCACTGCGCCACGCCGGTGCGCGCGCGCAGCGCCGCGACGATGCCCTCGGCATCGCCCGCCATCGCATCGGCGAAGTAGACAAAGCCCAGACCGGCGGCGCCGGCAAGCTTGGCCGCGCAGGACTCGACCGCCTTGCGCCAGTCCTTTTCGCCCGAGTGGGCGTGGCGGAACATCAGGGCGTCGTCTTCCCGCCCTCCGGGGGCACGGGCATGTTGCCGGCCATGGCCTGCTGCATCGCCGCCCACGGCCAGAGCATCGCCTGCATGGCGTTCTCCTGCATCTTCGCGGTGTCGCCGGCCGCCGTCGCGCCGGCGCCGGAAGCCTCTGCCGACACGCGCATCGCCTGCAGCGCGATTTTCTGCATCTCGAGGCCCTGGATCGAGAGCTTGACCATGTTGAGGTTCATGTTCAGCCAGCCCTCGACCGAGCGCAGGTCGGTGATGCGCTTGTCCACCTCGGCGGGGTCGAGCGTCGGCATGGCCATGCCGGGCACCGGCACGCCCAGCGGCCCCCAGAGCCTGCGGAACATCTCGAACGGATCCTGAGCGTGGTCGGTCATGGCGGTCCTCCGGTTGTGGTTCTTGCCAACGCGTAGCTGCGTTCGTGGCAATGCGCGGGTGCGTTCCTACACCGGCACGCCGTCGAAGAACGCGCGTACCTCGTTTTCGCGGCTCGCGGTGTCCTGGTAGCCCAGGTCGATCAGCGCGCGGCAGAACGGCTCCTCGAACAGCAGGTAGCTCGCCAGGTTCGAGCCCGAGCGGCTGATGGCGCCGGTGGGGCGCAGGATGAAGCGCACCGAGCGCGGCAGCTCGTGCAGGAAGCGCGCCGCGATGCGCTCGATGGGCTGCGAAGGCGAGATGAACAGCACCTTGATGGGGCGCAGCGGGATGCCGTTGGCCGCCAGCACCTCGGGCGGGATCAGCTCGACGGTGCGGTTGATGCGCTCCAGGCGCTCGATGTCCACCATCAGGCTGTCGAGGAAGATCGAGTTGAGCGCATGGCCGGCGATTTGCGCGAGCGACGGATAGATGTTGGAGCGCGCGCGCGCCGTGTCCGGGCTCTGGCGCCCGGTGCCCACCACCACCACGCGATCCGCGCCCAGGTGCAGCGCAGGGCTCACGGGCGCGATCTGGCGCATCGAGCCGTCGCCGAAATACTCGCGGTGCACCTTGATGGCCGGGAAAATGAACGGCAGCGAGGCGGACGCGAGCAGGTAGTCGAGCTTCATCGACACCGCCGCGCCGATCCTCTGGTTGCGCTCCCAGCCCTCGAGCCCGGAGCCGCCCTGGAAGAACGACACGCTCTGGCCACTGGTGTAGCCCGAGGCAGTGACGCTCACCGCGTACAGCGCACCGCTGTCGATGTGGTCCTGGATGCTGGCGAAGGGCAGGCTCTGGTCGAGCATCTCGCGCAGCGGCGTGTTGTCGAGCAGCGATATCGGGTTGTGGCGGGAGAGCAGCATCACGGCCGACAGCCAGCGCGCCCCGCTGCGCAGGATGTGCGCAAGATCGGTGCGGTAGACGTGGTCGCAGTGCATGTTCTCCCACACCTCCAGCAGGTTGCCGACGGCGCGCGTGAAGTTGTCCGCGTAGACCGCAAGGGTCACGGCATTGATGGCGCCCGCCGAAGTGCCGCAGACGATGGGGAACGGATTCTTCACCGGGTTGCCGAGGATGTCGCGCACCGCCTTGACCACGCCGACCTGGTAAGCCGCGCGCGCCCCGCCGCCGGTCAGCACCAGTCCCGCGCGCGGCTTCTGACGGCTGGCTGGAAACGCCGCGATGTTGCCGGCAGCGGCCTGGGTCGACATGCGGCTAGAACAGGCTCTGTTCGCCGCCGGCGCGCGGCGCTCCGGCATCGACCACGGTGAGCGCGGTCATGTTGACGATGCGCCGCACGGTGGCCGAGGGCGTGATGATGTGCACCGGGCGCGCCGCACCGAGCAGCACCGGACCGATGGTGACGCCGTCGCCGGCGGCCGTCTTCAGCAGGTTGAAGGCGATATTGGCGGCGTCCAGCGTCGGCATGATGAGCAGGTTCGCCGGCCCCTTGAGCCGCGAGTTCGGGAACACCTTGAGGCGGATCTCCTCCGACAGCGCCGCGTCGCCGTGCATCTCGCCCTCGACCTCGAGCTCGGGGGCGCGCTCCATCAGCAGCGCGAGCGCCTTCTGCATCTTGATCGCCGAGGGCAGCTCGACCGAGCCGAAGTTGGACGCCGAGAGCAGCGCCACCTTCGGGTGGAAGCCGAAGCGGCGCATCTCCTCGGCGGCGAGAAGGGTCATCTCGGCGATGTGCTCCGGGTCGGGGTCCGCCGTGACGTAGGTGTCGCAGATGAATACCGTGCGGTCCGGCAGCATCAGTGCGTTCATGGCCGCGTAGTGCTTGACGCCCGGGCGCAGGCCGATCACGTCGTCGATGTACTTCAGGTGCAAGGCGTGCGTGCCGAAGGTGCCGCAGAGCATGCCATCCGCCTCGCCCTTGTGGATCAGCATGGCGCCGATCAGCGTCAGGCGGCGGCGCATCTCGATGCGCGCGTACTCGGGGCTGACACCCTTGCGCTCGGTGAGCTTGTGGTAGCTCCTCCAGTACTCGCGGTAGCGCGGGTCGGACTCCGGGTTGACCAGCTCGAACTCGCGCCCGGCGCGGATGCGCAGGCCGAGCTGCGCCAGGCGCCGCTCGATGACCTGCGGCCGGCCGATGACGATCGGCTTCGCCAGCCCCTCGTCCACCACGGTCTGCCCCGCGCGCAGCACGC
>SXGU01477740.1_pt1 | contig 13499 bp, 12 predicted proteins | sample 3174531 | NCBI WGS metagenome assembly SXGU01 (sample SAMN11356863, study PRJNA531348) | freshwater metagenome | isolation source: freshwater sample F1-140 | place: China: Fuxian Lake, Yuxi | collected 2017-12-25 | reverse complement strand
CCGAATTGCAGACCCGCCTGCTCAGGGTGTTATCTGATGGCCAGTTCTATCGCGTGGGCGGACATCAGCCGATCAAGACCAATGTACGTGTGATCGCCGCAACGCACCAGGACCTGGAACGCCGCGTGCGTGACGGCTTGTTCCGTGAAGACCTGTTTCACCGGCTCAATGTGATCCGCTTGCGCCTGCCTTCCCTTTCTGACCGGCGTGAGGACGTGCCCCTGCTGACACGACATTTTCTGGCCAAGAGTGCCCGTGAATTGGGTGTGGAAGGCAAGCGCATTTCCGAATCGGCCCTCAAGTATCTGGCCACTCTCGAGTGGCCCGGCAATGTGCGGCAACTTGAAAACGTATGCCATTGGCTCACCGTGATGGCGCCGGCACAGAACATCGAGATAACCGACCTGCCCGCGGACTTGCGCGAAGTGAAATCAGCAGGTGTGGCGGGAGAACCAGCGGGTGACTGGGTACAGGCTCTGGAACGCGAGGCGACGCGTCGGCTTGCCGGCGGAGAGTCTGCGATTGGTGACGATCTGACGCGATCATTCGAAACCACCTTGATCAAGGTGGCGCTCAAGCACACGGGAGGGCGCCGTATCGAGGCTTCCAACCTGCTTGGCATGGGCCGCAACACCATTACCCGCAAGATTGCCGAGTTGAAAATCGAAGAGGCTTAGGCGGTCATCCGGCTGAAACCCTTGGTAGGCAAGGGTTTCCACATGGTGCAGCCGCCCTACTTGGCGAATGCCATTTGCGGCAACCGCAGCGCCATTTGCGGGAAGTGGATCAAGAGGCCGGTCATCACGATCATGGAAACAAAGAACGGAATGGTTCCCTGGAACACTTCGTTAATCGTCCCTTCGCCGCGCACGCCCTGAATCACGTAGAGGGTCATCCCGACCGGTGGGCTGATGAGTGAGATCTCGCACATCAGCACGATGAACACGCCGAAGAACACCGGGTCGATACCAGCCGCTACGATGATCGGGAAGACGATTGGTACGGTACCCACCAGCATCGGCAGGGTCTCGAAGAAAACACCGAGCAGGAGATACATGATCGCCAGCACCCACAGCAGCTGAATTGGCGAAACGTCGAGCGACTTCACCAGTCCAGCCAACGTTTGTGTGATGCCAAGCAAACCGAGCACGAAGTTGAGGTAAAACGCCATCGCCAGGATGAAGATGCTCATCGCCGTCAGGCGCATGGTGGCACGAAACGAATCGTGCAACATCGCAACTGAAAGCTTGCCGTAAAGGGCGGCGACGACCAGCGTTGAAGCTACGCCCAGCGCCGCACTCTCGGTGACCGTCGCCCAGCCTGTATAGATGCTGACCATCACGACCATGAATACCGCCAGCGGTGCCAAAAGGTGTTTCAGTCGGCCAAGTTTTTCGCGCTTCGGGCTGTCGGGTTCACGCGTGCCGGCGCCCGTCAGCTCCGGGCGCCACCAGCGGATCAGGATGATGGTGAGCATGAAGATCACCGTCATCAACAGGCCGGGAACCACCCCGGCTGCATACAACTGGCCGGCCGAAGTGCTGGTCATCGCGCCGTACACCAGGAAAGCAATGCCAGGGGGAATCAAATTACCCAGGCTTGCGCCGGCGGCGATGGATCCCAGGACCATGCGCTGATCATATTTTCGCGTCTTGAACGTGGGTAGCGCGATGGTCGAGATCGTTGCGGCGGTTGCGACCGATGAGCCGGACACGGCCGAAAACAAGGCGGAGGCGCCAATATTGGTGTGGAGCAATCCGCCTGGCAGGTAGTCCAGCCAATCCGCGAGCGAACGGTACATCTTGTCGGTAGCGCCGCCACGTACCAGAATCTCACCCAGCAAAATGTAAAGCGGGATCGACAGCAGCACATAGTCCTCGGTCGCGCCCCAAAGAGTGTTGCCAAACGAGAACACTGCCGGCTTGCCCAGATACATGACGGCGCCAATCATGGCGACAGCGGCCATCACGGTGGCGACATGCAGACCGATGAACATCAAGACCAGCATGAGGCCAAAGCCAATGGCAATCTCGGTAGCACCGATCATGATGCACCCCCACTTTGACGGGCTTCCTTCAGGACATCGCCTGCCTCGCTTTCAATTTCTTCTTCCAAGGTCTGCGGGCCATACAGCTTGTTCAGCTCCGTATTCCTGCCCTGCAGCAATAGCCAGGCGCAGTGTGCCGCCAGATACACGGAGATCAGGGCGAACATGACGTAGCCAGCGAACCAGATCACCTGCGGAATCCAGAGTGGCGTCTGCAATGGCGTCGTGGCCGTGCTTTGAAACTCGATGCTCTCGGACAACACATTCCAGCCACGAAAGAGCGCAAAAGCGCTTAGTAGTGCCAGTGTGAACATGGCCAGAAAGTTGAGGCCGGCCCGAACCGGTACCGGCATCTTCGAGACGAGAAAGTCGATCCGAGTATGGCCGCGCGTGATCAGGGTATAGGAGAACCCGATGGCGCTCGTTGCCGCGAGAGTGTAGCCACCGATCTCGTCGATTCCCTGCAGGCTGTACTGGAACAGCTTGCGCGACACCATCTCGAAGCAACTTGCCAACGAAAAAGCGATCAGCCACCATCCGGACAGGATCACCAGTACATCGATACCCTTTCCCAGCCAGCGCGACAACAGGTTATCGGGCATTGCAGCCTCCCGGCAGTATGGATATCGATGCGGTCAGAAAGCCCGATGCTCAATCAATGCAGGTTCACATCGATTCCCCAAAAAATGCGGCAGACAGCGGATCCCTTCGGCCCGGCCAGAGGCTGGCCAGCTACTGCGCCTCTTCATTTATTGTGTACAAAAAATAATTGTCAACAAAATGCATAATATTTTGTACACTATGTTGGTGCATGCGAGTACGAATCTGCGCTTGATTGGTGCATGGCTATCCCTGCGGGGTGTCGAAAGCAATCGTTGGGAGGAAACATGCGTCTCGGTGCCACCGCAGGGCTAAAATCCGCAATCCGGCAGGGCTAAAATCCGCAATCCGCAAGCCCCTAGATGAAGTACACCGGCAGATGCCCACCCAGGACGACATGTACGAACGTGTAATGGCCGCGGTGATCGAGCACCGCCTGCCACCAGGGACCAAGCTGGGCGAAGACCGGCTGGCCGAGTTGTTTGGTGTGAGCCGTGCCAAGATTCGCCAGTTGCTCGCGCGCCTGGCACACGAAGGTATCGTGACCCAGCACGCTAATCGTGGTGCGTTTGTCTCCGAGCCTACGTTGCCACAAGCAAGGGAGATTTTCGAGTTACGCAAACTGATCGAACCGTCAGTTGTGCGCACGGTGGCGCAGGCCGCAGGTAAACCAGGATTGAAGCGCCTGCAGGCGCACCTGGCGCGCGAAGCGCAGGCAGCTTCGGCAAACGATCATCGAGCGCTGATTCGGCTCACGGGTGAATTTCACCTGCTCCTCGCCGAACTGGCCGGCAACAGCACGACCCTGCGCATCCTGCGGGAAATGGAAACCCTGACGAGCTTGATCATTTATCTCTATGACAGCCCGACGATGCCGGCCTGTCGCGGCAACGATCACGTGGACATCACTGCGGCGATTGCCAAGGGCGATGGCGCACGCGCTGCACAGTTGATGCTCGCGCATTTGAGTGAAGTTGAAAGTTGCCTCGACATGCAGCGCGAAACGCAGCCGGCTTTTGACCTGGCGGAGGCGCTCGGTATCTGACCGGGCTTGCCCTTTGCATCGTGCTGGACTTAACCCGACTTCTGTGCCGGAAGGCATGGATTCTTTTGCCAACCCCTTACCCAACCAACCCAGGAAACCCGCAATGAAGCGCACTCTTATCGGCATGTTGACACCCTCCTCCAATACGGTGTTGGAGCCGATCACCACCATGATGCTGGCCGGGCTGCCCGAAGTGTCGGCGCACTTTGGCCGCTTTCGCGTGACCCAGATCGCCTTGAACAAAAAAACACTCAAACAGTTTGACTACACCAATATTCTGGCCGCAGCGGATTTGCTCAACGATGCCGAACTGGACGTAATCGCCTGGAATGGCACCTCGTCAAGCTGGCTTGGATTTGATTCGGACGAGCGTCTGTGCAAGGAAATCACCGGCCGCACGAGCAAACCCGCCGGAACTTCCGTGCTGGCATTGAACGAGATTTTTCGTGCGACCGGCGTGACGCGCTTTGGACTGGTATCGCCCTAAACCGACGATGTGCAGCAGGCGATCATGGCCAACTACGCGGCTTCCGGCATCGCATGCATTGCGGAGCGGCATCTGGGCCTTTCCCACAATTTTTCATTCGCTGAAGTCACGGAAGACCAGATTCGTACGATGATCCGGGAGGTTGCCGAGGCGAGGCCGCAAGCGATCACGATACTGTGTACCAACCTCAAAGGGGCGCCGCTGGTCGAGGAAATGGAGCAGGAAATCGGCATTCCGATTTACGACAGTATTTCGACCGTGCTCTGGAAATGCCTCAAGTTGACCGGAGTGGACCCCAAGCGCGTGGTCGGCTGGGGGCGCCTGTTTCGCGAGGTGGCTTGAGGTGGCGGGGAGGCGACTGGCGGGCAAGGTTGCGCTGATCACCGGTGGCAACACCGGCATCGGCAGGGTGGTTGTGCTGGCGTTTGCCGACGAGGGGGCGGATGTGGCGGTCTGCCACGTCGCGCGTGAATCCGAAGCGCGCTCCCTGATCGAGGAAATTGTCGCCAAGGGCCGGCGCGCCCATGCGAAGCCGGCCGACATCACGCAGGAACATGTGGTGGTGGCGCTGATCGCGGATGTCGAGCGGGAGCTGGGGCCTATCGACATCCTGGTGAATAACGCCGGCATTCAGCGGCCCCAGCCCCTGATCGAGATGAGTGTTGCCGGCTGGGAAAAAATGATGTCGGTGCATTTGCGCGGCGCTTTTCTGTGTTCGCGCGAGACCGCCAAAGTAATGATGCCGAGAAAGAGCGGGTGCATCATCAATTTGTGTTCGCAGTTGGGCTACATCGGGCGTGAAAACTACACCGCCTATTCGACCGCAAAGGGTGGCGTGATTGCATTCACACGCGCCCTGGCGAAGGAGATGGCGCCCTGGGGTATCCGCGTCAATGGTGTCGCACCGGGGCTGGTCGATACCGGGTTTGATCCGCTTTCGCAGGAGGCAAAAGAGGCTCACGCACAGAGTCTGCCGATGAAGCGGCTGGGCACGCCCGAGGACATGACTTCAGCTTTCGTGTTCCAGGCGTCAGAGGAAGGGCGGTATTACTGTGGGCAACTGCTGCATCCGAACGGTGGCGAGATCATGCCCTGAGGGTTTGTGCGGAGGGGGTGGTAGCGAAACCTTGCGATCCTGCCAAGAGTCGCTCCCACCAAGGGTTTCGCCGTTTTTACGCTCTGCCGGTGCTGCCGAACCCCGCTGCGCCCCGGTCGCTTAGCGAAAACTCCTCCACCAGGTTGAACGCCACCTGCGCCACTGGCACGATGACCAGTTGGGCGATACGCTCCATCGGTTTGAGTTCAAATGGCGCGGCGCTGCGGTTCCACAACGCGCACATCAGCGCACCTTGGTAATCCGAATCGATCAGGCCGACCAGGTTGCCCAGCACAATGCCGCTTTTCGAGCCCAATCCCGAGCGCGGCAGCACCAATGCCGCGTAACCAGGATCGCCGATATGAATCGCCATGCCGGTGGAGATCATGCGCGTTTCACCAGGTGCCAGGGTGATCGCTGCATCAATGCAGGCGCGCAGGTCGAGCCCGGCGCTGCCACTGGTAGCGTAAGTGGGCAGGCTGCCGGCAAGGCGGGCATCCAGTATCTTGACGTCGAGAGTTGTCATTGAGGTTGCGTTAAAAGCATAGAATGTCGGGGCAAGATTGTAGCGGGGTGTCTGCACCTGCGGCTTGCTGTCGCTTTTCCATGTTTTCGATAAGAGAATCTCATGCACATTGTCATCCCGGATGATTATCAGGATTGCGTACGCCACCTTGAGGCATTCAAGCTGTTGAGCGGTCACCAGGTCACTATCTACAACGATACGGCTGCCGACATTGACACGCTGGCCGCTCGTTTCAAGGAAGCCGAGGCGCTGGTGCTGACGCGCGAGCGCACCGCCATCACGCCGGCCCTTCTGGCACGCATGCCGAAACTGAAGATCATCAGCCAGACCGGCAAGGTATCGAACCACATCAAGGTTGCCGATTGCACGGCACGCGGCGTCGCGGTGGCCGAAGGCAGCGGCGGACCGACCGCGACCGCGGAACTCACCTGGGCATTGCTGCTGGCGTCAATGCGCTCTTTGCCGCAGGAGGTGGCGCGCCTGAAGGCCGGCTTGTGGCAGCACACGCTGGGTCGGCAACTGAAGGGAAAGCGCCTGGGGGTATGGGCCTACGGCAAAATTGGCAAGATCGTCGCTGGCTATGGCAAGGCCTTCGGCATGCAGGTCTGGGTATGGGGACGTGAAGGATCGGTGGCAGCGGCCAAGGCCGATGGGTTCGAGGCTGCGCCTTCGCGCGAAGCCTTTTTTGCCGACAGCGACATCGTGACCCTGCACGTGCGACTGAATGCCGAGACGCGTGGTTTGGTCAAGGCGGCCGACCTGGCGCGCATGAAAAGCGATGCCCTCATCGTCAACACCAGCCGGGCCGAGCTGATCGAGGCCAACGCGCTGGTAAACGCACTCATTGCGGGTCGCCCAGGCTTGGCGGCGGTTGATGTTTATGAGGCAGAGCCGGTGCTGGGCGCCACGCATCCCTTGCTCGCCATGCCTAACGTCGTCTGTACGCCTCACCTGGGCTACGTGGAAGAGAGCAACTACGAGATGTACTACGGCGATGCATTCAGCAACATTCTGGCATTTGCGCAAGGCACCCCGAAGAACATTGCCAACCCGGAAGTACTGAAGGCCTGAGGCACGCCGTCCCGTTGCGGTGCAGGCCAGGAGTAGCTTGCACCAAGGCTTTCAGGGCGATGAGTGCGTGCAATGAATTTGGCGCCAGCGCGTGACGCTAAGGCGTGACGCGTTTGGCGCCGTTCCAGCGCGCCTCCCAGTATCGATCCCCCATGTTCTCGGTGCGCACCCTGCCGCCGGATGCAGGGGCATGCACGAAGGTGTCATCTCCCAGGAACAGGCCGACATGGGAGTAGGGGCGGCGCATGGTGTTGTAGAACACCAGATCGCCCGGCCTGAGCATGGGGCGTTCCACCGTGCGCCCGAACTGCCAGATCTGATGGGCACTACGCGGCAATTGGAATCCGAGAATGTCGCGGTACAGGTAACCGACAAAACCCGAGCAGTCGAACCCGGTTTCCGGGGAGTTGCCGCCGGCCCGATAGCGCGTACCCTGAAGCCGCATGGCACGATCCAGCATGGCATCAATGGCACGGGCCACGCCAAGACTGAGCGTCGGTTCGGCTTCCGCTCGCGCATCACGGCCCGGGTTGTCCGGCGCGAGATTGCCCAGACCGGTCGTGCCCTGCAGGGAGATGCCCTGCGCGCCGACCCTAGTTGTCAGCGCGAGAGCACAGCCCGCCATCAGGAGGTGGCGGCGTGAGAGCAGAAATGGCATGGGGCGAACTTTACGACAAATGTCCTCATCCTATAATCGCTCAACAGCCTGCGTTTGGTGCAAACTTTGGTGCACGATTGGTGCAGCGTATGGCGCACTGCCGGGCGAACCGCGTCAGGGGTTCGTAAGGCAAGTACCGACAATTGGAAAGATGGAGCCGATGGCTGCAAACGACGTCAAGACCAAGCCTCCATGTGTGCTGATCGTGGATGATTCGCGCATGGTGCACGCTGCCATCGCGAAGACGGTTCAGGATGCCTACGATGTGCGGGAGGCAGATAACGGCGATGCCGGCTGGAAACTGCTGCTTGAAGATGCGAGCATCCAGGTCGTGATCTCCGATCTTTCGATGCCGGAGGTTGGTGGCTACGCACTCCTGGAGCGCATCCGTGCCTCCAAGCTCTCGCGCATTCGCGACATGCCGGTGCTGATGATTTCCGGCAGCGAGGAGGAGGTCGAGCGCAATCGTGCTTCCGCGCTGGGTGCCTCTGACTTCATTACCAAGGGAATCGGCAAGGCGGAGCTGCTGGCGCGCCTGGAGGCGCTTTCCGACCTGGCGCGCACCAAGGAAGAGTTGGATGCGAGCCGCGTCATGCTGGCCGAACAGGCGACAACCGATTCGCTGACCCAGCTCTACACCATGGGCTTCCTGGTCAAGCAGGGCTCGGCCATGTATTCCTACGCGCGACGGCATAACACGCCGGTCGCGGTGCTGCGCTTGGGGCTGGACAATTTTGAGGCCCTGCGCGGCAAAGTGGGCGCTACCGTTGCAAACCAGATTCTGGTGGCCGTGGCGCGTTTGCTCGATTCGCGCATGCGCAAGGAGGATTGCGTGGCGCGCACCGGCCTTGCCGAGTTCGGCATCATGTCGCCTGGCACCACCGGCGAGGCGGCCGTCCGTTTTTCGCATCGCATTGGGGAAGAAATCCGCGGGGCACGCATCACCTGGCAGGGCGAGAGCGTGCGCATCTCGGCGAGCATCGGCGCGTGCGACAGCTCGGCTGAAACGGTCGAGAGTTTTGCCGATCTGCTGGTGATTGCGCAGCGGCGCATGCAGTTGGCCCAGGCCGCCGGTGGTGACCATCTGGTGTTTGAAGAGGCAGTCAAGGTGAAACCGGCGCCACAGCTGGCGCGGACCGCCCCTTCGCTGGAAGACGCGTTGGCCATGCTGGCCGATGGCAGGGCCGCAGCGCTTGCCCCTTATGCCGTCGAACTGGCGCGGCGCATTTATCCCTTGGTGCGATTCTGCGACGAGGTATTTGAGAGTGACACCAACGTGTCGGCCGAGTTGCGCGTCCAGCGCGTGATCGAGAAAGCCAAGGCCGGTGAGGGCAAGTAACAAACGGGAGGGAAGATGACAGCGTTTGATGCATTTCATGCGCGCTCCATGACGGACCGTGACGGATTCTGGTCGGAGCAGGCCGGGCTGATTGACTGGCAGGAAAAACCGCGCGAAGTCTGCGATTTTTCGCGCCCGCCGTTTGCCAGGTGGTTTGTCGGTGGCACCACCAACCTGTGCCACAACGCGGTAGACCGCTGGCTTGCGACGCAGGCTGACAAGCCTGCGCTGATCTACATCTCGACCGAAACCGGGGTGGAGACGACCTATACGTTCCGTCAGCTGCATGCCGAGGTGAATCAGGCGGCCGCGATGCTCAAGGCGCTCGGCGTCACCAAAGGGGACCGCGTCCTCATCTACATGCCGATGATTGCCGAGGCCGCTTTTGCGATGCTGGCCTGCGCTCGCATCGGGGCAATTCATTCCGTGGTGTTCGGCGGCTTTGCCTCGCATTCTCTGGCTTCACGGATTGAAGATGCCGAGCCGCGCCTGATCATCTCGGCTGATGCCGGGTCACGCGCCGGCAAGATAGTGCCGTACAAGGGTTTGCTGGACGAAGCGATCAGACTTTCCAGCCACAAGCCCGGCAAAGTGCTCTTGTTCACCCGCAAGCTGGCCGATATGCCGCTGGTCGCAGGGCGTGATGAGGATTGGGCCGCATTGGCAGGGCAGCATGCGGGTGTTGAGGTGCCGTGCGAATGGCTCGAATCGTCGGAGCCGTCCTACATTCTTTACACCAGCGGTACCACCGGCCGGCCAAAGGGCGTACAACGCGACACCGGCGGCTATGCGGTGGCGCTGGCTGCCTCGATGAAGCACATTTACTGCGGCAACGCCGGCGAGACGTATTTCTCGACCTCGGACATCGGCTGGGTGGTCGGGCACTCGTACATCGTCTACGGGCCGTTGATTGCGGGCATGGCCACCATCATGTACGAAGGAACCCCGGTGCGGCCGGATGGCGGCATCCTCTGGAAGATCGTCCAGGATTACAAGGTCAGCGTCATGTTCAGCGCGCCGACGGCGATTCGGGTGCTCAAGAAGCAGGATCCGGCCTACCTCTCCAAGTATGATTTGTCGTCACTCAAAACGCTCTGGCTGGCCGGCGAGCCCCTCGACGAACCGACCTCGCGCTGGATCGCGGACAGCCTGGGGCGCCCGGTGGTGGACAACTACTGGCAAACCGAAACCGGCTGGCCGATCCTGACCTATCCGATGGGCATCGAGGATAAGCCGCGCAAGTTTGGCAGCCCCGGCATGCCGATGTACGGTTACAACGTCAAGCTGCTGCATGAAGGTACCGGCGAGGAGGTCGGCGTGAACGAGAAAGGCGTGGTGGCCATCGTGCCGCCGTTGCCGCCGGGTTGCATGAGCACGATCTGGGGAGATGACGCGCGCTTTGTCCAAACCTATTTCGACAGCGTGCCGGGCAAGCAGGTCTACTCCACCTTTGACTGGGGCATTCGCGATGAAGACGGTTGCTACTTCATCCTCGGCCGCACGGACGACGTGATCAACGTGGCTGGCCATCGCCTCGGTACGCGGGAAATCGAAGAGTCGATTTCGTCACATAGCGGCATTGCCGAGGTAGCCGTGGTGGGCGTCGCAGATCAGCTCAAGGGCCAGGTGCCGATCGGTTTTGCGGTGGTGAAGGACGCCAATGCGATCGCCACCATGGATGCGCGCATGAAGCTCGAAGGCGAGGTGATGAAGCTGGTCGATTCCCAGTTGGGCGCCATCGCCCGCCCGCATCGCGTTCATTTTGTGACGATGTTGCCCAAGACACGCTCCGGCAAGGTGCTGCGGCGCTCGATCCAGGCGATCTGTGAAGGGCGCGACCCCGGCGACCTGACGACGATTGAGGACCAATCAGCGCTGGCGCAGGTGCAGGACGCCATCAAGCCTGCCTGAGTGAGGTATTGAGGAGAATGGCTCCAGGAGCCATTCTCCGACTTTTTGTCATTCAGGTTGGAACTTACGGTGCGCGCCGCACCTGGATGGCATGCGGGGCGCTGTGGGGTGGTAGTGACCGGCTGCCTCAGGCTGCTTTTCGCACTGCCTTGAGCGTCAGGCGCAGGCCCTCGATCATCTGGTCAATCTCGGCACGAGACAGATTTAACGCCGGCATGAAGCGCAGGAGTGCCGGGCGTGGCGAATTGAGCAGCAAACCCATGTGTGCCCAGCCGGCCTGGTTCTGCAACTGGTCGCGTGCATGGGTGACCACGGCGGCACCGATCTCATCCTTCAGATCGAGTGCGCGTAACAGGCCAATCCCGCGCTCGGCGCCGAGCCCCAGTTCCAGCGACAGCGCAGTCAGCTTTTCACTCAGGTATTGGCCCATCGCCTTGACGTGGTCCAGAAAGCCCGGTTTGAGCATCTCGCCGATGACGGCCACGCCGACGGCGGTCATCAGCGGGTGGCCGTTGTAGGTGCCGCCCTGGTCGCCGTGTTCAAACACGGCGGCTTCCGCTTTCGCGAGCAGGGCACCGAGCGGAACACCGCTGCCGATGCCTTTGCCCAGCGTCATGATGTCCGGTTCCACGCCGAAGTGCTGGTAGCCAAACAAGGTTCCCAGGCGGCCCATGCCGGTCTGTACCTCGTCGCAGATAAGGAGCAGCTTGTGCTTGTCGCACAAGGCGCGCAGCCCTTTCATGAATTCCGGCGTGGCACAGTTGACCCCGCCCTCGCCCTGCACCGGTTCGAGCATGATGCCCACCGTCTTTTCGCTGATCAGCTTTTCCACTGAGGCCAGATCGTTGAATTCGGCCTTGGGAAAGCCCGGAACCTGTGGCGCAAACATGACATCCCAGCCCGGCTTGCCGGAGGCGGACATGGTGGCGATGGTGCGGCCGTGGAAGCTGCCTAGCGTGGTGATGATTTCGTAAGCGTCATTCTTGTGCTTTTTGCCCCACTTGCGGGCCAGTTTGATGGCCCCTTCGTTGGCTTCCGCGCCGCTACTGGTAAAAAAGACGCGGTGAAAGCAGGAGTTGGCGCACAGCAGTTGCGCCAGCTTGATTGACGGCTCGTTGTAGAACGCCGGGCTGGGCGTGATCAGCTTCGGGGCCTGGGCAATCAGCGCCTCGGTGACGCACTTGGGCGAGTGGCCGAGCGAGTTCACCGCCCATCCCTGGACAAAGTCGAGATACTTCTTGCCGTTGTGGTCCCACAGCCACGAACTCTCGCCCTTGACGAAGACCAGCTCGGGCCGGGAAGTAATGTCCATCAATGCCTGGACCGGGAAATCCTTGAAGTTCATTGCGAATCCTTTGAAAGAGTGCTTGCATCTTAAAAGAAAAAGCCGCGCTGTCTGGCGCGGCTCGGATTGCCTGACGGACTGCAGGAGATGGTCATCGTCGTGAACGTGCGTGCGCGCCGCATTGCGTGAAGCGGCGGCGTCGGATCAGGATGCTTGATGCGATGGTGGCTGGCATAAAGTCATTGTGAGCGCAAGCATGCACGCTTGTCAAATCTCGACCTGCGTTCCCAGTTCGACGACCCGGTTTGCCGGTATGCGGAAAAAGTCTGAGGCGCGTGCGCCGTTCTTGTACATCCAGACAAACAGGTACTCGCGCCACAACGCCATGCCCGGTATGTCTGTCGGGATCACATTCTCCCTTGACAGGAAATAGGACGTCAGCATGGGTTCCACGTGCAGACCACGTCGTTCACAACTGGTCAGGATGTGCTCGATGTCAACATCCTCCTGGTAGCCGACATGGGCGATCACCTGCACGAAGCCGGCATCGAGCAGGTCGACGTCCAGGCGCTTTTCGACTGCCACGCGAGGGACCTCTTCGGTGGCGACCGTGAGCAACACGACCTGCTCATGCAACACCTGGTTGTGTTTCAGGTTGTGCAACAAGGCATGCGGTACGACGTTGGGCGAGGTGGTCATGAAGACCGCAGTTCCCATCGCGCGATGCGGCGGGGCAATGGCGATACTCTCGATGAACGGTATCAGGGGCAGGGCATCTTCCGACAGGCGGCGTGCAACCAGCGCCCGGCCTTGCTTCCAGGTCACCAGCAGCAGGTAAATCAGGAAGCCGAGCACGGCGGGGAACCACCCGCCATCCGGAATCTTGAGCAGGTTGGAAGACAGGAAGCCGGAATCGATCACCAGCAGCACGACGATCATCGGCACGTAGGCAATCGGCGGCCACTTCCAGATCCGCACCGCGACAATCGAGACCATGAGTGAAGTGACGACCATGGTTCCCGCAACCGCGATGCCGTAGGCCGCAGCCATGTTGCTGGAGGTCTTGAATACCAGCACCAAGATGACTACCAGCACGAAGACCGCCCAATTGATGAACGGCACGTAAACCTGCCCTTTTTCCGTGGCGGAGGTATAGAACACGCGCATGCGTGGCGTGTAGCCCAGCTTCATCGCCTGCGAAGTGAGCGAAAACGCGCCCGAGATCGTCGCTTGCGAGGCGATTACCGTGGCCGCCGTGGCAAGGAACACCATGGGGACGCGTCCCCATTCGGGTACCGCCAGATAAAAGGGGTTCGCGATGGCAGCCGGGTTGCTGATCAAAAGCGCCCCCTGACCGAAGTAGTTGAGAACCAGCGCGGGGAAAACCGCAAAGAACCAGGCGAGGCGAATCGGCCGCTTGCCGAAGTGCCCCAT
>SXGU01246154.1_pt1 | contig 13503 bp, 10 predicted proteins | sample 3174531 | NCBI WGS metagenome assembly SXGU01 (sample SAMN11356863, study PRJNA531348) | freshwater metagenome | isolation source: freshwater sample F1-140 | place: China: Fuxian Lake, Yuxi | collected 2017-12-25 | reverse complement strand
TGAGGCAACGAAAGTGTACGATACTCTCCACAGTTCCCCCGATCACCACATGAGTATCCGCATGCGTTTCTTGAGCTGCATCACCGCAGCTTCTCTCCTGATCCCCTCCATCGTTTCGGCTCGTCCGATCAGCGGAATCGTGAACCCGAATGCACCCACGATCTCGAGATCAACGTTCTTGTCGTGGTCATTTGAAGCCCTCAGTCTGAGCAAAGGAAGTGGCGATTGCACGTTGCCGTTCTTACGCTTCCCGAGAGGGCTGAAAGCCACCCTCTGTGAAGCGCAAAGCCAAGGGGCATTGACTCTCTTCATCTCCGGAAAACGCTATACTCTTGGGTCATCCATCAGTCGCGGAGAAGCCCTGCAAGTGGTCACAGCACTCCTCAACGAACAGGAGTCAGCCGATGTTTCTGGATTCAAGGACGTGAAGACCGATGCCGAGAAGAACGCCGTGATGAATGCCGTCGCCTTGAAATGGATGACTCCAGTACGATCGAACCTCTTTGGATTGCATCGTCCCCTCACGGGCGCCGAGGCGTTGACTCTCCTTTCAGCGGCATCCGGAAAAGAGGCGACTTCACAGCAGATCCAAACCATCACGATCGATCTCTCCGCTGGAGGCCAAGGAGAACTCCCGAGGCAAGATCTCTTCAACGCCGTGTGGCAACTTCTCAATCGCGACTATCTTCGCAGAGATAAAATTGATGGAACGGAGGCTGCCTACAAGGCAATCGAGGCCCTCGTGGATTCTCTGAAGGATCCGTATACCAACTTCTTCCGTCCGGCCACCGCAAGCGACTTCCAGTCGCAGATCAAAGGCGAACTGAGCGGCATCGGAGCAACCATCGAAGATATCGACGGCATCATCACCGTCGTGTCTCCCATCACCGGATCGCCCGCAGAGAAAGCCGGCATTCAACCAGGCGATCAATTGCTGGAAGCCAACGGCATCCTCCTCACCGGACTCGGTGTCGATAAGGCTGTGACGCATATCCGAGGGGAAGTCGGGACGTCTGTGACACTCAAAATCCGCAGAAACAATGTGGAAATTACGGTAACGGTTGTCAGAAATCTGATTTCTATTCCTGAAATTCAGGTGAAGTGGCAGGGAGACATCGCCGTCGTTCAACTTGCACAGTTCGGAGAGACCACGGAGAAACAAATTCGATCGGTCTTCATCAACATCGTAAAACAGAACCCAAGAGGCATCATCCTTGACCTTCGAAACAATGGAGGAGGACTACTGTCAGCAGCGGACACCGTTCTCAGCAACTTCCTCCCAAAAGGAACGCTCGTGGCGAAAGTACAAAGCATGACCGAGACGACACAGGAAACGACGCTCGATGAACCGACGATCGACGCAAGCATGAAAGTCGTCGTTCTCGTGAACAAAGGTTCTGCAAGCGCCTCCGAAATCGTTGCAGGAGCGTTGCAGGATCATAAGCGTGCAACAATCGTGGGAGTGCAGACATTCGGCAAAGGAACGGTGCAGGAAGTCATCGGATTCCGAAGCGGCGAAGCACTGAAGATCACAATCGCAGAGTGGCTTACGCCGCTCGGACGGAAGCTCGACGGCGTGGGCGTGAAGCCGGATATCCTCGTCGATAAGACAGGAGAACGTGATGATCAGATGCAGAGGGCACTGGAAATACTACGATAAAAGTGGTTAGAAATTAGTGATTAGTAGAGTTTTTGTCTCTGGATTCGAATCTAACCACTAGCCACTAATCACTACCCACTTGTCCACATGTCTCACCTCATTCTCGCCTCTGCCAGTCCCCAAAGAAAAACGCTGCTCGAAGGCCTCGACCTACCATTCGAAATCATCCCAAGCAGCATCGAAGAAAACGATCATCCCGAGTTGGATCCTATGCAGCGCTGCATAGACCTGGCAAGACTGAAAGCTCTCGATATCCATCGGAAGTATCCGAAAGCAACTGTCATCGGCTGCGATACGCTCGTCGTGGCAGCGGACGGTACGCTGTTGGAGAAACCGAAGGATGAGACAGATGCACGCAGAATACTGCTGCTCCAAAGCGGAAGAATTTCCCTCGTTCATTCCGCTGTCTGCATCGTCGATGCTTCGGGAAAAACATATGAAGGACTTTCCACCTCAAGCGTCACGTTCAAAAAACTCAGCGAGAAAGAAATGGACTGGTGGATTGGCACAAAGCTCTGGCACGGACGATCGGGTGGTTTTCAGATTGATGGAATCGGTCAACTGATGATCGAGTCGATTACGGGAGACTGGACGGGGGTTGTAGGGCTTCCGGTGTTTCTGCTCGGTGACCTACTCAGAAAAGCAGGATTGAAGGTTTGGTAAATTAGGAAAGAAACCTACCCTATTACCCCACCTTCCAAACCTGCCCTACCTGTTCGAATAGAACTTATTCTTCCTGTTCTCCGCCCGGAAACCTTCGCGCTTGAGGGCGCGGATGCGCTGGAGACGCTTCGTGCGCTTCTTCTTGTGCGTTCTGCGGTCACGCAGGACCTTCACCAAACGTGTCTTCTGGGCCTGCTGCTTGAAACGCGTCTGCAGACGGTCATTACTTTCATCGCCTTTCTTGATAGCGTAGATAGCCATAGAGCTGGAATAGGGTAAGCGAGAACAGCTGCACGCGCAAGCGAATCTACTCGCCGATCAAGGTGATCTCTTCATCCACCATTCCCGCCTTCCAGAAAGCATCCCATGTCTTCGGTCCACCCTCGACGAGGATGGAAGAGATACCATAGAACAAATCCTTGGGGGTGATGAGCAATCTCCAGAGTGCTGAAAAATCGAAATCTCCCTGATGCATCGGGCATTCTATGACCTGCGCCCCTCTCGATCGTAACTCCGATTTCGTTGCTGACCCTGCTTCCAGCGCGCAGACAATGATCGTTCTTGTGACATGATCATCATTGACGACTCTCGCAGTAAAGGGAATACGGAGCATTGGATCCAGAACAATACGATACGGGTGACTACCCACTACCCGCTCCTCGCTACCCGATCGTATCGTCAGCCTCGAATCATCGGTCAATATCGTCCCGACTCCCACAAGAATCGCATCATGACGGGCACGCAGAAACTCGTGCGACCATGCATTCTGCTCCGTACTCGTGATCTTCATCATCGAACCGTCATCGTGCGCGACCTTGCCCGTTAGCGTCCGTGCGACCTTGAACGTAATCCATGGTCGGCGGCTCTCCTGAAGAGACAGAAAGCCCCTATTGAGCCTCCTGCATTCATCCTCAAGAACAGGACCCATGACCTCTATTCCTGATGCCCTCAGTACCCCTAGACCTCTGCCGGATACGTTTGGATTCGGATCACGCATACCGAAAACAAGATGCTTCACACCTGATTGAATCAGGAGTTCCGTGCAGGGCGGCGTTTTCTTTTCGGTGTGGCAGCAGGGTTCAAGATTCACGTAGAGCGTATCCTTTGTATAAATTTTTTGTTCAAACTTCTCTAGTAATTCTTTCTCTGCATGCGCTTTTCCGAATTCACGATGAAATCCCTCTGCAACAATTTTTCCTTCACGAACAAGCACAGCACCGACCATGGGATTGATGCCTGTTTTTCCCCTGCCTCGCGTTGCAAGCTGCAGACACCGACGCATGAAATACTCGTGCATGACCTGAGTATTACACATCCAAAAGGTCACTGTATTGACGAAAAAAGAAAAATTACTAGAATAGTACCCTCATGTCCCTCAAAGCATCTCCTACAAGCATCGACAGAGTTCTTCACCTGAGCGCAGTCAATGCCGTAGAGACTGACGAACCGCTTGATCAGCTATGGAAGATCGCCGATGCTTCACAGCTCGCATTCAGACAGTGCATTGGAAATGAAGAGCAGCAAGATTCGTTGATCGCAACCATCTGCCTTCTCGACGGAGCAATTTCGAAACAGTCACAGACCCGACCGTCGATTCCAACCGAAGTAAATAATCCGCTTGGCGGAGAGGAACAACAGGAATTGAAGCAATTGATGGCAGGCATCGAGGCAAGCTTTGAAGAATAAAAAAAGCCCCAATCCTTTCGGACTGGGGCAGCTATCTTTCAAGCAAGATAAGGAGTGTGAATCTGCTTACTGTTCATACACCTGAACAGGATCGAAAATTCTTTCAGCGATGATCGTCGCTTGCTCGAGACGCAGTGACGGCATGCCATGGGCGCGCTCGAAATCCACGCGTGCGATCCTTCGGTAAAAGCAGGAATGGTAACCCTCATGACAGGCGGCTCCACCCAGTTGCTTTACGAAGAGCAATGCCGAATCTCCATTGCAGTTGATTCGGATCTCATGGACAAGCTGCTTGTTGCCGCTTTTCTCGCCTTTGCGCCAAAGTTTCTGACGCGTGCGAGAGTAGTAAACGGCAAATCCAGTTCGAAGGGTTTCCATCCATGCCTCTTCATTCATGTAAGCATCCATGAGAACTTCCTTCGAATCGACGTCCAGAGCGATCGCTCTGATCAATCCAGCGTTTCGATCAAAATCTGGTAATTGCATAACACTCTCCTTTGCTTTGAAAGAACACAATGCATTTCCACGAATGCGGAAACACCCTCTCCCGCACAGTGCGAGGAGGGATCAATCCCGATGCTGCAATTTACTGATTCTTCGCCTTCTCCAGAGCCTTCTGCAACACCGATGCTGGTCGCTCCCCGCGCTGCGGGGTGCTCTCGGCATGAGTCTGATGACTCTGAGCCGAGACCAATCGATGATGCCGAGGTGCGTTTAAGACCTTGCGATAGCCTCCTTCACCATTCTCGAGGAACTTTGCGACGCGTGTGACTGTTGTCGTGCTTGCTCCGGTCCTCGTCGCAATCTCCCTGTACGTCACTCCCTGTGCAAGGAGCTTCGCCACCTCGAAACGCTCACTCCAGGCCTGCAACTCCGAGAGGGTGCCGATGTCACGAAGGAAATTGGCCATCTCTTCATCTGTCGTGCACTGTGTCAGTGCAGAGCACAGAGCCTTGAACCAAGGCTCACGCTTGAAGCTGTCTTCGGTGAAACGACGTTTACCCATACCCACAGTATAATGATCGGTATGAAGAAGTCAACGTATTATCTCATTAATACAATCTCTTCAAGAAAAATGGCTCCGAAGAGCCATGATTCCATGAATACTATTTGCCTCCCGCCCTCGCTGCAATCACCAGCTCGGCAACGTTCTTCGACACTTTTGCGTAATGGCTGGGCTCCATCGAGTAGCTTGCTCTGCCTTGCGTCATTGAACGCAGTTCCGTTGCATATCCGAACATCGCGGCAAGCGGCACATCGGCAAGCACGGTCTTCGCCATACCACGGTTCCCGGTGTCCTTGATGAGACCGCGACGCGCGGAGATATCGCCCATCACATCGCCGAAGTATTCCTCAGGACAGACGACTTCGACCTTCATGATCGGCTCGAGAAGAACCGGATCCGCTTTTCTGGCTGCCGCCTGCACACCGATCGATGCGCAGATCTTGAACGCCATTTCGGATGAGTCCACATCGTGGTAGCTCCCATCCGTCAGTTCAACTTTGATATCCACGATCGGGAAGCCTGCAAGAATGCCTCTGCTTAAGCCTTCCTGGAAGCCCTTGTCACACGGCGTGATGTACTCGCGGGGAATGCGACCACCGACAACGGAGTTCTCGAATTCGTATCCCTTGCCGTGCTCCTGTGGAGAAATCGTAAACAGCACGTGTCCGTACTGACCGCGACCACCCGTCTGCTTGATGTACTTTTCCTCATGTTCAACGGACTTCTGAATCGTCTCGCGGTACGCAACCTGCGGCTTGCCTGAGGTGCTCTCAACTTTGAATTCACGCTTCATGCGGTCCATAAGAATGTCGAGATGAAGCTCTCCCATACCGGAAATGATAGTTTGGCTCGTCTCGTCATCGGTACGAACGCGGAATGTCGGATCTTCTTCGGAGAGTTTCTGGAGGGCCATTCCCATGCGCTCCTGATCCCCTTTTGTCTTCGGTTCGATGGCGATCGAGATGACGGGTTCTGCAAACGTGATGCTCTCAAGACTGACCGGCTTTGCTTCATCGCAGAGAGAATCTCCGGTTCGCGTATCTTTGAGCCCGATCACCGCACCGATGTCACCCGCTTCGATGGTATCGATTTCCGTTCGGTTATTGGCATGCAAACGGACAAGGCGACCGATGCGCTCTTTGTTGCCCGTGCGCGTATTGACGACATAGGAACCGGACTTCAGTACACCGGAGTACACGCGAACGAACGTCAGCTTTCCGACGAATGGATCGGTTGCGATCTTGAACGCAAGACAAGCAAGAGGCTCGTTATTATCCGGCTTTCTGACCTCTTCTGCGCCGCTATCAGGGTTGATTCCCTTCACCGGCGGAGCATCGAACGGATTCGGAAGATAATTTACGACGGCATCGAGAACGAGCTGCACACCCATGTTTTTAAGCGAAGATCCGCAGAGAACCGGGAACGTCTTTCCTGAGATGGTTCCCTGTCTGAGGGCAGCCTTCACCTCATCCTTCGTCAAGGTTCCATTGGTCAGGAATTTGTCCATCAGCTCTTCACCTGCACCTTCGGCAGCCTTCTCCATCATGATCAAGCGATACTCTTTCACTTTCTCTTTCATATCATCGGGTACGGGCTGGTGCACGTGCTTCTCTCCATGTTCGCCGGAGAACGTGACCATTTCCTCCTCCACAAGATCGATGATGGCCGTAAAGTCGCTCTCGGCACCGACCGGAAGCTGAATCGCTACTGCGTTCTTGCTGAGCCGTTCGTGAATGCTCTTGAGAGACATGTAAAAATCGCCGCCGATCTTATCCATCTTGTTGACGAATGCGAGACGGGGAACGGCATACTTGTCAGCCTGACGCCACACAGTCTCCGACTGCGGCTCGACTCCCTGAGAGCCGTCGAAGACAGCAACACCTCCATCGAGCACGCGAAGACTGCGCTCGACTTCAGCCGTGAAGTCCACGTGACCCGGAGTATCGATGAGGTTGATCGTCGTTGTTGTATCGACGTTGTTGAATTTCGATTTCCACACGCACTGCGTCGCAGCGGACGTAATGGTGATGCCACGCTCGCGCTCTTGTTCCATCCAGTCCATTGTTGCCTCTCCTTCATGAACCTCACCAATTTTGTAGTTCTTTCCCGTGTAGAAAAGAATGCGTTCGGAGGTTGTGGTTTTGCCGGCATCGATGTGAGCGATGATTCCGATATTGCGTACGTTCTTGAGGTCCATACAGGTAGGAGAAAAAAGGAGGCTAAAGGCAAATACCCAAAGCTAGCCGAGGCAGTATAGGGATTTGTACGGTTTCGGGAAAGACCTTTTGAGGGTCAAAAAAGAACGCCCCCGTCACTTTGGAGGCGTTCTTTCCGTCATTGATCTATCTGGTCTTAGTTCTGGTACGCAGTTCCTCTGATGATAGTCTCCGGATACTCGATCCACAAGAACTGAACGGAAGAAACGATATCCCTATCGAACCATAGGATATGACTGCCACTCGGACTGAAAGACGATGCGCTCATCGCAGCAAAATTCTGAAGCGCAACCTGCAGAGTTGAGTTCGATGTATTGTTGATCATTGCATTCACGACATCGGCCTCCAGAACAAACGTGGCATCGGCCCCAGGATCGATCTCCGCAAAAACCATCGCGGAAATATCCGTGCATCTTATGAGAAGAGAAGATCCTGAGGCAGTCCTTGCGTTCACCGTACATGCTCTCTTCACGGTCGCATCATATTTGTTGTAGATCTTGAAATCCGATGTCGCAGGGGATGTTTGATCACCGGAACCAAGAAGCACATTCGTCGCATTGACGTTGAAGATGATCCCCGAGAGCGTGAACTTATTGAGACCGTTCTTCGTATTGGCGTGGGCTGCAGTAGAGAACTTGAATTGACCGATCTGACGCTGCGTCCCGGTCGGGATGGCAGTACCGTTGGCATCCGGGCTTGCGTTCGTAATGGACGTGACCTTCGAGAGAACAACGACATTGTCGTTTCCGATGATCGTCTGAGATGCGGCAGGAATGTGTGTACCGATGAAAACCTCCCCTTCACCCACATTGTCACCATCATTCTGCGAAAGATTATTGGATGAGAAGAGCCCGCCAGCTTTTGCACCTATAGCGGCATCAAACTGCAACTGCACACGCTGACCGGAGGTAGCTCCATCGACGTCCGTGCGCATGCGAGGACGTACGGAGACGTTCATCTGCGTTCCCTCCTGAACGACAAGCTGCTGAGTCAGCATCTTTGCGCACATGGAATATGCAGGAACGGAATCGGTTCCGCAGCCTGCGGTGGACGCAACCGCAAATGGAGTGGTCTCTCCGTCCTTAAAGAGCTCGATACGATCGACATTGGACCCTATCGACGATGCATTCGGTCCGACTGCAGTAAGAACAAGATCGGTCACATCGATGTCTTCATACTCAGCACGAAGCGTGAGGTACAAAATTCTTTCCTCCAACTTTCCCCCGAGAAGCTGCCTGCTTCGAACGGGTGTTGTGGACTTCGTGATGAAGAGGTCACCCTGACTTCTAAAGAACCAGAGAGTGGTCGACGATGTGATGACGGTCATTTCGCATGTCGCGATGCAAGAGCCATCGGTCCTGATGCCATTGAGAGGTGCACCGTCGATAAGCTTCTCTGCAGTCAAATAACGTGCATCCTTCGTTGCAAACATCAGCTGCAGCGTGGAAGAGGGCAGCGAAGAGGCGACATCGGTATGCACTTCGAAGATCACGCTCTGAGTAGCCGGAACAATGTAACCGCCGCCGATAATGTTATTGAATGCGACTGTACCACCGACGGAAGCAACGCCCTTCTGCAGGATCGTATCGACAGTGCCGTCGTTATTCGTATCGACCCAGAGAGAGTAATTTCGACCATTGACCACAGAGCCCGTCGCAGCAGCAAAGATGAATCCCGTCTGCAGAATATCTTCGTTCGTTGCGTGAGCCTCAAACCTGAACAGATTGATATTTTTCTCGTTACTTACAGCAATGTCGGTGGTCGCCAGATGCTTCTGCACGATTGTGAGTTCATTCTCGGAAACAGCCGTGACCGTGAAGGTCTTTGCATTACTCGTGCCGTTCGCGTTGAGAATGGAGACTGGATACGTGCCCGGCAAAACCACCATCTGAGACAGAGCGCACACCGTTTCGGGAAGACAGCGAGAAAGTCCTGCAGGAATCACGAAGGTGATTGATGTTCCATTTGAACTGAGTCCGCTCAAATATCCGCTCCCGAATTTGATGCTGTTATTCGTAGCGGTGAATCTTTCGCCTGTGATGGTGACACTCGTTCCAACCGGACCGGAAGTTGGCTGCAAAGAAACGATGGCGGGAGCAGCAGTCGCCGGACACTGCACAGTCGTGGAAACCGCATTGCTTATGTCGTTCGCTCCATTCGGATCCATGGGAGCAGTTACTTTCGCTGTATTCTTCACGACACCGCAGGGTGCGGAAGCAGTGGAGAAATTCAGGTGAAAATTCCGGGAGAAACCAGCAGAAAGACCATTCCCCGAGCATCTCACGACGGAATTGACGAGACTGCAGCCCAAGGCGGACTGAAACGTCAGACCGGAAGGAACCTCATCGGTCATGACGAACGATTGCGATGCAAATGGACCATTATTGGTAACCCTGACGGTGTAGGAGAGGGTCTTACCCTTCAAAACGGTCGCGACAGGAGTGAGGATGGAAACGGAGAAGTCGGGACAGACCACCTGTGTGGAAACGGTATTGCTGGTATTGTTCGAACTATTTTGGTCCATCGCTGAAGACACTGTTGCCGAATTGGTGACCGGTGCATTGCAGGTCGCGGTACCTGTGGAAACTTTCACCCAGAAACTGCGCGATGCACCCGAAGAAAGATTCGCTCCGGAGCATGTCACCAAGGAATTGCTTGCACTGCAGTTCGTTCCGGAAACGAAGGTGAGACCGGAGGGCAGAGCATCGGTCACGGTAAAAGATGAAGCGGTGTTCGGACCGCCATTCTTGACTGTGATCGTATAGGTGAACTCTTTGCCCTTCAGAATATTCGCAACAGGAGTGGTGATAGCAATGGAAAGGTCTGTAGATGCAGCATGTGCAGAGGAAACAAAGACGAACCCGACGAAAAGCGCAGCAATAAAAGAAGATGCAAAAGAGTAAATGCGCATACTATTGAGGGTAAAATTAGCACCACTATTCCATACTTATATCAATATGTCAAGTAATCCATGGATGGCTCCTAGAGTCATTTCTTACCCCATCTTCGCAAAGTGCGCATAGGCCTTGTTGGCCTGCGCCATCTTGTAGACGTCCTCTTTCTTCTTCACGGCTGCACCCTGCTCGGCGGAAGCCTCGAGGAGCTCGAGAGCCAATTTCTCAGCCATGGGAATCCCCTTCCTGGCACGTGCTGCCGTCAGGATCCATCGAATGGAAAGTGACTGCTGACGCTTTGCCGGAACCTCGGTTGGAACCTGATAGATCGCTCCAGCCACACGCTTCGGGCGAACCTCCACAAGCGGAGTCGTATTGAGGAGAGCCTTACTGAAGACATCCATGGGAGCATCCTTGGTTCTGGTTTTAATGATCTCGATGGCATCGGCAAAAATCTTTCTGGCGATGGACTTCTTCCCCTGCTTCATGACGCAGCAGATGAATTTCTCGATCAGAGGATCGGAGCCTTTCGGGATGTATGCTTTCGGGAGGGTGGCCATAAGAGAAAAGAGTGGCTAGTGGTTAGTGAGCAGTATTACTTTTTCGGTTTCTTAGCGCCGTACAGAGAACGTCCCTGCTTTCGATCCCGAACGCCTTCGGTATCGAGAACACCACGGACAATGTGGTAACGAACTCCAGGAAGGTCTTTCACGCGACCGCCGCGAACAAGAACGACGGAGTGTTCCTGAAGGTTATGTCCTTCTCCCATAATGTACGCCGTCACTTCCTCACCATTGGTGAGACGGACACGGGCGATCTTGCGGAGAGCGGAGTTCGGCTTCTTCGGAGTCATGGTCGTCACCTTCAGACACACGCCGCGCTTCACGGGTGCGCCCTTCTGGAGTTTCACACGCTTCATTTTAAGCGCGTTCCATGTGTGCTGCAGGTTCGGAGCCTTCGTGCGTCTCTTCTGTGAGACACGACCGTGGCGAACGAGTTGGTTGATGGTAGGCATAGCGGGGCTGGATCTTAGAGGATAGAAATCTGCTGGTAAAGGGGCAAAAGAGAATTGACCGTTCTATTTCTTCTTTTTCTTGGCGGCAGCTTCGGCTTGGTCTTCCTCGAATCTCTTGCGATACGTCTCTCCGGCTGGGATCAAACGACCGATAATCACGTTCTCTTTGAGACCCTTCAGATAGTCGACGTTGCCGGTCGTAGCGGCCTCGACAAGAACGCGAATCGTCTCCTGGAAGGAGGCTCCGGCGAGCCAAGACTCGGTTGCAAGCGATACGCGCGTGAGACCGAGAAGCAGCTGTTCGTAGGTCGCTTCCTTCTTCTCTTTCTTCGTCTTAAGTTTCAAGAGAGCATCGTTGGCTCGACGAACGTCAGCAATATCCACGACTTCACCGGCAAGCAGGCTTGTGTCTCCGCCGTCGACGATGCGGACCTTGCTGAACATCTTGCGCCCGATGATCTCGAGGTGCTTGTCATTGATGGTCTGACCCTGAGAAGCGTAAATGTGCTGCACTTCCTGCACGATGTAATTCTGAACGGCGTAGCTTCCCTGCTTTTCAAGAAGCTCCTGCAGGTTGTAGTGACCGGCATTCAACGCCTGTCCTGCCCTGACCAAGTCTCCGTTCCTCACAAGCAGCGTCTCGCGGCTGGTGAACTCGTACGTGCGTTCCTGAATTTCTGAATGCTTCACCACGATCTTGCCCTGACCGACATCGGAGACCTTTCCGGGGATCGTCACTTTGATGGTCGACTTGTCAGAAATGGCTTTGGCAATGATGACTCGTTCCTTCACATCGTCTCCCTTCTTGACCATCACCTGATACCCAGCAGGAATGAAGTATGTATCCTGCCCCCTGTCTTCACCGGTCACGATGACCGTGGAGACTCCGCTCTTGTGGCTGACCTTCACCCGTCCGTCGATATCGGAAAGGGTTGCCGGAGTGCGTGGAGGACGCGCCTCGAGAATTTCTTCCACACGGGTAAGACCTTGAGTGATGTCACTACCTTCGGCGACGCCTCCCATGTGAAACGTTCTCATGGTGAGCTGCGTTCCAGGTTCTCCGATGCTTTGCGCAGCGATGATACCCACGGGGGTTCCGATCTTCACCGACTTGTTATCGGAGAGATCTCTACCGTAACACTTGATGCAAATTCCACCGTCCGCATGACAGGTGATGACGGAACGCACCATGACTTCATTCACCTTGTACTGATTGATGAGTGCAATCAGATCCGCATCGATATCGTCGTTGCGCTTGGCAAGAACTTCCTTACCAACACACAAATCCTCGTTCAGAGTGCGGCCGAAGATGCGATTCTCAAACTTCTCCCCGATACGCTCGGAGTCCGCCCTCGTGATCCTGTGTCCGAATGTCGAGTTGCAGTCCTCTTCCTTGATGACGATGTCCTGCACGGCATCGACCAAGCGACGCGTGAGATAACCGGCTTCGGCGGTCTTGAGAGCAGTGTCGGACTTTCCCTTGCGTCCACCGTGGGTCGCAATGAAGTACTCGAGAATGGTGAAACCTTCCTTCAGGTTGCTCTGAATCGGAAGCTCAATGGTGCGACCGGACGGGTTTGCAACGAGTCCCTTCATACCGGCGAGCTGCGTGATCTGACCCCAGTTTCCTCTCGCGCCGGAGTCGATCATGTAGGTGATGCTGTTCGTCGCGTCGTCTGTGAATGCCTTGATCATCGTCGATGCGATGTCGCCCTTGGCCTTGCTCCAGATGCGGATGGCATGATGGTAGCGCTCATCTGCGGTGATCCATCCCTTCCAGAACTGATTGTTGATCTTCCTGACCTTCTCGTTCGCCTCCTCGAGAATGGCATCTTTCTCCTTCGGCACGAGGACGTCCGTGATCGAAATGGAGATGCCGGACTTCGTGGCGTATCTGAAGCCGATATTCTTGATGTCATTCGCAAGCTTCGAGGTGCGGTCGGTACCGATAACCTCGAGAGCACGTGCGATGATCTTACTGAGCGCGTTCTTCTTGAGCGTCTCATTGATGCGTCCGAGTTCGGGGGGAACGATCTCCTGGAAGAGAAGGCGCCCGACCGTCGTTTCGACCAATTCAAATTCACCCTCGTCTCCCTTCGGAAATCTGACGACAATCTTGGCGCGCAAGTCCACGATGCCGTGCTCGTAGGCAAGGATCGCCTCGATCGGCGAAGCGAATTTCATGGAATCGCCCTTAAGACCTCCATGCATGGATGTCAGGAAGTAACACCCAAGCACCATGTCCTGCACCGGAGTGATGATCGGCTCACCGGCAGAAGGCTTGAGGACGTTTTTCGATGCATTCATGAGCGTGCTGGCTTCGAGCTGAGCCGCATCTGAGAGGGGAACGTGCACGGCCATCT
>SXGU01562739.1_pt1 | contig 13504 bp, 1 predicted proteins | sample 3174531 | NCBI WGS metagenome assembly SXGU01 (sample SAMN11356863, study PRJNA531348) | freshwater metagenome | isolation source: freshwater sample F1-140 | place: China: Fuxian Lake, Yuxi | collected 2017-12-25 | reverse complement strand
ATCCGGGCGTCCGCTCCGACAGCGACATGCACACGCTCGGCTACGGCTTCCGGCCGTGGACGGGCACGCAGGCGATCGCCGCGGGCGGCGACATCCTGAACTATATTCGGGACACGGCGCGGGAGGCGGGCATCGACCGGCACGTGCGCTTCGGGCGAAGGGTGACGTCCGCGCGCTGGTGCTCGGATGCGGCGAGGTGGACGGTGGAGGCGGTCCGCGCCGGCGGCGGCGCGCCCGAACTGTTCACCTGCCGCTGGCTGCACATGTGCGCCGGCTATTATGATTATGGAGCAGGACACGCGCCCGATTTTCCCGATGCCGACAGCTTCCGCGGCCGGATCGTGCACCCGCAATTCTGGCCGGAGGAGCTGGACGTCGCCGGCCAGCACGTCGCCGTGATTGGTAGCGGCGCAACGGCGGTGACCCTGGTGCCGGCGCTCGCCGTGCGGGCCGCGCACGTCACCATGGTCCAGCGCTCGCCTAGCTACATCCTGTCGCTGCCGACCCGCGACCGCGCCGCCGCCGCGCTGCGCCGGCTGCTGCCGGAGCGCGCGGCGCTGAAGCTGATCCGCTGGCGCAACATCGTGCTCGGGCAGATCTTCTACCGATACGCCCGCGCCTGGCCCGGTGCCGCCGCCCGCGCGCTCGTGAAGGCCGCCGCCGCGGAGTTGCCCCGAGTGGATTCGAGCCGCCACCTGACGCCCTCCTACCGGCCGTGGGACCAGCGGCTGTGCCTGGTTCCGGACGGCGACCTGTTCGCGGCGATCCGCGCCGGGCGCGCGAGCATCGCCACCGGCGCCGTCGAGCGGTTCACACCCGAGGGGCTGCGACTTGCCTCCGGCGAGACGGTGCGCGCGGACCTGATCGTCACCGCCACCGGTCTGTCGGTGCGGCTGCTCGGCGGCGCGGCGCTGGCGGTGGACGGCCGATCGGTCGATCCTGCGGGCCGCATGATCTACAAGGGATTGATGTTCGCGGGCGTCCCGAACCTGTCGTTCGCGGTCGGCTATACCAACGCCTCTTGGACGCTGAAGGCGGACCTCGGCGCCGCCTTTCTGTGCCGCCTGCTCGCGCGGATGGCGCGGAAGGGCGCCCGGATCGCAATGCCCCGCGCGGACCCCGACATGGCCGCGCGACCGTTCGTCGACTTCACCTCAAGCTATATCGAGCGCGCGCGCGACCGCCTGCCCAAGCAGGGCGCGCGCGCGCCTTGGCGCCTCCACCAGAACTACACGCTGGACCTGCTGGCGCTGAGGTTCGGGCGGCTGGAGGACGGAGTGCTGGAGCTGCGCTGACCGGCGTCAGTGCGCCGCCGCCGTAGCGGCCGCCGCCGGGGTGCGGAGCACGGAGCGGGTGCCGTCGCCGACCACCGCGAAGCCGGCCCAATAATAAGGGTGGGAGGTGTTGGCCTCGTCCATCAGCTGCTCCTGGCCGATCCGCAGGGCATCGACCACCGAGGTGCCGGCGGGCGCGGTGAAGAGGCCGCCGATCAGGCGCTCGGTGGCGTCGAAATCGTCCGGCGCCGGCCAGTGGCTGGCGACGATGGTGCGGCCGCCGGCGCCGACGAACGCGCGGACCAGGCCGTCCAGCGCATAATCGCCGCCGCGCGACAGGCCGGCTTCCGCCGTCGCCGCCGCCGTGGCGGCGCCCGCGGTGTCGCAGGCCGACAGGATGATGAGATCGGCATCGAAGCGCAGATCGAAGATCTCCTTGAAGGTGAGCAGGCCGTCGGACGCGGGCGTGCCGTCGCCCGCGAGCGCGAACGAGGTCAGCAAGGCAGGCTGGGCCGGGCATTCGGGGCGGGGCGCCGCGACCAGGCCGTGGGTCGCGAAGTGGAGGATGCGATATTGCGACAGGTCGTCGCGCGCGCGCAGCGCCGCGTCGGTGAAGGCGGGGCCTGTCAGCACCTGTGCGGAGCCGGCACCGATGATGCGCTGGGCGGTGAACAGCTCACGCGCGGAGATCGGGCGTCCCCAATTCTCCAGCGGCCAAGCGCACGGTTCGGCCTGGGCGCTCGCAAGGCGCGTCATCGCGCCGACCGGCGCGTTTTCGCCGAGGCCGAGATATTCGAGCCGGGCACGCGACGGGGCAATCGCGCGCACGTCGCTGAACGCGCGGGCGGAGACGGCGGTGGAGATGTCGCGACCGCGGCCGAGCCACTTCACGCCGCGGAAATCGAACTCGTCCTTGGGCGCAGCCCGCGCATAGGTCTGGACGCTGGTATCGTCCATCACGAGCAGGTTGATCGGCAAGGTGAGCAGCGCGCCCGACGGCTCGAAGATGACGTGGCGGACGGTGGCGAGCTCGGCCGAGATCGGCTCGAACAGCTTGCGGTAGAGCGTGCGGGCGGCGGCCACGTCGAACGGGTAGGTGGTGGGGGCGCCGTTCTCGACCACGACGATGCTGTTGCGGATGGTCTGAATCGACTTGCGCAGATCATCGACGCCGATGCCGGTGCGATAGGCGGTGGCGGCGCCGGGCGTCGCCAGCATCGCGTAGACGGCGCCGCCGACTTCCAGCGTCTTGAGATAGGCTTCGCCGGGGCGCAGCGTCTTGCGGAGCTCGTCGAGGGTGAGGGCACGCGGCGCGAGCGCACGGTAGCGGGGGAAATCGGCGAGCCGCGCCTGGGTCGATGCCTGCGCCGCCTGCAGCGTCCGGAGGTCGCGGCTGAGCGTAGCGATGCGCTCGGCCTCCTCCGCGCTCGGCGAGGGCAGGGTGCGCAGCCGCGACAAGGCGATGCGGGCCTGCTCCGATTCGCGGGTGAGCGTCACCGCCTGGCGGAACAGGCGCGCCGCCTCGTCGTCGCCGGCGCTGAGCTCGCGCGCCAGCACCGCCTGGGTGTTGGCGACGCCGGGCCGCACCAGGGTCTCGCCGGCCAGGAAGAAGTCGTTCACCAGCAGCGGCCGGCGGCCGAGCTCGCGCGTGATCAGTGCGAAATAGGGGGCTAGCATGTCCGGCGGCACGTTGGCGGAAAGCGCGCCGCTGCCGGCCTGATCGACGATGCCGCGATAGAGGGTGAGTGCGCCGTCGACATTGCCGCGCCGCGCGTAAAAGGCGGCGAGCCGGGCGTTGGCGGCGGCGACCGCGACCGAGCCCGGATATTCGGCGGTGAGCAAAGTCACCGCTTCCTGCAGCATGCGCTCGGCTTCGGGGTAATTGCCCTCGAGCTCGGCCAGGCGCGACAATTCGTTGAGCGATTGCGAGCGCAGCCGTGCGATCGAGGTGACGCGGCCGTCGCGGATCGCCAGCAGGTCCGCCTGCGCCTTGGCGAGGGCGAGGCGCGCCTCGGCCGGGCGGCCCTCGATCCGGGCGATGCTGCCGGTCAGCAGCACCGCCTGCGCATCGAGGATGCGCGCGCGCTCCTCCGGCGTCAGGGTGGCGCTCTCGACGCCGCCGACCAGATCGGAGAAGGGCAGGCCGGTGTTGATCTGCTCGGCCGCGGCTGCCGGGATTTCCGGCTTGCCGGCGATCACCCCCGCTGATGCCCGTGCGACCGGCAGTGGCGCCGCGAGCAGCGCCGAGGCTTCGCCGAAGCGCTGCTGGTTCATCAGGTGCAGCGTCTTGTAGTTGCGGCGCAGGCGCAGCTGCACCGGATCGGCGGTGGGCGTCGCATCGGCGCGCGCGAACAGCGCGTCGGCCTCGGCAAAGGCGCCGAGATTGGATTTCTGGAGTGCGCGGTTGATGATGAACTCGCCGAGATCGAGACCCTTCGTCTCGCCGGCCCGCTCCAGCAAGGTGTCGAAGAATTCGGCGGCCTCCGCATAATTGCCGCTGTTGTTGCGGCGATAGCCTTCGTCGAGCGCCTGGGCGAGATCGAGGCTGCCAGCCTGGACGCGGGCGAAGGCGGTCGGATCGCCGGCCTCGGTATCGGCGATCACGATCTCGCCCGGCAGCGCGCGATCGGCGACGATCGAGCGCAGGGCGAGAGTGATCGCGCTATCGTATCCGGCGAGGCCCTCGGCGACGTAGACGGTGCGGCGCTTGGCAAGCGTGTAGACGCGGTAGCCGACCTTGGCGTCGGTGAGGCTGCACTGCTGGCGGGTGGCGGCGCCGGCATTGTCCAGCGTGACCGGCTCGGCGGCTGCCTCGCACTGCGCCTGACGACCACGGATTTCCGCGAGCCGCGCGAGCGGATCGCCGCCCGCGACGCGCAAAGCGTACACCCGGCCGATCGGCTGGGCGGCATCGCGGCAGACGATCGCATAGGCGCGGTCGAACATCGTCTTGAGCGCCGGATCGCTGGCGCGGCTCTGCACCTGGCAGAGCCCGTCGCCGCCGGTGCCGAGCCGGAAGCTGTCCTGTAGCGACGGGCGTCCGTCCTGCGCGAGCGCGGGGGAGAGCAGGCCGGCGGCGGCGGCAAAGCCGAGCATGATCCTTCTCACTGCTGCGGTCCTTCCAGGTCCTCGTTGCCGGCGCCGGTGACCGGGCCGTCGGTCGTCTGCTGCTGAGTGGCGGAACCACCGGACCCAACCAGCGGCGCCGCCTCGCCCTCGATCTCCTCATTGCCGCTGCCGGTGACCGGTGCGTCGATCGACTGGCGATCACGCTGGCCGGGCGCGGTGCCGATCAAAGGCGTGTCGCGGCCCTGCAGATCCTCGTTGCCGCTGCCCGTCACCGGCGCGTCGATCCCCGGCTGATCGCCGCGCGCCGGCCCGTCCAGGTTGATCAGCGGCGCCCGCAGCTCGATATCCTCGTTGCCGGAGCCGGTGACCGGGGAGGCGCTGCCCGACAGCGAGTCGAGTTCGCTGCCGCCCATCTGCGCCATGCCCGGCACCCACAGATCGTCATTGCCGGCGCCGGTGGCGGGCTCGTCGACAGTGTCGCTGAACGGCGATTGCTCCACGGAGATGAGCCGGTTGAAGCGGACGTCCGGCGGCCGCGTCAGGCTCTCTTCCTCTTCTTCCTCGCGCTCATCCTCCTCCAGCAGTTCGCCGACGACGTCGTTGGTGTCCAGGAGGGCCGGTGCGGTGATCGTCTCCGGCAGGGAGCACGTCACGCCGAACACGCAGCCGTTCACCGCCGAGCCGAGCGCGAATGCGCCCGGATCACCCTGAGCATTCTGGATGATCACGAGATCGCGCACGTCGCGTCCGGTGGCGAAGCCGTCCGCCGTCGCGACACGACCGTTGACGATGATCTCCGTCGGCGGCGCGCCGCTCGCGGCGATCAGAGTGAGGCCGCCGGTGCCGGCGGTGATGCCGGATCGGCCTGTGCTGTCGAAGCCGTTCTCGCCGCTGTTCTGGACGTAGATGGCATCGCGCCCGGTGATGCGGACGGCATTGGCCTGGATGCGGCCGCCCGCGTCTGGCGTGCCGTCATTCTCGTCGAGCAGAGCGACGCGATCGGCGATCGAGCCGCTGCCCAGCTGATCGGCGACGGCACGGCTGGCGACCACCACGCTGCGGCCGCCGAGGTCGACAGTGCCGGCCAGCGTGCCGTCGGCCGCGGTCAGGGCGATGCTGCCGTTGGCGCTGTCAATGAACAGCCGCCCGGGCGAGCGGATGCGCAGGACATTGGCGCCGGTCGCGCCAGCGAACGCCACCGGCCCCAGCACATCGACGTCGCCGCCGCCGGTCAGGGCAAGCGTCCGTGTCACCGCCGGGGTCGCGGCGCCGGCGCCGGCGACGTTCAGCGCCTCGATGCGGAGCGTGCCGGCGCCAAGACTAGTGAAGCTCACGTCCTGCGCGGCGAGCCGCCCGAACTCGCCATTGTCGAGCCGGTAGCCGGTGCCGCCGGCGGCGCCGCCGAGCGCGGCGCCGGCCGAGCCGCCATTGGCGGTCACGGCAAGGCTGGCGGTTCGAGCGACGCTGCCGATCCGCGCCGCCGGGCCGACGGCGATGTCGGAGGAGGCGAGGCTGATCTGCTGCGCGCCGAGCGATCCGCTCAACGAGAGCAGTCCGCCCGACGTCCCGGACAGGGTCTGCGCGGCGTCGGCCGCGGCGATCGACAGCGCGCCAAGGCTGGCGAGCGACAGTGAGCCGCTGCTCGCCCGCGCCGATCGGACGGTGAGTTGTCCCAGTGCGTTCACATCGACGTCCGTGCCCGACGCCTCGACCTGCCCGGCGGCCGCGAGGTCGCGCGCCACCCGCACTGCGCCGCCGCTCGACGCAAGTCGGACATCGCCCGTCGAAGCGATCGTCTGGAACAGGAGGTCGCCGCCGCCCGCCACCCCGACAATGCTGCCGACGGCATCGCCGATCGTCACTCCTCCGCCAGCGGCAACGGACAGTGGCCCGCCCGCGCGGGCCGCGGTGAGGCTAACGTTCGCGGCGTCGATCGAGAAGGCATCACCCGCCGCGAGCACGCCGCCGGAGAGCACCCCGGCGGCGCGGATCGATGCCGAACTCCCCGCGCGGGCACCCGCCAGCGTGATATTGGCGCCGCCATTGACCAGCAGCGCCCGGCCCGCCGTGAGCAGGCCGGCATCGATCGCGTTCGTGGCGACGAGGCTGATCATGTCGGACGCCGTTGCGGCTCCGACACCCAGCGTGGTGCCTGTCAGAGTCAGAGCGCCGCCGGTCTGCGCCGAGCCCAGTGACAAGGTGCCGCCGCTCGCCCTGATCGCGTCGACCGCGACCAGCGCGAGCGCGTTGATGCCGCCAGCATCCGCCACCAGGCTGATCGTGCGGCCGGCGTCGATACGGGCAGCGGTGATGTCGCCGGCAAGGACGCGGGCGTCGACCAGGCCGCCCGACCGGAGCGATCCGAGCGATGCCACGGCCGCCGAACGCAAGCTGAGATCGCCGCCGGCGTCCAGCAGACCGCCCGTGATGCCGCCGTTCGCCGCGCGCAGATCGATCGCGCCGCCGGCCGCGGCGCTGGCGACGGACAGGTCATCGGCGGCCGCAAGACGGACGTCGCGTCCGGCCGAGAGGCTGCCGAGCAGGAGCGAACCTGCGTCGGCGCGCAGCGCGTTGCCGGCGCTTGCCATTGCCACGTCGATGGCGTTCCTGGCGCGCAGTGAAATGTCACCGGTCTCGGTCCGCAGCATGCCGGCGCTGATGCCGCCCTCGCGCGCGTCCAGGTTGATGGTGTCGCGCACAGCAATCTGGTCGATCGCGATTGCCGGAGCGCTGAGCCGGAGGAAACCGAGCAGGCCTGTGAGGCCGGTCGCAGAGCCGAGCGAGATCGTTCCGGCGTCCGTGGTGAGATCGAGGCCGGCGGCGGTCACCGCGCCGAGCGCAATGCCGGTGCCCGCCGCGATGCGGGCGGCGCTGCCCCGTACGGTGAGCGCCTCGCCGATCGTGACGCTGCCGCTCGTACGAAGCAGCCCCGCCGCGGCGATGTCGCCGGTACGATCGAGGCTGTTCAGCACGCCGCCCGCGTCCACGCTGCGGAGGCGGACGTCGCCGGCCGTGCCGATGCCGAGATCACCGCCAGCGCTCACGGATGCGCGGTCGCCCGCCACGCCGGGGCCGGCGACCAGCCGCACTGTGCCGCCGGCGGTGAGCGCCAATGCGCCGATGAGGTCGAGCCGGCCGTCTGGCGCTGCCAGGCTGATTGCGCCGCCAGCGGAGGACTGGCTTGCCGCATCGGCGAGGCCGAGCAGCAGGTTGCCGCCCGCGCCGAGCGCGAGGTCGCCGCCGGCGCGCGCCGAGCCACCCGAGAGCGCTCCGCCCGCGGCAAGCGTAAGCGCGCCGCCGGCATCCAGCGCGGCGAACCGAAGTGCGCCGCCGCTGCGCGCGTCGAAGCGGCCACCCGCGCGGCCGTTGCCGAAATCGGCGTCGCCGGCGATGTCGACGGTGATCGCGTCGGCGGCGTCGAGCGTATTGGCCGCGACAAACAGGCTGTCGCCAGTGATCGCGATGTTGTTCGCGCTTCGCGCGGTCCCGATCGCGACGGCGCCGCCCGTGATGCGGATGTCGCCGCCGTCGCCCTCGGCGTCGACGCCGGTTCCGGTGGTGACCAGAGTGGCGAGGTCCAGCGCGCCGCCCGCGGCGATGGCGAGATCGTCACCCGCATTGGCGGCAGCGAGCATGAGATCGCCCGTCGCGCGCACGTCAACGTCGACGCCGGCGGAAAGTCCGCCGAGCGCCAGCCTGCCGCCGCTTGCAACGATGGCGCGACCCGCAGCCATATCGCCTGCAGTGACCTGTGCGCCGGAAAGACGCGCGTCCCGCGCCGCGACGATCCGGTCGATCGACAGTCCGTCTGCCGCTGCGAGTACAACGTCGAGATCGCCGCTGCGAACCCGGCCGAGCACGAGATTGGTGCCGGCAACGTCGATGCCGGCGCCGTCCAGCGCCGCCGCGCGCACCGCCGCGCTGCCGGCGATCCCGATCCGCCCGGCGGTGACGACCGACCCGACGCCGATGTCGGCGGCAGCCGAGACGCGAACGTCCCCGGCTCCTTGCACGTCGCGTGCGGTGACATTGCCGCGGGTGGCGGCGAGCATGATCGCGCCGCCCACCGTAACGTCCGCGAGGGCGATATCGGTGGCAGCGGAGAGGTCGAGCGCGCCAGCCTGAACCAGGGTGTCGTTACGGACTGCGCCGCCGGTAGACGCGACGCGGAACAGGTCCGGCGCGAACGCCGCGCCGCCGCCCACGTCGCCGGCGGCGGCGAGCGTGATTCCGCTGGCCGACGTCAGCGACTGGAACGCGAGCGCGCCAGATGCGGCAACATCGATGTCGCCGCTGCGGCTGGTCGCGGTGCCGAGCACCACGCCGTCACCTGCGATGCGGATCTCTGCGCCGTCGAGGGCGGCCAGAGCCACGCTTCCGCCGGCCCGCGCCGCGATCCTGCCGCCAGCTGCGATGTCGGCAATGGTGAGGGTGGTCGCTGCGCCAAGGCTGACGTCGCCGCCCGCCTCGAGACGGCTGCCGGAAAGGCTGCCGCCCACCGTGGTGAGGGCGGCCCTGCCGCCGATCGCGACATCTGCCAATGTGATGTCGGTGACGGCCGCGAGATCGAGTGCTGCGGCGCGCAGCATCCGGTCGGCTGAGATTGCGCCGCCTGAAGTGATGCGGAGCGAGTCCGCGGCGCTTGCGCCGCCGCCGAAGACATCGCCGCCCGCCAGATCGATGCCGCCTGCCGCATCGAGCGCGTCGAAGCGGAGGGTGTCCGACGCGCTGGCTCCGATACCACCGGCGCGGGCGAGCGCAGTGCCGAGCATGACGTCGCTGCCGGTGACGGCGACGGCGCTGCCTTGCAGCCTGGCGAGGGTGACGCTGCCACCGGCGGCGCGGATAGGGCCAGCGGCGGTGATGTTCGCGACGGTAAGCACGTCGCGGGCGCCGACGATCGCGCTGCCGCCCGCGTCGAACCTTGCGCCGATGAGGCTGCCATTCGAAGCGTCGACGGCGAGGTCGCCCGCAACCACCAAGTCGGTGAGCGTCACGTCGGTGGCCGCCGCGAGCTCTAGTGCACCAGCGCTAAGCAAGGCGTCGCTGCGGATCGCACCGCCGGTCGAGACGCCGCGCAGCAGACCGGTGGCCGTCGCCCGGCCGGCAATGATGTCGCCCACGGCGGCGAGGGTGATCGCACCCGAAGAGTTCAGCGATCGGTAGCCGAGTGCATCGCCAGCATCGACGGCGATGTCGCCTTCCCGGCTGACCGCGGTGCCAAGCGTCACATCGCCGCCCGCGACCCGGATCGCCGAACCCTCGAGCGACGCGAGCGCCAGTGCTCCGCCGGCCTGCGCGGTGACGGTCCCTGCCGCGACGATCTCGGCGACGGTGAGCGTGGTGGCGCTACGGAGGCTGACGTCGCCTCCCGCATCGAAGCGATCACCGGAGAGGCTGCCGCCACGCGCTGCAAGCGTGATCCCGCCGCCGATCGCGAGGTCGCTCAAGGCAAGCTCGGTGCCCGCGGAGAGTTCGAGCGCGTCGGCCTGGAGCAGGGCGTCGCTGCGGATCGCGCCTTCAGCGGAGGCGATGCGGAGCAGGCCGGCCGCAGTCGCGGAGCCGCCCACGACGTCGCCGCCGGCCAAGAGCGCGACCCCGTCCGCCGAGGCCAGCGAGCGGAAGCCGAGCGCGCCGGTCGCATCGGCTGTGATGCCGCCGGTGCGGCTGATGGCCGTGCCGAGCCTCACGTCGGAGCCTGCGATCCGGATCGCCGCTCCGTCCAGCGCCGCAAGCGCCACAGCTCCATCCGCCTGCGCCCGGATCGTGCCGGCAGCGGCAATCGACCGGACGTCCAAGGTGGTGGCGGCACCGAGAGTGACATCGCCGGCGGCCGTGAAGCCGTTGCCGGAAAGCGATCCGCCGGACGCGTCCAGCATCAGCGCGCCGCCGCTGGCGAGGTCGGTGAGCGCTATGTCGGCGGCGGCGGAAAGTTCGAGCGCGTTGGCCTGGAGCAGGGCGTCGCTGCGGATCGCGCCTTCAGCGGAGGCGATGCGGAGCAGGCCGGCCGCAGTCGCGGACCCGCCCACGACGTCGCCGCCGGCCAAGAGCGCGACCCCGTCCGCCGAGGCCAGCGAGCGGAAGCCGAGCGCGCCAGTCGCGTCGGCGGTGATGCCACCGGTGCGGCTGATGGCCGTGCCGAGCCTCACGTCGGAGCCTGCGATCCGCAACGCCGAAGCATCCAGGGATGCGAGCGTGACGCCGCCCTCCGCTTGCGCGGTGAAGGCCCCGGCGGCAACGATCTCGGCGACGTCGAGCGTGGTGGCGGCGCCGAGGCTGACGTCGCCCGCCGCGGTGAAGCTGTTGCCCGACAGCGCGCCGCCGGATGCGATCAGCGTGAGCGGTCCGCCGATCACCAGGTCGGTAAGCGTGACGTTCCTTAAAGCTTCTGCCGAAAGCATCTCGGCGCGCAGCATCCGAGCGCTGAAGACATCTCCGGCCGTGGATCTCAGCGCTATGGCCTTGCCAGCAGTGGCGGTGTTCAGCCCAAGAAAGCCGCCCGCGTCCAAGCGAATGTCTTCGCCGGCGCTTGCGCTGAGGATCCCTAGGCTGTCGCTCGAAATCGCGACGATGCTGCCGCCTGCCGTCAGCTCATTGCTGAAGAGCGGACCGGCGCCGGCCCTCAGCTCGATAGATCCCGACGCATCACCGCGACCCAGTTCGATGCGTCCCGATCGGGACGTCAGCGTTATGTTGCTTCCGTCGCCCTCGCTGTCAGCACCTGTTCCGGACGCCGCCGCGAAGGTCATGGCGATCCCTCGACCCGCAGTGATGATCAGATCGTCATTGGCAAGAATGTCTCCCTCGAACGTTCCGTCACTTGTCGCGGAGAAATCGTTGGCAACGAACCGCGCGACGCGAATGTCCGATACGGCCTCGATGGTTGCAGTTCCGGCGACGGAGTTCGTGGTACCGGCAGGGAAGATATCGCTTATCAGTACAGTATTAGCGCTAATGAACAGATTTTCGAAGACTTGAAGGGGTGCAAGAAGAGCAGATCCCGTCGCCTGCACCGACAGGTTGTTTGCCTCGATCAGGTCGGACGACACGATAGAGCCATTTTCGGAAACGATACTTGCATCACCGAAGAACGATCGGCCCAGCGAGATGTGATCCGATGCCTGCAAACGGGCAACCCGTGCATCGAGCAAATCAGCCGAGATATCCCTGGCGACGATTACGAGATTCTGTCCACCGACAATTCCAAATGTAGCAGCACCGGCAGCACGTACGCTAAGCTGTCCGCCTGTTGCGCTGTCTATTCCGATAGTGCTGCCTTGGAGAGTGACGCTTTGGCCGCTAACGCTGGATCCTTCAATGACGCCCTGCGTGTTGATAGCGACTCGGTCGCCATTCACAGACGCGAAATTGACCGAACTATCGGCGGTCAGTGCGACTGCTCCGCCTTGTGTCCGGACAGTTCCGAGGTCGAGCGCAAGACCTGCTTCAAGCACGATGTCGGCTCTATTCTCCCCTGATTCCGCCCCGAAGTTCAATGCCACCGCACTGAATAAGTCTAGGCTTCCTCCAGCGCGACCCGTCAGATCGTCTCCAGCAATGGCGTTCGCGACGACCGCGTTCTGATCGACTGAAAATGCAAGATCACGACCTGCCGAGAGCATGTCTGCCGCGAGCGTCGCAGCGGAAAGCGCGAGATCGGTGCCCGCATCGACATCCCCGACGATCAGCGCGCCCAGCGCGTCGAGCGTCACGTTGCTGCCGCCTGAGGCGAGGCCAATCGCAATGCCGTGCTCGCCGGCCGGTGGACGCGTGGCGCCGCGCGCGGCGACCGGCACCGTGCTGGCGGACAGATTGCCGGCCGCGACCAGCCGATCGGCCGTGATTCGGGCAGCGTTGATGACGAGGCCGCCGGCGGACTGCGCGGAGGCAATCGAAAGGTCGTCGCTCGCGAACAGGCGCAGCGCGTCGGCGGCGGTACCCGCGGCCGCGATCGTCCCGGCCAGGATGCTGTCGCCGCTGCCGGTGAAGCGCGTTCCCGCCGCCGCGTCGTCGAAGCGGAGCGCGCCGGACGCGGCGAGCGCGACGGACGACGCGCCCGTGACGGTGCCGGCGTCGAGATCGCCGGCGGAGGTAGCCGACAAAGCGGCGCCATCGCCTTCGGGATCCTCGGCCTCGCCGGTGCTGGTCAGGCTCCCGGCGAGAACGCTTCCGGCGAAAAGCAGGAGGTCGTCGCCGGTCGTGATCGAACCGGCCGAAAGCGCACCGGCTGCGTTCAGGATCGCGTCGGCGCCGGCGCGCAGGTCGCGCACGTCGATCGCGGCGCCGCCGAGCCGGACGTCGCCGCCTGCGGCCAAAGTGCCGGCGGAGATCGTCCCCTCGGCGGAGATCGTGAGATCGGTGCCGGCCGCGGCGCGGACCAAGGCGATCGTGCCGGGCGCCGCGCCGTCCAGCCCCTCGATCAGCAGCGCGCCGCCCGCATCGAGCCCGGTTGCATCGGCGCTGCTGCCGGTCCGGATCGTGAGATCTCCGCGCGCGCGAACATCGCCGGTGCTGGCGAAGCTGCCGGCAAAGACGTCGACCGCGCCGGCGGTGAACGGCGCCGCGCCCTCGCCATTGAGAGCGAGCGCGCCGCCGGCGCCCAGGCCGAGCACGCCGCCGACGTCCAATCGGCCGCCTTCGGTCGCGACGAGATCGAGGCCATCGGCAACGTCAAAGCGCAGATCGCCGGCGACGGCGATCGGCGCGCCGTCGGCCGTGAGGCTGCTCGGTCCCAGACTGCCGAAGCCGGTGGCGTCAGCCACCAGGTTCGCGAATGCAAGCGGCGCGCTCGCCGCCGTCACCGCGATCCGGCCGCCGACCGCGAACGCCGCGTCGGGATCGCCGCCGGCGGTGAGGCGCACGTCGCCGAAACGCGCGGCGCCGTCGGCAAGCACATCGCCGCCATCATCGACGAGGTCAGTGACGACGAGGTCGATCGCGCCACCGGCACCGGCGGCGAGATCGCCGAAGCTGCCGGCATTCGTCGCCGGACCCTGGCCGGGCGCTCCGCCGAAGCCGCCGAGGCCGATGCTGGCCAGACCGAGATCGGCGCCGTCGTCCTGGAATCGCCCGCCGGCCACGCGGATGCTGAGCGCGCCGCCGCTGCCGGTGCCGCCGGCGCCGCCGCTGCCGTTGCTGGTGGCCGGGCCGGTGGTGCCGCT
>SXGU01187720.1_pt1 | contig 13504 bp, 7 predicted proteins | sample 3174531 | NCBI WGS metagenome assembly SXGU01 (sample SAMN11356863, study PRJNA531348) | freshwater metagenome | isolation source: freshwater sample F1-140 | place: China: Fuxian Lake, Yuxi | collected 2017-12-25 | reverse complement strand
GCGGTACGTGCGCCGAAGGCCGCCGGTCTCAACCGGTTCATGTGGGACATGCGCTACCCGGGCTCCTGGGCGAGCAGCGCCAATCCCGCCGGACCAAACGGACCACTCGCGCCGCCAGGTCGGTATCAGGTTCGACTGACAGCGGGGAATGTCACGCAGACCCAGCCGCTGACCGTGGTGTCCGACGTGCGCGTTGTGCGCGATGGCGTCTCGGCCGCGGACCTGCGAACGCTCTTTACGCACAACATGAAGGTCCGGGACCTCATCAGCGACGTGAATCAGACTGTGGCGCGTGTGCGGGGAGCCCAAACCAGATTGCGCAACGCCACCGGCGCAGCTGCCGACACGGCAACGAAGATCGGCGAGATCGCGGCACAGCTGATCACGCCCCCGGCCCGCTACAGCCAACCCGGGCTGCAGGCGCATATCACCTACCTCTACTCCATGACGGGGCAGGCCGATCAACGCGTGCCGAAGGATGCGGCCGATCGTTATTTGGACCTGCGCAAGCAGCTCGACGCCATTCAGGTGGCACTGACGAAACTGCTCGGCCCGGCCATGTAGGCGGCATCGATTCACCGCATGCAAACGGGGCCTGGCGCAGAAATGCGCCGGGCCCCGTTTGCATCAATGGGCTAGCGGCCGCGAAAGAGGACGCGCTTGATGGTCGAGGAGCCGTCGCCGGTGAACCGTATGAGGTAGACGCCGGGCCGAACGAGGCGACCGGAGTCGTCGGTGCCGTCCCAGGTGAACCGCTCATCGCATCCGATGTCGCTCGTCGGCGCCACACGGCCATAGCGTCCGGGTGCGAAGGTGTTCGCGCCGCCACGACGCGCAATCAGGTGCGCCACGTGGTTGCCGCGGATATCCAGCACCTCGAGGGTCACCTCGGACTGTCGTCGCAGGTCGAACCAGATGCAGGTGGTATTCAGCCGCTCGGTAGGGAAGGGTGTGGGGAAGGGCTGGAACATCACCGTGGCGATCGGGGCATTTGGGCTCGCGATCACGACACTCGACGTGTTCACGACGCGAATGCTGTCGCCGGTCCCGGCCACTGCCGAGAGCGACCACCGATACGGCGTGTTGGCCTCGAGGTCGGCGAACGGAACGAACACGCTGTCCGGATGGGTCAACGTTCCCGTGAGTGCGACGAAGCCATCTGAGGCGCGCGTGACCACGACCGTGTAGCGCCACGGCGCCACCGGCGGGTGAATTTGCACTGCGCTCCACAGGAAGGCCGGACGCGTCGTGGTGACCGTCGTGCCGTTCAAGTTGTTGGGCGCGATGAGGCTCACCCACGGGGATGTGCGGCGCGGTCCCTGGGCATTCGAGACGACCAGGGCGCCCTGCGCCGTGCGTGCGATGGCGCGCCACCAGACGGTGGAGAGGGGAAGCAGCAGTCGGGGAATCACGATCGTGGCCGTCGTGCCGCTGACCGTGGTGTCAGCGAAGAACGGCGCCGCGAAATCCTGCGAAAACGCCACCTGCAACCGCAGCTCAAGCGGAAGCTGTGCCGCCGTGAATCCCGACGTTCCAATGGTGAACCGCGGTGTTCCTTCGCGCAGCGGATCGCCGACGGGACCGGTCACGGTAACGTTGGGTGCCTGCGCTCCGGCGACCGATGCCGCCGCGCACAGGCCTGCGATCCAGCGGATCACGCGGACGTCAGGCGGCGGCGCCAGCCGCCCCCTGCTGCCCATCCGTGTCGCCAGCCTCGTCCACTGCGGGGCCCCGCATACGCACGCTCACCAGCGAGGAAACACCCGGTTCCTGCATCGTGACACCATAGACGGCATCCGAGGCCTCTGTTGTCGTCCGCGGATTGTGCGTGATGACAATGAACTGTGTGTGCTTCTTGAACTCGTTGAGCATCCGCACGAAGCGGCCGATGTTCTGGTCGTCGAGGGGCGCATCAACTTCGTCCAGGAGGCAGAACGGGCTCGGCTTGGTCAGGAAGATGCCAAAGAGCAGCGAGAGTGCCACCAGCGCTCGCTCTCCGCTCGAGAGCAGGTGGATGCGCTGCGTCTTCTTGCCCCGTGGCGATGCGTGGATCTCGATGTCGCAGTCGAGCGGCGTGTCGGGATTCTCGAGCCGAAGGTCGCACTCGCCGCCGCCGAAGAGCGTCTGGAAGATGTGCCGGAAATGCGCGCGTACTTCCTCAAAGGTCTTGAGGAACATCTCCCGCGCCGTGACGTCAATCTCCGCGATGGCCTGCCGAAGCGAGTCGCGTGCGTGCAGGATGTCGTTCTTCTGGCTCTCGAGAAGTTCGAGGCGCTTTTGCTCTTCCGTGTGTTCTTCGATGGCGAGCGGGTTGACCGGTCCCAGCGATTCCACCTGGGCGCGCAGCGCCTCCGATTCGGCCCGGAGCGATTCGTCGTCCGTGTCCACGGGGACGTATGACGCAAACAGATCGTCGAGCGGCCGACGCCACTCGGTCTCGAGTCTGCCGCGGATGGCCATGCGTCGGCCAGCGAGGTCGGAGTGTCGCAGCTCGGCATGATGGAGTTCGTCAGCCAGCTTCGACGCGGCGCGACGCGCGTCATCGAGCGTGTGGTCGATGTCAGTGAGCGCCGTATCCGCCGCGTGAACTTCCGCCTCGGCAGCGCCCAGCGCGGCATCCGCCTCGGCCTGGGCAGTGCTGCGCCCACCGAGGTCGGTTCGCCACGCCGCCATATCGCGTGCCAATGCTTCGTCGCCGCTGGTCAGGTTCTCCAGCTCGAGCTGCAGCGACTGCAGTTTGGTCGACGCCGAATCCCGTTCGCGAGCGAGCCGCTCGCGACGTTCCGCTGCGACAATCCGCTTGGCGTCGGCCTGGGCGTGCGTCACCTGTCCGGCGGAGCGCGCATCGCGTGCGGACTCCTGCGCCGCCTCAGCGGCTGTGAGCGCCGTCTTTGCATCCGTGGCGGTAGCAGTGCCGGCGTCAATCGCCAACCGTGCGTCGGCGAGGGCCGTCGTGGCTTCACCCACTCGTGCGGTGAGCGCATCGCGTCGGCCGCTGAGCTGTGCGTCAAGCGCGATCGCGTCGGCCAGTGCGCGCGCCGCCTGTTGTTCCGTCCGCTCGACTTCTCCGCGGCGGCGCGCTGCAAGTTCGCGGCGGCCGTGGGCCTGGGCAGCCGCTTCGCGTGCTGCGACCACGCCCTGTTCGGCGACGGCCAGCGCCGCCTGGTTCGTCGCGATTGCGTCCGCAGTGTCCCGGCGGCGGGCGACGAGCGAGGTCAAGTCCGCACGCAGTGCGAAGAGCTCCGCCCGGCGGCGCAGCGGTCCAGCTGACGTCCCGCTCCCCGGAAGCCAGACGGCGCCGCGTGCATCCACGAATGCCGCGCCGTCGTCGAGCGGCTGCACCTGCCCCAGCAGTGCACGTACCCAGACACTGGCCTCGCCTTCGCTCTTGACCTGCGCGGCCAGCGCGTCGGCGGCCTGCCCGCTGCGTGCTGCAGCAGCATCGAGCGGCAAAAGGAGTAACGCGCCGGGGTTTGTGTTCGCGTGCCACCGGCGGATTTTCGCGGCGGTGTCACTGTCGCGCACGATCACAGCGTGCGCAGTTGCGCCGAGAAAGCGTTCCACCTGCGCAGCGACCACGGGGTCGGCACCAATGAAATCAGTCAGCGGCCCGATGATGGCGCCATCACCGAATTGCGCGCGGTCGCGGAGCAGTCGGGCGGCGGCTGGCGCGAGCCCAACGCGCTCCCGCTCCAGCCCCTCGAGCCCGTCCACCTTTCCGGCCAGCGCCGTGTGCTCCTCGTCCACGCGTCGTGCGTCGGCGCGCGCTGCCGCTTCGGCGTCATGTGCGGACACGGCGGAGCGCTGCGCCTCAGCGAGTGCGCCATCGGCCACGAGGGAATCCGTATCCGCCTGCGTGAGCGCGGCGGTGGCGGTGGTCAACTGCGCTGCGGCGTCTGCCTGCGCAGTGGCAAGTCCAGCGTGCTCTGCCACAAGCGTCGACGACCGCTGGGCCACCTCGGCAAGTTCGCGGTCGGCCGCTTCGACGTCGAGTTCGAGGCGGCGGAGCGCGTCGTGCAGTTCACGAACCTTGGTATCCGCGCGGCCGACGACATCGCGCGCCTGGGCGACGGCACCTCGGGCATTCTCTTCGTCGCCCACGGCGCGCTGGAGGGCCTGACTCGCTTCAAGCAGAGCGGCATCGAGCGCGGCTGCCTCAGCTTCGGCGGCTGCGAACTCGGCCTTGACCAGTTCGCCGTGCGCGAGTCCCTGACTGCGCTCCTGCGCCGCCCGCTCAAGCCGTTCCACGGAGTTGCGATGACGTTCTTCAGCCACGGCGATCTGCGACTGCAGGCTCATCACGGCCTCGCGCAGTTCCGCCGATGTCCGCGCACGTTCGGCTCGCGTCAGTTCGGCGGTTGCACGGGTGGCTTGCGCCTGTTCACGCGCGACTTCTGCGGCCTGCTCGGATTCGCGCGCGCCCGGAAGTCGATCGCGCAGTTCGACGACCCGCACGTCAAGCTGTGCCAGCTCATCCTGCCACGCGGCCATCTCGCGCGACGCGAGCGTGAGGTCCACGGCGAATCGCCGGGTCATGATCTCTGCGTGCCGTTCCGCCTTCTTCCGCTGGCGGGCGAGGGAACGCACCTGCGTGGTAACCTCGGAAATCAGGTCTTCGAGGCGAGCGAGATCGGCGGTCGTCTGCTCAAGACTCCGTTCGGTGCTCCGTCGGCGATCGCGATACAGTCCGACTCCTGCGGCTTCCTCGAACAATTCGCGTCGGTCATCGGGCCGGTCCGAGAGCAGGGCGTCGATCATCCTGCTCTCGATCACCACACCACTTTCCGCGCCCAGCCCGGTGCCGCGCACCAGATCGTGAATGTCACGCAACCGACAGGGGGCGCGGTTGAGGAGGTATTCGCTTTCGCCCGACCGCGAGAGCCGCCTCGTGATGACCACTTCCTTGAACGGCACGGGCAGCTGACCGTCATCGTTCTCGAAGTGCAGCGACACTTCGGCAATGTTCACCGGGCGTCGCGCGGACGAACCCTGAAAGATCACTTCTTCCATCTTGGCGCCGCGGAGCAGGCGCGCGCGCTGCTCGCCGAGCACCCAGCGCACAGCGTCCGAGACATTGGACTTTCCGCAGCCGTTCGGGCCGACGATCGCCGTCACCCCGTGGTCGAATTGCAGTTCGGTGGGATCCGCAAAGGACTTGAAGCCATGCAATTCGAGCTTGGTGAGCCGCACCTAGTCTGATCTCCCGGTTCTGTACGCTACAATCGGAACGCCGCCTGCTTCCCGCACCATTGCTGCCATTGTCACGGCCTGCGCGACAGTTTCAAACGCCCCAGCGTACACTCGCACGGTCCCATCTTCCTGCGCCAGCGCATACGGTGCAACGCCCTTGGCACGCCACACATCCATCACCGCCCGCGCCCGCTCGGGTGATGCCCCTTCGGCCAGCAGCAGGCCAAAGGGAGCCCGGATCACTGCGCCAGCATCGCGTCGCACGACGCCGTCGTCCCGAAGCGCGCGCAGCGCCGAATCTGCACTGCCTGCGCCGCGCCACGCCCCGAACATCACCTTGTGCCAGCGCGCCGTGCGGCTGACGCCACTTCGCACAGGAATGATTGAAATTGTCGCTGCCGGGCGCGTCCCCTTCTTCTGCGCGTCGGCCAGCAATGAATTTGCATTGGATGCGGTGTTTGCCGCTACGACTTCGACCGCAAATTCTGCGGCGGCGGCCGAATCTTCTGGCGTGAGCTGCTCGACTAGCGAGACCGTGTCGGCCACCGCAGGCACGCCCGGAACGCCCGGCGCGGCCGGGTCGCGAGCGCCATCGCCCACCCGCCGCGCCGGCTTGAGCAGGACCTGGCCGTCTGGCGCGTTCGTGTGACGCACCCAGGCGTTGGCTCCAGCGCCGGCAAGAATCACGGCCAGCACGGTGGCGACCGCAACAACCCAACCGGGCATCGTTCCGGGTGCCCCCGGCACACGCGTGCGCGGCGGCGGTGCGAGCACGGCGCCAACGGTCGCGAGGAGCGGCACGCCCGCAGGCGCTGAGGCATGGCCGCCCGCGTAGATCAGATGTGCGCCAGCCTCGCCCAGGGTGCGGAGCACTGGCGACGAGTCGGCACACACCGCAATCAGGAGGCCCCCGGCCTCGCCAAAACCGCGGATCAGACGCGCCCAGCGTTCAGGATCGAGTACCGACTGCTCAAAGCGCACGTTGCTGCCCGCCGGCAGGACGAACAGCGATGTGTTGCCTTCAACCGGGCGCGCGACTTCGCTGAGTGCGAGGTTGTCGCGAAAACACTCGGTCAGCCCTGCGGCGTCCTCGCCACCCGCCAGCGCGTAGACCGCGCCAAGGTCGCCCACCAGATCGGCCAGCGCCACGCGACGGCCAGCCGATGCACTCTTGGCGATTGCCACCGCAAACTGCGCGGCGTGCTGGGGGTCTGCTGCCGCGACTACCACCGCCGCGTGAGACGCGATGTGTGCTGCCACATCCGCGGGTCGGTCGAAATGCGCCGCGGAAGAGGGCCGCGGCGCACGCGTCACGGGACTTCCTCGTACACCCAGAAGGGGAGCCCGGTGCGCCGGCCAGCGCGCTCCGCTTCATCGCGCGTCGTGAAGGGACCGGCGACGATGCGCCAAATCGTCGTCCCATCCCGGCTGCCCGCGACGACCTTGACCGCGTGGCCATCAATCTTGATGGTCGACGCAAGTGTGCGCGCGCGCTGCTCGTCGAGCAGCGCGGCGAACGAGAGGGTCCAGCTGACGTCGCGAGTGCGCGCGGCTGCCGCGGGGTCATCGCGCGGTGCTGCGACGGGTGCTGCGGTGACTGCCGTGCGCGGCGGCGGCGCGGCTGGCGTCACAACGCCGGTATCGGGGGGTGCCACGCCGAGGCTGTCGGTTGAGTCCGCGTCGAAGCTCACGGGTTGATCGAGCCCCTTGGCCCGCGGCCGAAACCCGTTCCAGCGGATCAGCGCCCAATAGTCAGCGTTTCCGCCGGCGTACCGGCGTCGCACGCGGCCGGTCAGCGGATCGATATCCATGGCATCGAGCGAGTCGAGCGCCAGTACTGCCCCATCGGGCGCAACCAGCGGCAGGTCAGATCGCCAGCGCGTGGCGACGACACGAACCACGCGCGCTTCGGCCACGGATATCACGGCCACGGAGTCGTGATCCCCGAGTCGTGCGAGCAGGTACCTCCCGTCCGGATCCATCCGGAGCGCGGTCGGTGGCGCCGAGACGATGATCGACCGATCCACGCGCTCTTCATAACGGTCGACCACCACGATTTCCGGCTCACCGGCGAGCGCGACATACACCCGGTCTCCGCTTGGCGTCGCAACGGCGTCAGCAGCGGGGCCGGGCAGGGCAATGGTGCGCGTCCGGGCGAGGTCGCGCACACGCACGCCTGCGAGGCCAGAGTCCGTCGCGAAGTAGATCCGATCGCCAAGCGCCGTCTGCACGGCAAACGCCACCTTGGGCACCGATGCGGTGTCGGTGATGCGCGCTTCCGGGGGATGCAGGCGCCGCAGGACGCCGCGTTCGCCGAGATCATTTAGCAGTACAAGGGAGCCATCCGGCTGGGGGAGCAGCTGGCGGGGCGTCAGCGCCGACGGGTGGGTCCAATCGCCGCTCGGCGTGAGCCGCTGCACGCTCCGCTTGGGATTAATTCCGTAGATCGCCCAGCCATCGGCGCTCGCGAGTTCCGCCATCGGCATCGTTGACGCCGGCGCAATCGTGCCGAGCCGCAGTTCCACGCGGCCCGGGACGCCGCGCCGGTCAACGTACGCAAGCGTTCCCTGTTCCGCGTCGAAGGCAAGCAGCGAGGCGAGTGCCGGCGCGGGCTGGGTCGAAGCCCAGACCACCGAATCGCGCGCCCAGCGATACGCCCGCACAGTGCCGCCGTCGATCGGCAGACGCACCAGCACGGCATCAGGCCCCGACCAGGCGGCGCGATTGGCCGAAGGCGCCGATGAGAGGCCATCGCCACATCCGGCAAGAGCGATGGTCAGGAGCAGAAGGGGGCCAATGCGCACGCTGAAAGCTAGCGATTTTACACTGCAGAAAAGACGAAGCGGGCGGCCCGTGGGCCGCCCGCTTCTCCTTTGTGGTCCGCCGCGCGTCCGGTGCTGCTAGTACGAGGGCCCGACCGAAAAGAGCCAGTATCCCTTCTTGGTGAAGCCGTCTCGCGGAATCGTGTAGTCCCAACGCAGGATGGCAATGTTGAACAAGTTCATGCGCACGCCGTAGCCGTAGCTGCGAAGCGGGTAACGCTGGCGCGTGAAGTCGTAACTGTCGGGGCGCGTCAATGACAGCTGCTGGCCGCCACTCCACGCCACGCCGGCGTCGTAAAACACGAGGCCCTCGATCGGCGGAAGTGCGATAGGCAGGATCCCAAGGTCAAACCGCCGGATCAGCGGAAACCGCAGCTCGGCGTTTGCAACGGCGATGCGGCTTCCCACCAGTTGCACAGCCGAGCAGGTGGAAGCGCTGTTATTGGAACCGTTCGCGCCATTCGTTCCGCAATCGGCGGCGTTCCAGTTTTCCCGGTCGTAGCCACGAAGGTAGAAGGGGTATCCCACGTATTTGGGGTACCGCAGTTCTCCCTTGCCCACGGAGACATCGGCGTAGAATCGCGTGGCCAGCGTAAGGAAACTGAAGACGATGGCATCGTACCGACGCAGGTCAGCTGAATAATTCACCCAGCTGCTGTCGGCTGAGAGATTCGGCCGCACCTCAGCGCGGTAGCGACGACCGAAGATCGGACCCGTGCTGCCATTCAACGCATTGTCGTACACGTATGCTGCGTACGGCGCCGCGTAATTGAGGGTCCCCGCGCCACGAATGCTGTCGAGCTGGAGGCCGTACTGGCGATAGAAGCCGTCGAACGCCTGTCGGAGGTACATCCGCGACCGGTCGATGCTGGTGAATTGCCCGCCGATCTCGAATCGTTCGAACCGACTCAGCGGATACGCCGCCTGTGCGAATGCCTGGCGGACGACGTAGCGCTCGAGGACCTGCGTCTGGAACCCGAAGCCATTACTGCCGATCGGTGTTTGCGCGAAGTCGCTGACGAAGAAGTACGGCTGCTGCGTTGCGCCCGCCGCCCAGCCCAGCCGCCGCGCCGAGTTCTGGAAGATCACGAAGGCCTGCGCCTCTTCAAATCGTCCATTGAGGCTGCCCGAAACCGCGAGCTGGCGATTGCCCAGAAGATCGCCGAAGACCAGCGTGCTGCCCCCATAGACGCCGCGCCCAAAACTTTCCGTCGTGTAGCCGATGGACGGGCGCGAGATGTATTCGGGTCGGAGCGTAGCCTTGTACGGCTCGGGCTTGAGTGACGACTCTGCAGGCAGCGCCATGGAAACGCTGTCGAGGAGCGCCGCAACGGAGACCGGTGAGCTGGCTCCCGGCGAGCCCGCCGCAGGCACCTCGGCCGACGGACGGATGCCCGTTGGACTCCGGTATACGGAAACACGCCGGCCAAACGTCGTATCTCGGGTGGCTTCGACGTTACGCTGCGCAATCGCCTGCAGCTCGCGCGCCGCCTCGGCACGGGCGATTGCCGCGGAGTCGCGCACCGTGAGCGCTGCGGCTCCGCCGGGTGCGCCACCGGCCAAGCTTCCCGCAGCCGATGCCACCGTCGTAGCGACCGGCTGTACATACGGCTCCTTCTTGAGCTGTCGCGGGTTGGCGAGCGACCAGATCGTGTAGTCGCCGTTGTCCATGTAGACGAACGCCAGCTTGTCGGCCTGACGTGCCCACGACATCGCGGGGCTGTTCTCGGTCACCGACGCGACGCCGCCCATCAGTTTGGTGAGCTGATAGTGTGCTTTCGCATCAAAGTCGTAGAGGAACACCTGCGCGATGCCCGTGCGATCGCTGATAAATGCGAGGGAGCGGCCATCAGGTGCCCATTGGGGATTGAGGTTCTTCCCCGCTTGTCCCGGGATCGTCTCGATGGTGTTGGTTTCGAGATCGAGGATGTTCACCTGCCACTTCCCGAATTTGAGCACCGAAAGATCGGTGCTTGGTCCGCGGTTGCTGATAAACGCGACGCGCCGTCCGTCGGGCGACCACGCCGGCATCAGCGCGCCGAAAAAGTCGTTGGTCAGCGCGCGGAGGTTTCGGCCATCGGCATCAATCATGTAGAGATTGCTGAAGCCGCCTTTGCTCCCGGCAAAGACAACGCGACGTCCGTCGGGCGACCATGAAGGCCCGATCATCTGGTCGAGGTCAGTGTCCAGTCGACGGGGCGCCCGCCGGGACCGCGTGTCGATCAGGTAGAGCACATCCTTACCCTGACGCTGAGCCGTGTAGGCGAGCGTGCGTCCATCAGGGGAGAAGGCGCTCTGCGAATACGCATACCGCAGTTCCTCCGTCTCCGGATTCAGCGTACTGTTGGTCAGCCGCTTGATCCGCTTGCCCGTGAGCGCATCGGCCAGATAGAGGTCGAGGAACACCTCGGCCCGGAGCAGGGAACCGGTGGAGATGTACGCAATCTGACGGCCGTCGTTCGACAGCGCCGGCGCCACATAGACCGGGATGATCGCGGACGTCCGCCGTGCATTCAGTAGCGGCTGCGCGAACTTGCGCGGCCGCTCAAGGCTGGCGATGCCTGGAAGGTGTTCGCTTTGGAGCGTTTCCTTCCATTCCTCACCGAGATCGTCGAGTTCGTAGCCGGTGAAGCGCTTGAACGCGCGGTCAACGCCCGACGAGCCGACGCCCTGCAGGATCTCGCCGATCATCTCGTCGCCCCAGCGCTTGCCAATGAAGCGCCAGAATGACTCTCCGTAGCGGTACGGGAACCAGCGTCCCGGGTCCTGCGACATCTGCACGATGCTCGGGATGTTGCCGTTCAAGGCCGCATCGCGCACCACGGCATCCGTGGCCGGGTGGTCTGGGCCCACGGACAAATACTCGGCCATGCCCTCAGCGAACCAGAGCGGAAGCTGGCCGCCGGCGAAATCTGCCGCCATCACACTCGCGCCGGTGCGACCACGGAACTGGATGTCGTACTGGAACTGGTGGACCATTTCGTGCGCGAGCACGTGTTCGGTCTCCGCCATGTCCTGGCCGAAGAAAAACATGTTGCGCTGCCGGAGTGCGTCGGTCACGCCGCCCGTGCCTTCACCGAGGTCGCCGGTCACGTTGTTCTGCGCGAAATCGCCGCGCGAGGCAAACAGGACGATCGGCTTGCGCTCGCGGAACTGGTAGTTCAGCAGCCGCGAGAGTCGCGCGTACGACCGCTCGGCCATCCGAGCGACCATGTTCGCCGCGGTCTCGATCTCCGGGTAGTAGTGCACTTCGAAGTGGTCGGTGCGCACCACCTTCCATTCGAAGCGCTTGAACTGCACCTGGTTCTGCCCGAAGTAGGCCTGCGCTCCAGCCTGCGCTGCCGGGGCGGCAACAGCGAGGCTGGCGGCGGCCAGGCGGAGCAGCGTGATCCCGAAGAGGCGCTTACGCATCGGCAGAAACCCCCTGACGGTTCAGCGGAAGCACCGGGGCATCGCCCCACAGGCGCTCAAGCTGGTAGAACGACCGCATCGTTGGGTGGAACACATGCACCACGACATCTCCAAAGTCCAACACGACCCATCGGCCCTGCGTGAGACCGTCGGCCCCGAGCAGTTGTGTGCCCTCGGCGGCCATCGTTTCGATCACCCGCTCTGCAACGCTTCGGACGTGGGTGTCGGACGTGCCCGACGCAATCACGAAATAGTCGGTCATGCTCGTCACCCCGGCCAACTCCAGCGCGACAATCTCGTTCGCCTTGGCGTCATCACATGCCGAGGCCGCCCGCCGTGCCCGCTCTGCGCTCGCCCGCTCCGCCTTTCGCGAGGGAAGATTCACGCCGCCCCCGCCATCGGCCGGGCCAGCGCCTCACGAATAATAGGACGCGCACGCGCGCGAGTTCCCTTGTCCCACTCCGGGAGACGCAAATCGCACGATGGCGTTAGCGCCACCGTGCGATTCACACCCTGCGTGCGGTCGGCCACAGCCGAGCGCATCACGCCTTGATCACCCAAACCTTGATCTCGGCCTTCACATCGGCATGGAGCTTGATCGGCACCTTGTATACGCCAAGGGCGCGGATCGGCTCGTGCAGGTCAATCATGCGCTTCTCGATGTGCAGCCCCTGGGCTTCGAGCTGCTGCGCGATGTCGCCCGAGGTCACCGAGCCGAACAGCTTGCCTTCTTCGCCGACGCGGGCCGAGAAGGTGAGCGACACGGGTTCGAGCTTGTTCGCGACTTCCTGCGCCGCGTCGCGGCGCGCGTTTTCGGCCTGCTCCAGGCGACCCTTCTCCTGGGCAATGCGCTTGAGGTTGCCCGGCGTCGCCTCATAGGCGATGCCGCGGGGCAACAGGTAATTGCGGGCAAACCCGGGCGACACTTTCACCACATCGCCGGGATGGCCGAGCTTGTCGACGGCTTCACGAAGAATGACTTCCATTTCAAGACCCCTGAATCAGGTTTTTTTGACTTTGGCGCGGGAGCGCCAGTCGAGCCAGGTATCTCCGACACCGAGCCCGAGCGCCATCACGCCCAGCACGTTCCAGAACAACAACGCCACTATAACGAGCATCGCCGTGGCCAACCGCCCCGGCGCCCACATCCACATGAACACCCCGACGCCGCGAATCGTGTACAGGGCGCCGAAGAACACCAGCAAGTTGGCACCGACCGCGCGTACCAGTGCGATCCCCGGGATGAGCATCATACCGAGCCCGGCCACGACCCCCCACACCATATGGTCGCTGAACCGGAACTCTTTCACCGACGCCAGTGGCGGGCCGATGCGCGCCCGTCCCACCCGGTGGTAGAGGGCCCACGCCAAGGCCAGCGCGGCCAGGGCTTCGAGCGCCGCGAGGGCGGGGAACAGCATACGGGTCGTCACCGGAAGAGCCGCAAGCTGCGTTTCCACGAGGGTGGACATCTCGCCCGCCTGTGGATTTGCCGTAACGAACTCCTTCCACTCAGGAAGGGACGTCATCTGTCGCCAACCAGACCGTGATTGCTCAGCCCGGCGGCCTGCTTCGGCCGCCACACCATCGGCAACTCGAGTGGAACCACCGGGTACGGCCACGGTCACGGCAAAGGCCACACCCAGAGCGATCGTTACGGCCCGCAACCCCCGCGGCAGAAACGGGACTGAATCGTCTCGCCGGACGACGGCGAGCACTCCGAACGTGGCGGCCACGAGCAGCGCCCAGCCACCCTGCAAAAGCGCAAAGAGCCCCGCGCCCGCAAACTGACTGACTGACCACGCTGCGACGAGCACCCACACCACGGCAAGCGCACCACGTCCTCCAGCCAGCCAACCCGCTACGGCCAGCGCGGCAAACGCCGGCGCCAGCAGCAATGCAGTTTGATCGGTGGGGACGAGAATCCGCACGAGCGGCGTGAGCGGAATGATGAGAAACGCGGCCGTGGCGAGCATGACCCGGCCCCAGCCCCGCTCACGCGGGACCGGGATATCGGCCGGTTCGGTCGCCACTGCCGTCACCGTCAGCCCTGGTGGCCGCGGTTGTACGGGAGGAGCGCGAGG
>SXGU01027326.1_pt1 | contig 13506 bp, 11 predicted proteins | sample 3174531 | NCBI WGS metagenome assembly SXGU01 (sample SAMN11356863, study PRJNA531348) | freshwater metagenome | isolation source: freshwater sample F1-140 | place: China: Fuxian Lake, Yuxi | collected 2017-12-25 | reverse complement strand
GATCATCCGCCAGCGGCTGACAGGCTTTCTCGACGCTTGAAACGAGAAAGGCCACCCCCTCGGGGCGGCCTTTCAGTCATTCGGGTAAGGGGATCAGAACTCCGCCGAGACCGAGGCGGAGAAGCTGCGACCGACCTCGTAGCTGTTGATGTCGATCCGGCGTGAGCCGTTGTCCTGATACTCGAAATTGTCGCGCCCGGTCAGGTTGCGCGCTTCGAACTTCAGCTCGAGCGGCACCCCGGCAAGCGTCAGACCCTGGCGATAGACGAGGTCGAGCCGCAGGCCGGGGTCTTCGTAGATATCGGGCAGATCGAGGAAGCCGCGGCTGGTCACGCGCTCGCTGGCGTAGCTCACCAGCAGCGTGAACTGCTGGAGCACATCCTGGTTCTCCAGGCTGAGCTGGAAGTTGGCCAGATGGTCGGATTGCCCAGTCAGCGGCACGCCGTCGCGGAAGTAGTTGCTGGCAGGCTGGTCGGCGAACGGGAACACCCGTGCAATGTCGCCGCTACCGACCTCGAGCTCGGACTTGGTATAGGTGTAGTTGAGGACCCCCATGATGCGCTTGTTTGTCCACCAACCGCCCCAATCGACCAGATCTTCGCTGGCCTCCATCTCGAGCTCGGCGCCATAAAGTTTCGCCGCCGGGGCATTGGCGAAGCCGCTGATCTGCTCGTTCTGCGAGAACGACGAGAAGACCTCGATGGGGTTCTTGATGTCCTTGTAGAAGCCCGCGACGCTCACGCGGTTGCCGCGATTGACGTAATATTCAGCGCGCGCCTCATAGTTCGTCAGCTCGCTGTCCACCAGGGCCGGGTTGCCATTGAACTGCCGATTGTTCTCGGGATCGAAATAGGTCTGGAAGATCAGTTCGCGGAACTGCGGCCGTGCAATCGTCCGCGAAGCGCTGGCACGCAGCTGAAGGTTGTCGTTCACCTCCCACGTCAGCGTTGCTGCGGGCAGGAAGTAATCATTGGCGAGGCTGGTGCTTGCGCCGGAATTGGATGGTGTGGTGAAAATCTGCACCGGCACGACCGTCTGCACGGCATCCTCGTAACGCACGCCCAGGTCGACGGTCAGGCCGAGATCGACCGGGGTCAGGCGGATCTGGCCATATGCGCCGTGAATGTCGAGATCGGCTCGGAACGCCGGGTCGGTCTCGGTCGTTTCGAAGATGTTGTAGGTATAGGGCCCGATGCCCGCCGAAGCCTGCTGTGCCGGATTGAAGCCTAAATCGATCAATTGGTCGCCGAACAATGCATCAGGGCGGAAGGCGCCGAATACAGCCGGAAAGCCGCTGGTTGCGCGCAGCGAAAACTCGCGGCGTTCGGAATCGCGGCGGGTATCAGTATAGGCGTAGCCCACTGTCGCCGTCAGCCAATCGGCCGCCTTATAGGTGAGGTCGATGCCGCCGTAGTACAGGTTCTCGCGCAGATCCGAGAAAGCAACCGAGGCCGAGCCGCGCTGCTCGTCGAGGCGGTTGATGAACAGTTGTCCCAGCGGATCGGTTGCGATGTTCGACCGGTTGTAGACGAACTCGTACTCGTAGGGTGCTTCGCGCTTGGTCTGCGCGAAGCCTGCGCGCAGGTCGATTGAGATCGGATCGAAATCGAGCTCGCCGACGAACTGCGTGTCAAATAGCTGGCGCTCGAACCAGGCGGTGTCCTGAATCAGGCTGGTGTCGCCGTCGATCACGTCCTCGCTCTGCTCCAGCGCGGCGCGTTTGAGCGTGTCGCGGATGAACAGGTTGGTGAAGCGGAAATTATGCTCGCCGACCTCGAGGCCGAAGCCGAGCAGGGCATTGAAGACTACCCGGTTGTCGGTGACGAACTCGACGTCGTCCGTGCGCAGGTCGAGATTGCCGCCCAGCGGCGTCTGCGACCTGATGCTGCGGTTCCGGTATTTGTTGCTCAGGTTGACGGTGGCGATCATGCCGATCCGGCCGTCGCCAAAGATGTCGGCGGAGGTGCCGCCGGTGATGCCGCCCGACCAGTTGACGGGCAGCCAGTCGGTTTCCTGGAGCAGGACGAAGTTAGGGTCGCCAAGCTCCTTGAGGATCGCTTGGCGATCAACGCCGGCTTCGTTCACACGGCGATTGCTGTCGAGGAATGCGCCCAGCGCTGGAGTGAGATCGCGGCTCCCATCGTCGAAGCCGGTCCAGTCGAAATCGCCGCCGTAGTAGAGGTTGCCTTTGGAAAAGGTCGTCTGCTCGTCACCGCTGATCCCGGCGCTGATCTTCACGAAGCTCTCGTCGGGAATGGACAGCGTCGTCAGGTTGATCACGCCGCCGCCGAATTCGCCGGGGAAGTTGGCGGAAAAGGTCTTCTGGACCAAGCTCGAGGCGATGATGTCGGTCGGGAAAATGTCGAGCGGGACAACCCGGCTCAGCGGCTCGGGCGACGGCAACGGCAAGCCGTTCAAGAGTGCCAGCGAGTAACGATCGCCGAGGCCGCGGACATAGACGAGGCCATTGCCCACCGTTGAGAGACCCGTGACACGGCTCAGCGCGCCCGCGATGTCGCCCTCGCCGGTGCGCGCGATGGCTTCGGCGCTGAGGACATTGACCACCTGCGTCGAGGCGCGCTGCACGTCGCGGCGGCGCTGGCCGGTCACGACGATTTCGCCCCCGGGGATCGAGACATCCGGTTCGTCCACCGCCTGCTCGCCTTCGGCTGTGGCGGCATCGGGCGGCGTGTCGGGGCCTGGCTGAACGTTTTCGGGCGCAACCGCGTCCTCGCCCAGCGGATTGCCTTCCGCACCGGTGCCTGGCGGGGTGCCAGTGTCCTGCGCGAGCGCGAGGCCCGGGTAGGTCAGGGCGGTGGAAATAAGCAGCAACCCTGCCAGTCGCGTGCCAGTGGACATCGGGGAGCCCCCTCAAAAATGGATCGTTCTGGGTGGGGGTGCACGTGGCACTACCCCGGCAAATCGAAAGCCCGGGGCGGCGCGCGATTGCGGCCGCCCCGGCGGTATCGGTTAGGTGTACACGGGCAGCGACAGACAGCTGCTGACCGCCGTGTCGAAGGTCGCTGTTGCCGAGTTGCAGGTCCAGCCGTTGATCCAGGTGTTGTTGCCCGGATAGACCGCGCCGATATTCGTCGGCACGGTGAAGAAGCTGGAAAGCGTGGTCGGGTTGAACACCGGCACACCGTTTTCATTCGCGCCGTTGATGAACGTTCCCGTCAGGGTGCGAGTGAAGTTGATGTTGTTGTTGGTGCCTGCCGTAAACAGCGCTTCAGCCTGCGCAGTCGTAGCGCCGCCCGTGCTGCCGTTGCGGAAGTCGGTGGCGCAATCCAGCACGAACGAATTGAAGCGTGGCGCGCCCACCTCGTCCAACGGAGCATTGGCGGCCTGGATCGTCTCGGCGTCGTCGATACGAATGCATGGCGTTGCGGGCGCCCCGGCGTCCACCAGGATCGAATTTACAATGGCGTAATCGGCGCCGCCGCGGATGCGGATGGCTTGGTCGCGCACGCCGCTGCTGGCGATGAAGGTGGCATTCGAAATCTGCGTATTCTGACGCGGGATCTGATTGTTGGCCGTCGTCCCCAGGCTGGTGTCGGCTTCGATGATCGTATCGCCCGTTGCCGGCCGCATGACCACGATGACGTTCTGCATATTGGCCTTCACGCCTGTGTCGGTATCGAGCCCGTCGTCTTCATGCCCGACCACGATCAGGTTGCGTACATTGACCGAACCGCCGAAGAATTCGACGCCGTCGTCCGAGCTGTTGTAGCTCATAACGTTGTTGATCGTCGTGCCGGTCCCGGTACCGCCGGTCGTCAGCGACTGGAGTTCGCTGTTGCCCGACAGCACGAAGCCGGAATAGCGGATCTGCACGAAGCTGAGGGTGCCCGAGTTGTCGTTGGCGGTGGCGCCGCCGTATAAGGCGGGGTCCGCCGCGCCTTCGACCTGGCGCTCGCACGCCACGGTGCCCGGGGTCGCGCCCGATGCCGCGCAGTCGGTGATGGGCGCACGGCCGCTCAGCACCAGACCACCCCACTGGCCTGACGAATTGATCGTCGTCTGGCCTGCGACATTGTCCTGGCTGGTGAAGATGATCGGGCGGGCGGCAGTGCCGATCGCGCTGATGCGGTTGCCGCGGTTGACGTTAAGCCAGGCGTTGCCTGAAGCGTATACGATCACACCGGGCTGGATCGTCAAGGTGACGTTGGTGTCGGTCAGACCGTCGCTGGCATCGGGGGCAGGGCCGCCATCGGTGCCGACATCGGTGCGCCCACCCAGGCGATAGAGCACGCCCTGGATGTAGGGCAGCGTGGTCGAGGCGGTAAGGCGCGCCGGCAGGGTGCAAATGCGATAGGTGCCGGTGGGGCCGTTGATGGTGCCCGCGTCGGTGAGCTGAACCGGGTTGGAGATCGTCGGGCAGGCGCCTGCGGGCGTAACCAGCGCCGGGCCGGTCGCAGTAGGCGTGGGCGTCGGGGTCGGGGCCGGCGCAGGCGGATTGTTGATGGTGATGTTTCCGCCGGTGCCCGGCGAGGTTATTTCATCCGCTCCGCAGCTTACGAGAGCCAGAGCGCTGGTGCCGATGACGAGCGAACGATGGAGATTTTTCACGAGCGACGGTCCCCTCAAAAAACCGAATTGGGATGATGCGAAATGCTGAATCGCGAATCGCGCGCTAGGCCCGTCCCGTGACACTTTGTGTCGCTCCGTGACGCTTTTCTTACTGTCGGTCAGAAGAGTCCGAACTGTGGCGAATGCGCATCAAGCGCGCTTCCAGAGCACTGATTTATCGCGCTCCCGCTGCGCCCGCCCTCAAGCTGCGCTCCTCAATGTCCGGCACAAAAAGTGACAGAACGAAGACAATATTGCATTTATATTGCAATTTGCCTCGGTGCGTGGTAACGACTCTCATAAGAGAAATAGAACCAAGGAGAGATGCCATGCTGTTGGTGCTAGCTGCCGCGATGGCCTCGGCACAGCCGGTGGCGAATGTCGGGTTTGCCGAGCTGATGCGGGGCGACGATCGCGCTGCGATTGCCGCGATCAACACCCAGCCTGCCGTCGACGATCCGGTCCGGCACATCAATCTCGCGATCGCCTATGCTCGCGGGGGCGAAACCGAGCTTGCTCGCAAACATTTTCAGGCGGTCATCGACAGCCGCGAAACGGACGAGTTGCAGACTTCGACCGGAGAATGGATCGACGCGCGCACGATCGCGCGGCGGGGCATTGCGATGCTCGACCAGGGCGCCTTCGCTGCCGGGGGCCGTATCGCCCGCAGATAAGGCGTTTACTTATTACCGTCGCATTCGCGCGGTAACAGGACGGCCCACGCTCGATTGAGCGGCGGGCCGTTTCTCCTTTGTGACGGTCGGAAGGGTGACGTTAACCATATTGTCACCCCTGTGTCATGTATAAGCGCAAGGGGACCGTTGGAGGGCTCGCATGATTCTCGTTCGTATCGCAGCCGTAGGTATGGTGGGCGCGCTGGCGCTCGCCGCCAATCCCGTGCGCGCGGACGTGCTCGAAATCGGCAGCGAAGGCGCGCGCTGGATCGCGGGGGCGCCCGCCACCGTGGCGGCCGCGGAGGTTCAGGCGGCGCTGCCCGCAGAATTCGACGAAGGTCTGGATCTGACCGATGCGGGCGCTTTTGCTGTCCCCGAGCACGCGGTCGCCCACACTCATATGAGCGGCGCTGCCGTGCCCGCAGCCTATCGCGCAAAGGTCGCCGAACTTGCGGCCCGCTTCGACCTCAGTCCCGCGCTCATCGAGGCGCTGGTATGGCAGGAAAGCCGCTGGCGTCCTGGCGCCGTTTCGCCCGTCGGCGCACGCGGCCTCGCGCAGTTGATGCCTGGCACGGCGCGCGAGCTTGGCGTGGATGCCAACGATCCCTTTGCCAATCTCGAGGGAGGCGCGCGTTACCTGCGTGCGCAGATGGATCGCTTTGGGGGCAACGTCGAAAAGGCGCTCGCCGCCTATAACGCCGGCCCCGGCCGCGTGATCAAGAGCGGCGGGATACCCCGCATCCGCGAAACCCAGCTATACGTCTCGGCCATCATGGGCCGCCTTTCCAACCATTCCCGGGAGCAGTAAGTCCTGATGCGTTCGATTTTTCGCCTTTCCTCAATTGCTATGCTTGCCTGGCCTACCGCCGCGTTCGCGCAGGCCGCCGATCCTGCGGGTTCGGGCCCGATCGTCGCCGCGCTCGGCTGGCTTCAGGGGACGCTGCTCGGCAATGTCGCCACCGCGGTCGCGGTGATGGCGGTGGCTGCCGTGGGATTCATGATGCTGACCGGCCGACTGAACTGGCGCTTCGGCGCCACCGTGATCATCGGCGTCTTCATCCTGTTCGGCGCCGCCTCGATCGTCGCCGGCATCCAGTCGGCTGCCGGGGCGTAAGGGCACGGCATGACCCAGCTTGCCCGCCACCGCGTCCACCGTGCGCTCACCCGGCCGCAGATGTTCGCCGGCGTGACCTATAACTATTTCATCATTAACGCGATGGTAACCACGGAGCTGTTTCTGATCACGGGCAGTTTCTGGGCGCTGCCCGCGGCATTGGTGATTCACGCCGTCGGCTATTTCGCCTGCCTGCGCGAGCCACGCATCTTCGATCTGTGGATCACCAAGGTTTCGAAGTGCCCGCGGGTGAAGAACTACCGTCACTGGGGCTGTAACAGCTACGCCGCGTGAGGCGGGTACCACAAGGATTGTGTCGAGCATGAGCAAGTGGAAGGGAGCAGCGGCCTGGGGCGCGAAGGAAGCGCGCGCGGGCGATCGGCTGCCCTATGCCCGGCTGCTGGACGAGGCAACCGTGCTGCTGCGCGACGGCAGCGTGATGACCGCCATGCAGGTCCCCGGGCTCTTGTTCGAAACCGAGGATAGCGAGGCGCTCAACGCCCACCAGGCGACGCGCGAGGTCATGCTGCGCTCGACGCTCGATGCCCGTTTTGTCCTCTATCATCACGTCGTGCGCCGCCGTGTAGAGGTGGAGCTTGACGCTGCATTCCCCGACCCGCTGAGCCGCCACATCGATGCGCGTTGGCGCGAGCGGCTGGGCTCTGGCGCGCTATTCGTCAACGACCAGTTCGTGACCCTGATCCGCCGCCCCGCGCGCGGCAAGGCCGGCCTCGTCGAGCGCCTGCAGAAGAAGGGCCGCAAGGCCAAGGGCGTGACCGACGCCGATCCGAAGGACATCCGCGCGCTCAAAGCCGCAGCCACTGGTCTGATGGCCTCGCTGAGCGCCTATGGCGCACAGCTTCTCGGCGATTATCGCGGGCCGCAAGGCAACACCAACAACGAAATTCTCGAGCTGCTCTCCGCGCTCTACAACGGCGAGGTGCGGCCTGTGCGCCGACCGGCCGAGGACGTCGATATCGGCCACATGCTGCCCTATCGGCGCGTCAGCTTCGGCCTCGACGCGATCGAGCAGCGTGGGTCGGGCGCGCCCGATTTCTGTGCCATCCTGGGCCTCAAGGATTATCCGGAGGCGACCAGCCCTGGCTTGCTCGATGCGCTGCTGCGTTTGCCTTACGAGATGGTGGTCTGCGAAAGCTACGCCCCGACCGAACGCCAGACCGCTCGCGAGCGGATGGATCTCGCCATCCGCCGCCTCAAGTCCGCCGACGAGGAAGCAATGGCCGAGCGGGCTGACATGCTGTCCGCGCGCGATGAGCTCGGCAACGGCGCCGTGGGTTTTGGCGACCATCATCTGACCGTGCTGGTCCGCGAGCGCGATCTCGGCCGGCTGGATGACGCCACCGCGGCCTGCGCCGCCGCGATCAGTGATATCGGTGCCATCGCTGTGCGTGAGGATACCAATCTCGAGCCTGCCTTCTGGGGGCAGTTCCCCGGCAACGAGGGCTATCTGGTCCGCCGCGCGCTGATCTCCAGCGCCAATATGGCCAGCTTCGGCAGCTTTCACGGCTTCGCGCTCGGCAGCCAGGCCAACAACCATTGGGGCGATGCAGTCACGCTGCTCCAGACCACCAGCGCGACGCCGTTCTTCTTCAACTTCCACCACGGCGACCTGGGTAATTTCTCGGTGATTGGGCCTTCGGGTTCGGGCAAGACCGTGGTGATGAACTTCCTCGCCGCGCAGGCGCAGAAGTTCAGCCCGCGCACGGTGCTGTTCGACAAAGATCGTGGCGCGGAGCTGTTCATTCGCGGCATTGGCGGGCGCTACGATGCGATCCGCAGCGGGGAGCCGACTGGGTTCAACCCCTTGGCCATGCCCGATACTCCAGCCAACCGCGCCTTCCTGCGCGACTGGCTGGGCGTGCTGCTGAAGGCGGAGGGGCCGGAGGACGAGGCGATCATTGCCGGCGCGGTCGATGCCACTTACGGCAACGATCCTTCGCTGCGCCGGTTGCGCAATTTCCGCGAGCTTCTATCCGGCAGCCGCCGCCCGCAGCCGGGGGATCTTGCCGATCGCCTCTCGGCGTGGATCGCGACGGGCGAGCACGCCTGGCTGTTCGACAATCCGCACGACCGGCTGGACATGAGCGCCCGTGTGCTCGGCTTCGACATGACCGCGCTGCTGGAGAACCCGCGCCTGCGCACGCCGGTGATGATGTACCTGTTCCACCGCGTGGATGAGCGGCTCGATGGCAAGCCGACGATGATCCTCATCGACGAGGGCTGGAAGGCGCTCGACGATGCCATCTTCGCCGCGCGCATCCGCGACTGGCTGAAGACCCTGCGCAAGCGCAACGCGCTAGTCGGTTTTGCCACGCAAAGTGCGCGCGATGCGCTCGACAGCCGCATTTCGACTGCATTGGTCGAGCAGACCGCGACGATGATCTTCATGCCCAACAGCCGGGCCCGGGCAGAGGATTACTGCGACGGTTTCGGCCTGACCAGCCACGAGCTGGCGCTGATCCGCACGCTTCCCGCTCACAGCCGCTGCTTCCTGGTCCGCCAGCCCGACGCCAGTGTCGTCGTCCGCCTCGACCTGTCGGGCGCGCCGGAGGTGCTGACGATGCTGTCGGGCCGCGAGAGCGCGATCCGCCGCCTCGACCTGCTGCGCGAAGCCACCGGCGACGCGCCGGCCGACTGGTTCCCATCGCTCACGGGCACCGCCTGGCCGGGAGGGGCCAATGACAGCGGCCTCGACGACGTCGATCACCGATTGGCCGCCGAATGACCCCGCGGAACTGTCAGGCCGCGACCGAGGGCGTCGGGAATGGAATCGCCGCCGCGCTGCAGGCGGTGGACTGCGTCGCAAGCAATGTGACGGGCCAGGCCTTTGGCCGCCTCTTCGCGCCCGGCGGCTCGATGGCGACCGTGCTCACCATCCTGCTCACGCTATATGTCGCATTCTTCGCGATCCAGCTGCTGACCGGCCGCTCGACGCTGGGCGTCAAGTCACTGACCCCGCGAATGATGACGGTCGGCCTGGTGCTGACCTTCGCCACGAGCTGGGTTGCGTATCAGAGCGTGGTCTGGAACCTCGCGGTGGGTGCGCCGGACTGGATCGCAGGCATTCTAACCGGCGATCGTGGCTCCGCCACGCAGACCTTCGCCGCCAAAATCGACGTCGTGTTCCAGGCCGTCCAGGAAGCCAATCAGGGCAACACCAGCGATATCTCCGCCTTCTCTCCTGCGGGCATGATGTGGCTGGGCGCAATCCTGCTGCTGCTGGGGACGGTGGGCGTGCTGGTGACCGCGCGGATCGCCCTGGCGGTGTTGATCGCGCTGGGGCCGATTTTCGTGGTCATGGCGCTGTTCGGCGGCACCCGGGGACTGTTCGCGGGTTGGGTCAAGGGGCTCACCATGCTGGCGCTAGCGCCGCTGTTCGCCGTTCTCGGCGGCAGCGTGATGCTGGAAATGGCCGTGCCGATCCTGGCGGCGCTGGTCGCCAGTGCCGGACAGATCGATCCGCAAGCGGCGATGGGATTCTTCATGATCGGCGCGGTGCATGTCGCGCTGATGGTGATGGTGCTCAAGGTCGCCGGCACGATGGTGGCGGGTTGGACGGTGTTCGGCATGGCCGTGCCGGAGCGCGACCGAGCAGGTTTCCCGGCCCCGTCCGTCGCCCCCGTCGCTGCGCCGCCGCCGCAATTGGCCCAGGCGCAGGAGGCGAGCCAAGGCATCGCCGCCGCGCGCCGTATCGACATTTCGGCACAACCGGTAGCCATGGCTGCCAATGATGCCGCGGGCGCCACCGGCGTGTCGGCCCAGCGGACTTCGACTGTCACTATCGCCGCTTCAGGCAATGCTCAGGTCCAGCCGCTTACCGGCGGCCCGTCGCGCACGCAGGGGGTCGGCAGCCGCTTCCGCCCTGCCAATGTGCGTCCCATGGAGAAGATGAAATGATCCGCGCTACGGTCGCATTCCTCGCGCTGGGCCTCGTCGCCACGCCCGTCACAGCCGGCGACAACCGCCTGGTCGAGGCGCGCTACGACGAAGGGCGCGTCTATCGCGTCGAGGGCAAGCCCAAGGTGCAGGCGACCATCCGCTTCGGCGAAGACGAAACGATCGAAAACGTTGCGATCGGCGACTCCAACGCCTGGCAGGTGACGCCCAACAAGCGCGCCAATCTGCTGTTCGTAAAGCCGCTGCTGGCGCGCGTTTCCACCAACATGACCGTGGTGACCGACAAGCGCACCTATCTTTTCGACCTCGTCGCCAGCCCGGGGGCACAGCCGCTCTATGTGCTGAGTTTTAAATACCCCGATGCGCCCAAAGCGAAACCGGCCCCCTCGGCGCAGCTCGCGCAAGGGACACAGCCGGCAGGTGAGCCCGCCGCGGTGGTCGATCCCGCGTTGCTCAACTTCGCCTGGACCAAGTCGGGCGACAAGAAGCTGCTGCCCGCCAATGTGTTCGACGACGGCGAGGCGGTGTTCCTGTCCTGGCCCGAAGGCCGCGCCGTGCCGGCCATCCTGGTCACCAATTCGGAAGGCACCGAGGGCCCGGTCAATTTCAGCGTGCGCGGCACCACCATCGTGATCGAGGGCGTGCCTGCGCAGCTCGTGCTGCGGTCGGGTAAGGACAAGGCGCTCGTCGTCAATGCCGGGCCGCAGCGCCTAGCCCCACAACCCAGTGCTCAGGCCAGCGCCCAGGCGGCGCTTGCCCAGCAGGAGCGGAGATAAACCATGCGTCTCGCGATGAAGCTGCCCCCCAAGGCTGCCCAGCAGGGCGTCGCCAACGATGTCGATCCGCGCGAGGAGGAAAACCTCGACGTCATCGATTTGGCGAGCCGCAACGCCTATCCGGTGGTGGCCGGCAAGAAGGGCAAGATGGACGGGATGGGCATGGTTGCCGGCATCGCGCTCGTCGCCGGGCTCGGCCTGGTGACGCTGTGGAGCATGAGTGCCGCCCGAATGGAAAAGCCTGAGGGCGTCGGCAACGGGCAGGCAGCTCCCGCCGCCGTGGTGACGCCCGCGCCGCCGGTCGTGCTTCAGCCCGGGCCGCAGGTGGCCCCGCCCGCCCCCGTTGCGCTTGCCGATCCGGCTCCGGCGCCGGTCTACGCCGCGCCGCCGGCAACGGCCGTCGCGGCTGCACCTGCCGCCAATCCCTATTCCAACGCGACCGTGGTGTTCGATTCGACTGCCGCGCCTGGCCTTGCGGTGCCGGCGCCGGGCGAGGCTGGGGCAATGGCCCGCGCCGAACCGGGCAACGCCGCTAATGATTTCGCCAGCCGCGTTGGCGGCGTGGGCGGAGCGGCTGCACGCGCGGCGCCGATGTCAAACCCCGGCACCACGGTGACGCAGGGCACGATGATACCTGCCGTTCTCGAAACCGCGATCGACACCAATGTACCCGGCTATGTCCGTGCGGTGGTGAGTCAGGACGTGCGCAGCTTCGATGGCACCAAGGTCCTGGTGCCGCGCTCCAGCCGCTTGATCGGCCAGTACCAGTCGGGCCTGCAGAATGGTCAGCGCCGAGCCTATGTCATCTGGACACGGTTGATCCGGCCCGATGGCGCTTCGGTCAATCTCGGTTCGCCCGCGGTGGGTTTCGACGGCACCACCGGGCTAGCCGGGCAGGTTTCGGGGAACAGCTTCTTCAAGCGGTTCGGCTCGGCGATGTTTCTGTCGGTGGTCGGCGGCCTAGGCGGCCTGGTCTCGGGCGGCGCCTCGGTTGTCTTGGGCGGAGCAGGCCAGTCGGCCGCCGCTACCGCCGCGCAGCAGGACGGCCAGCGCGGCCCCACGGTTCGCGTGCGCCAGGGCGAGCCGATCCGCATCTTCACTGCGCGAGACCTCGATTTCTCGCAGGTCAGCTGAGACGGTCACGGCCGGCATGACTGCCGAGATTCATCCCTTCCTGCCCGACGACCGGCCGGACGAAGACGCGCCGCCTGTCGACCTACACGGGGAACGCAGCGTCTATCTCGACGCCTATCTAGCGCCGTTCCAGCAATGGCTGGCGCGCGACACCGTGACCGAGATCATCGTCAACCGCCCTGGCGAGGTATGGATCGAAGACGCCGCCCATCCCGGGATGCAGAAGATCCGCCGCCCCGAGATCGACGACCGCCTCATTCAGCGGCTGGCGGAGCAGGTTGCGCGCGTAAGCCATCAGGGCATCAATCGCGAGCATCCTCTGCTCGGCGCGACGCTGCCCGACGGCGCCCGCGTCCAGTTTTGTGGTCCGCCCGCGGCACGCAAGCATTGGGCGATGGCAATCCGCCGCCATCGCCGTCTCGACCTGCCGCTCGACGCTTATGACGCCGGGCCGCTACGCCCGCCTGCCAACGGGACGCTGCCGGACGCGCAGGGCCAACCCATCGCCTTTCTTCGCGAGGCGATCCGCCAGCGTAAGACGATCCTGATCTCAGGCGGGACCAGCACCGGCAAGACCACGTTTCTCAACGCCATGCTGGGCGAAATTCCGGGCCACGAACGCGTGGTGCTGGTCGAAGACACGCCGGAGCTGCGGCTGCCCGGCGAAAACGGCGTCGGGCTGGTGGCCGTGAAGGGTGAGCTCGGCGAAGCCAAGGTCACCTCCAACGAGCTGCTTCAGGCGGCGCTGCGCCTGCGGCCGGACCGGATCGTGCTGGGCGAATTGCGCGGGGCGGAAAGCGTCAGCTTCCTGCGCGCCATCAATACCGGCCACCCCGGCAGCTTCTCCACCATCCACGCCAACTCGCTGCGCGGTGCGCTGGAACAGCTCGCGCTGATGGTGATGCAGACCGGCATCGGGCTCACCCGATCGGACACCATCGCCTATGCCGCGAGCGTCATCGACGTGCTGGTCCAACTCGGGCGCGACGAATCCGGCAAGCGCGGCATCACCCAGATCGCCGAGAGTGGGGCGCTGTTGGCAGAGGTTGGGGCCGACTGATCGTTATTCCGCAGAGGTGCGGGCGAAGGGCGAAAAGTCGGTATCGGTGTCGAACAATTCCACCCCTTCGCGCTTCTTGAGCCAGCCGACGACCGCATAGGTGACCGGCGTCAGCAGCACTTCCCAGGCAGTCTTGACGGCCCATTGGGACAGCACGACCTGCCACAGTAGCTCGGGCGGCCAGCCGGCTATCCCGTAGAAGGCCAGCGGATAGAAGATCAGACTGTCGAGACCCTGGCCTACGACGGTCGATCCGATCGT
>SXGU01035995.1_pt1 | contig 13509 bp, 15 predicted proteins | sample 3174531 | NCBI WGS metagenome assembly SXGU01 (sample SAMN11356863, study PRJNA531348) | freshwater metagenome | isolation source: freshwater sample F1-140 | place: China: Fuxian Lake, Yuxi | collected 2017-12-25 | reverse complement strand
CACGGGTCACACACAATGGTGAGGAAATCGGAGGGGAAGCGGAGACCGTGGGCGTCACGCCATACCCGATTACAGCTCTGACAGACAAGGTTCTACACTAAATGCCACCGGCAAGTGTCCCAAACTCATTGACACGTTCCGGCAGTCATTTTTGACACCACTCAAGACTCTTGGCACGGTTTACCAGAACCCATAACTTGCCCGGAGTCAACAACAAGAAATAGCTTGGCTGTTTATTATCTTTGTAAACCAAGAAAAAGCGCGTTAGATAGAGGCAAAGCTTTGTTTGCTCCAACAAAAGAACAAGAAAACGATTTGGAAGTTTTACGGCTGATTGAAAAACGCTCACAAGTAGATGGGGCCGCGGATGTTTATGGCGATAAAAATAAAATCAACTAAACCAACTCAACTGCTGTTTTAAGCATAGCTGGGCGCAAATCAATATAGCGTTGTGTAGTTGCCATATTGTTCTGTCCCGCTAAAGCCATTCCGGAACGTGTCAATGAGTTTGGGATACTTGCCGGTAGCATGTAGTGTCGCACCTCGTCTGTCGACGTCATGATCGGGTGAGGCGAGACGGCCACGGTCTCCGCTTCCCCTCCGATTTCCTCACCATTGTGTGTGACCCGTGGGTCGTCCGCGGTCGAGATCGTGGTTCCTCCGCCATTCTGCGCGGTCAATTATTTCGCCGGCGGGTTAATCCAGACCGCGTGAGGCAGGATGGGTGGCTGGGGGGGGGCTTCCTGACGAAGCGCTCCGGGTGGGCCGCATAGGCCGTCAGGAGCACCTGGTGCCGGGCGTCCCACATCGTGGTAGCCCGTACGTCGTGCACGGCGGCTGGCGTCATCAGCCCGATGCCCGCGTGGTGATGCTCGCCGTTGTACCAGGAGAAGAACCGTTGGCAGAAGACACGGGCGTCCTCGATCGAACCGAACCGCTCAGGGAACTCCGGGCGATACTTCAGGGTTTTGAACTGGGCCTCGGAGAACGTGTCGTTGGAGACCTGGGGGCGCGAGTGGCTCCACGTCACGCCGAGCTCCGCCAGCAACAGCACCACGGACTTGCTGGTCATTGACGTCCCCCGATCGGCGTGAATGAACAACTGGCCTGGGCGGATGTCCTGCTTCGCGCAAGTCTCGGCGATCAGCCGCTGGGCGAGTGTGGCAGACTCCCGTGGCGCGAGCATCCAGCCCGTCACCTAGCGGCTGAAGATGTCGAGCATCACGTAGAGGTGGAAGTCGGTCCACTTTACAGGACCCAAGAGTTTCGTGAGGTCCCAGGACCACACCTGGTTGGGGGCAGTCGCCAGGAGTTCTGGCTTCTGATAGACCGGGTGACGAAGCTGGTTCCGGCGCTCCGTGACCGCCGCCTGTTCATGGAGGATGCGGTACAGGGTCCGGATGGAACCGTAGTAGCGGCCTTCATCCAGGAGCGTGGCGTAGACTGCAGCCGGGGCGGTATCGACGAAGCAGTCGCTGTGCAGCGTCTCGATGACCGCCTGTCGCTCGATGTGTGACAAGGTGCGCGGAGGGCGTGGCCGTGGGGCGGGTGCCGTCGCTGGGTGCTGCCCACGATAGAACCCCGAACGCGCGAGGCCGAAGGCGTGACAGGCGGGCTTGATGCCGATCTCCGTGGACAGGGACTGTGCGGCGGCCATCAGCTGCGTCCGCTTTCTGCGGGCGTCTCCAGCGGGAAGCCCAGGAGGACCGAGACTTTTTTTGCACCTCGATAATAAGTTCGGCCTGTTTCAGCCGCGTCGACAGCCGGGTGTTCTCTTTGCGGAGGGTCTCGTTCTCCGCTTGCAGCGGATGCTGGATGGAGGCCTTTCGGCCGCGGTGAAGCGGCGCCGGGTTGGCCTGGCCACAATCTCGGCATCCGGAGGGACACTCCCGCCGGGTTGGGATGAGGCCGCTTTGACCAGGGACTCGTCGATGGGCCTCGCCGTTGTCCGGTGAACCGCTTCAAGTCCTTGACCGTCGTGCTTCTTGTCAGCATGCATGATGGGTGCTTCTTCCTCCGCCCGCTACTCTAATTGAAGAGAGGCACTGTGTCCCACTCAATTGGCACAGAGGGAATCGGGCTTGAAGGCGTATGAAGCAGTCCTCTTGATGGGGAACCACCGAATGAAAGTATACTTTTGTACGACCGCGCCCTCGAAGAATTACAAGAGCTGGTCTAACATCCCCTATTTGTTGCACAAGAACCTTGAGAAGAGGGGCTATGTCGTCGAGAACTATGTGATGCGGGAATTGGAACCTCTGAAGACGGTATTCAACCTGCCCATTCGGGTGCTGAACAGGTTTTTTAAGTTGGGGACCACATACTTTTATGTGAGGACTCCCGTGCATTTTTTCTTCACATATCTGTATGGCCGCTGTATAGGGCTGATGTCTGCCAAGCAGGATGCGATGGTCGTTCAAGGCTTCTCATATCCGCTGCACAATGGAAAAAACAGGCAAATCGTTCTCGGCGATTGGCCGTCTGAGTATCTATTTGAGAAATTCCTGAAGCGTCAGCCGAGTCGTTTAGAGCGAAAGTCGATCGACCGGGAAAATGCTGTCATCGAAGCTGCAGACGCGGTGATCACGCTGTTTCCGAATGTCCGCGAATACATGCTGCGGAAATACAAGAATCAAAACATCTATTGCTTTGGAAACGTGGTTAACGTTGACGACGACGTGGTGCTGCCAGCCGACATTCGGGAGCGGAAACTAAATTCGAAGAGTTTTCTTTTTATTGGCCAACCCTTCTACCTGCCAGGGGCGCTTGAGCTGATCGCTGCCGCACGTAATCTCCGGCAACAAGGTTTTGATTGCGAAGTCGACATCATTGGTATCGATCCCGGCTTGGTTGGCGTTGAATGCGGGTGGCTGAAGGTCCATGGCTATTTGGACAAAGACAAACCTGGCGACAAACAGAGATACTACGAGCTCTTGTCCAATGCAAGGTTGTTCGTGAACACTACTCCGGGATGGAGCGGCTTTCAGGCGCTGCTGGAGGCGATGTACTTTCATAACCCCATCGTGGTGCGGCCCAACGAAAGTCTGAACGGTTATTTCTCAAGCTTGACAACCGTGGCGCATATTCTTGAAGAAGACGGGCCGAGCCTGGAATCCATACTGGTGGAAAGTCTTACTGATAGTGCACGATATCAACAAATGTCCGACGCTGCATGGAAGGCGGTGGAATTCTCTACTTGGAACAACTTCACGAACGAATTAATTGGTTTGCTTAAATGAATAAAAATATTACTGCGATTGTCTTTGCGCGCAACGAGGCACGAAGAATCCCCTTCATTTATCGCAACCTGAAGGATTTCTGTGAAGTCATCGTTTTTGATGGAGGCAGCACCGATGGAACCAAGGAGTATTGCAAGCAGAACGGCATCAAGTTTGTCGTGCGCCCAGAAGATACAACCATCATGCGCCTTAACACGCTGGCCTGGGTGTATGAGAACACGCCAACCGAATATGTAATTCAAGTTTATGGTGCGCACCTATATCCCAAGCAACTTTTGGAGAAATTTTCAGAGGTGGCAAACGAGAATAAGAAATCAGCGGTCTTTCACGACGTGGTGATTTATCGCTATGGTGAAGTGGTGCATCGGCCTCTGTTCAGGAGAATTTCGTCCGCATGCGGTTTCTATAAAAAAGCGTCATCAACTTCAAGAAATCCAAGATTCACGATGAATTGGGAATCACATTTGATGAAAAGACGATGATCCGACTTCCTGGTCGAGATGAGCTTTCGTTGCATCTCTTTCAAGACCAAGACTGTGAAAGCTTTACCAAGAAGACGATCAATTACGAGGCGCTCGAAGCGAGGCAGCGATTCGCCAGTGGCGAAAGAACGAGCGGTGTCAAGTTGGCATTTGGACCGTTGGCGAGATTTATCTATCGATATTTCAGAACAGGGTCATTTGCCAAAGATTCCAAGGGCTTGGTTTACTCGGTTATGAATTTGATCTATGACTTCAACGTTTCCATCATTCTCTGGGAGCTCGCAACGCAGGCAACATTTGATGACGCAATAAGGAACAATGCAGAGAAAAAAGAGCAACTGCTGGAAATCGATTTTGAAAAATTCAAGGAATCCTCGTGAAATTTTTAAAAACAAATATAGATGGCGTCTTCATCGTCGAGCATGATGTGCACAAGGATTCACGTGGCGCATTTGTGAAGACCTTCCATAAAGACGAGTTTTCCAAAATGGGGCTTGAATGGGATTTTCGTGAAAGCTACTACACCCGGTCGAAAGAGGATGTTATTCGGGGCATGCACTTTCAGGTCCCGCCCTACGATCACGCAAAGCTGGTCACCATCATTCAGGGGACAGTGGTTGACGTCATCCTTGATCTACGTCGCAGCTCTCCAACCCTGGGGCAGCACATCGCGGTTGAGCTCTCCCGCGAGAACCGAAAGTCAATCTATATACCGCGTGGTTGTGCGCATGGATTCTCGGTGCTGGGAGAGCACGCGATTGTTTATTACATGGTGACATCAGAGTATGCACCAGCGCACGACAAGGGAATACGATTCGACAGCTTTGGTTACGACTGGAAGGTGGGTCAACCGATCGTGTCTGAGCGTGATCTTCAGTTCCCAACGCTCGCTGAATTCAAAGATTTCTTCGTATGAAACTCATCATCACGGGCGCCAATGGCTTTATCGGCAAGCACTTATGCAAGCGTTTGCAGGCCGAGGGGTGGGATTTCGCCTGTTTGGTCCGTTCTGAGTCGTCGCGCATCTTCTTCGTCGAAAATGGCATGCCCACCATTCTAAAAGACGGCGATGCCACATCGCTGGTAGAGATGTTCAAAAAGGAGAATGCGACGGGCATTGTCCACCTAGCGTCTCACTTTGTGGCTGAGCACCAGGAGAAAGACGTGAGTCCGCTGGTACTGTCCAATGTTCTATTTGGAACTCAAGTATTGGATGCGTCGGTCAAGGCCGGCATCAAGTGGTTTCTGAATACGGGCACTTTCTGGCAGCACTACAACGGATCTACATACGACCCAGTCAATCTCTATGCCGCGACCAAGCAAGCCTTAGAGGATATTGGGTGCTATTACGCAAACGCGCACGGATTGCGCTTCTGCACCTTAAAGTTGTGTGACACCTATGGGCCCAACGACACGCGCAACAAGATGTTCAATCTTTGGGAGAAGATTGCGAAGAGTGGTGAGATACTCGATATGTCGCCCGGAGATCAGCTGATCGATATCGTGCATGTCAATCGGGTGGTGGAATCGTATGTGCGACTCATCGCAGCGCTGAATATCGGAGGCATCAATGGAGATAACTGCGAGAGCTACTACGTCTCTTCAAACCAAAAAATCTCGCTGAAAGAGTTAGCTCAGGAATATGAGCGAACTAACCGGGTGAAATTGAATATCAATTGGGGTGGGCGCAGCTATCGGCGACGCGAGGTGATGGCGCCTGTCTGTGTTGGGCGACGAGTTGAGGATTTGCCAGACTTTCCGGGATGATTTTGGCGAGCGGAGAGCCTAAGCCGGAGAATGATAAATAGAGGTAAACAGTGACGATTGGATCGCCATTGATATCCATCGTAATTCCCACTTGGAACCGCCCCGCTTTGGTGGCCAGGTTAGTGGGGATCATCAACGCTGCAGACGATGGCGATGATATCGAGATTGTTGTCGTCAGTAACGATTCAAAGCAAGAGAACTGGACGCAACTCCAGCAGGTGGCCTCTGCGCATAAAAATGTGAGGCTCTATAGAAACTCAGTCAACATCGGCATGACGCCGAATTGGAACAAGGCGATCGAATATGCGCGCGGTCAGTGGATCGGCTTTATGTGCGATGACGATATGTTCAAGTCGGATTCGATCGAGCGTATCCGTAAGTTGATCTCGTCGACGGCGGCGAAGCCCTGTTTGATACTTCAAAACTTTTCGATCAGTTTCGAAAGCGAGTGGGTCGAGCCGGGCGTTGCTGCTGCTAACAGGGTCGCACTCCCCCCTGCTTCTGGGCAGTTCTGGCATAGAGAAATCACGGCAAAATTGGGAGCGTTCGACGAACGGATCAAATATTGTCCGGACGCCGAATTCTGGTCGCGGCTGGCGTATCACTATCCTGTGTTGTTGGTACGAGACTACTTGGTTATTCCGTATCAGCACGACACAAACTATATGTGGGAAGCTTTTCGTAGCCCGGACTTCCTGGAGCAGGTGACACTGTCCATAACGCTTAGCTCCCAATGGGTTCTTGGTGAAAAAACCTCAGATCGGAAATTGGTTCAGTATCAGATTGACAATGGAATATGGGAAACGTTGAGGACGGTTTTGAATAACACGTTTCTCAAGAGTGGAAAGATGAAAAACTTCCCGCGATATTTTATCGAATTCATGCGATATTCAGTTGCGATGAATCGAAAATGGCTGATGGTTAAGACCATTTCAAGATTGCCTCTCCTGCGAGCCAAAGAATTTATAAGGCTAATTATCAGAGGTCGATAACTTAGATAGCCTGAATCAGACTGGAAAAAGAAATGAAACTGTTGAAGCCATGATCAACTTTCTGAAGAAGATTGCGAAGGTCGCGCTGGGCCGCTCGGTGATCGTTGACATAGTCCCCCCCATCGAGTTTGTTGGTTGGAAGATGGCAACAGGCACTCGTGCGCCTTGGCATGACGGAGGCAGCAATACACTTGCGCAAGCGTTTGCGAAGTGCGATCAAAAATTGGTGGGGCATATCGCCTCGCGCAAAGTCGTCCTGACCCAGTTCCGGCCGAAATCGGTGGCGGCAGAGGTCGCGCAATTGAGGTGGCGGCACTACTTGGTCTATTGGTCTGCGACCGTGGCTTCTCGAATTGCAGGCGGTGGCCAGCGGAATTTTGTGGAAATGGGCGTGTGCGATGGCCTTACTGCCTGGTTCGCCAGCCACGCACGGCAGAGTTCGAACTGTGGGGGCGAATTCTTCTTGTACGACGCATGGGAAGCAATGCGCTCTGATCTTTTGACAGCTTCTGAAAAAAGTTCGGCCGGTAGCTATTCTTACCTCAACATTGAAAACACCCAAAGAAATCTGGCTCTGTGTGGCAAGGATAGTTTTGTTTTTAATAAGGGCTATGTGCCTGAGTCGTTTTCGCATTCGCGCAACCCAGAAAGCCTTGCTTGGATCCATATAGATATGAACTCGTCGATGCCCACGATTGCTTCACTGGACTATTTTTGGGATCGCCTGTTGCCTGGAGGGCTCGTGCTGCTGGATGACTTCGCCTGGCCGGGGTACGAGGAGACGCGAGTCGAAGTCGAAAAGTGGTGCCAAGGTCGGGGATTAGATATCTTGCAGTTCCCCACGGGACAGGCATTAATTACCAAACGATAAGGGGCCGCGAAGGCAGACTGTTTTTAGAGTGCTCATCGTCCTCGCCATGTTCCTCAATTCATAGTGCGATGAAAGTCATTAAAAGAAGCTCCCACGGATATGCGCAGGACCCCACGAAAAATTTTGGGTTTGAGGCCTACGATGGACAGGGGGCAGCTGATGTTGCGCTCGTCATCGCTGCGTTTGATCAAGCTGCAAGGTGCTGGGATCAGTTCAAGCTATCGCCGGCTGAGTTGGATGCAGTCAAGAAGATGCGTGTGGTTCGTCTTGAATTTGAAGAGCCCAACAAATTCTTCATTCCGGAAAACTTTGACGCCTACGACGGAGACTTCTACAAGGTTCTTACGCTTTGTCCGTTTACCGCGGAGTATTTCAACGAACACCAGGGCGTTGAGCGGCGCGTCCCGATCTTCTTTCCGTTCAACGAGGACTTCATTCCCCCTAAGAGTGAAAAGCGGTACGACATCATCTACACCGGGCATCTTCATCCCAAGCCCATCATGCGGGACATGAAGACGATCAGCCGATTCAACTACCGACTGGTTTCGAACTCGGGGCATGAGCTGGTGACGGATCGCGGAGTTGGGTATCAAGAGAAGCTGGATCTCATTTCTCAATCAAAGATCACGCTGACCCATAATCTTTTGTATCCAATCCTGCGCCACGTATTGAATGTGTGGAAATACCAGGAGTGGAGAGCCAACAAAGCGTTCTCCGATATTCCCCGAGGGGCGATAGGACTGGCTAAAAGACTGCTGACTGGGCCGGAGATTGAGGTGCCTCAGTTGAAGTCGCGAATTTTTGAGGCTGCGTTTTGCCGCTCCCTGATTCTGTGCAAGAAAGACAACTTCAACGTTATCGAGAAGTATTTTACGCCCGGCGAGGAGTTTGTTTACTATGAGGAGGGCAAGCTGGTTGAGACTGTCAATGAAATACTCGCCAACTACGATGCGTATTTGCCGGTGATTGACAAGGCCTACAAACGAGCCATCGAGCAGTACACGACTACGGCATTTTTCGAAAAATATTTAAAAGGCATCTGATATGGACAAATTCATCGTCATTACCTCCATTTTCCCGCCAACGGAAGCGATTGAAAAATTCGTGAAGTTAAAAGACTGGAAGGTCATCTTGGTCGGCGACAAGAAAACTGCTTCCGATTGGAGCCATCCAGGGGTGACCTATCTCTCGCCCGAGGGGCAGAACGATGTTGCAGGAAAATTTTCCGGGCTACTTCCCTGGAATTCGTACACCCGGAAAAACATCGGGTATCTATATGCAATTTCGCAGGGAGCTCGGATCATTTATGAATCAGACGATGACAACATTCCCTTGGATAATTGGGTCAACGAGCCCGAGTTTTTCTCGGATGCCGAGCTCATCAGCGACGCGGCATTTGTCAATATCTATTCGTACTTCACAGATAAAAAGGTATGGCCACGGGGCATTCCGCTGCGTTGCGTTCTGGATGCTGAGATCCCAAATGTCTCGCCGGCCAAAAAGCTGAAGGTCGGGGTTTGGCAGTATCTGGCGGATGAAGATCCCGACGTGGACGCAATTTACCGACTGACGGTCAACGACCCCATCTATTTCAAGTGGCGTGCGCCCTTGGTGCTGGATCGGGATGTCTGCTGTCCCTTCAACTCCCAGAACACCTACTTCCGCAAGGAAGTATTTCCCCTTCTCTATCTGCCCTCGACGGTGACGTTTCGTTTCACTGACATCTTGCGTGGATTGGTCGCGCAGCCCATCTTGTGGGCTGCAGGGTATCACTTGGGATTCGCGGGGGCGACCGTTCTGCAAAAACGCAACCCGCACGATTATTTGAAGGACTTTGAGACTGAGATTCCTTGTTATCTCTCGGCCGAAATAGCCGTGCAGATTGCGAAGGGAGTTGTTTCGGTAGATAAGTCGATATCTGAAAATTTGATGTCGGTGTATCGAGCACTTTCGGATAAGGGCATCGTCTCGGAGAAAGAGCTCGAAATTTTGAGTTGCTGGTTGGACTTGGTGGTTTGACGTCGAGGGGAACCTAATGGTTCATTTGAAATAGTGGCTTTCATCTCCGTCTGTATTCCCGCGTACAACCGCACAGGCGTCCTGCCCGCGTTGCTGGACTCCATCCTGAATCAGGATTTCGACGATTTCGACATTGTCATTGCCGAAGACGCTTCGCCTGAGCGTCAGGCGATTGCTGCCACGGTCGCTGAGTACCAGCAGCGTGTTGGTGACAAGGTGAAGTATCACCAGAATCCGCAAACGCTGGGCTATGATGGTAACCTCCGGCGCTTGGTGGAGCTGGCAACGGGCGATTACGTGCTGTTCATGGGCAATGACGATCTGCTGGCCCCCGGCGCGCTCAGCGTGGTAGCGGCGGCGGTGCGAGAGCGGCAGGATGTGGGGGTTGTGCTGCGCAGTTATTCGTCTTTCCTGAGCGATCCTGAGCAGCCTGTACAGGTCTTTCGCTACTTTGGCGAAGACCGCGTCTTCCCGCCCGGGCCCGATACGGTGGTGACGTTCTTCCGCCGCTGCGTCTTTATCTCCGGCATGGTCTTCAAGCGCAGCTCGGCCGCGGCCTGTGCTACCGCGCGGTTTGATGGCACGCTGCTGTATCAGCAGCATTTGGCTGGGCAGATCCTCGCGCAAGAGTCAGGTATGTATTTGACCCGCATCCTGTCCTATCACCGTCTGGGTGGCGTGCCGGATTTTGGCGCCAGCGCCGCTGAAAATGGCCTGTTTGTGCCCAGGCAGCAAACAGCCGAGTCTTCCGTGCATTTCATGCGTGGCATGCTCGCCATCGCAAACTCCTTAGACGATCTGGGCGGTGCCAAAGTGGGCCGCCGTATTTTATGCGACATTGGCAACTACGGTTATCCTATTTTGTCGATTCAGGCGGGGCGATCGTTTGGCGCGTTTCTGTCGTATCTGTGGCAACTTATGAAGCTGGGTTTCTGGCGCGTGCCGCTCTTTCATGTGTATGCCATCGGCCTGCTTGTGCTGGGGCGAAAAAACTGCGACCGTTTGATCGCCCGGATCAAGAAGACATTAGGACGCGCGCCATTGTTGGGCAGCGTTTACACGGGCAAGTCGCGCGAGGCCAAAGGCGAGTGAATGTTCCGCAAAGTTGTCGTTCGGCTCAAAGGTGGTTTGGGTAACCAGTTGTTCTGTTATGCGGCTGCGCGTCGGCTTGCCTGGATCAACGATGCCGAGTTGGTGTTGGATGCCGTCACAGGCTTCAAATACGACCACCGTTATCAGCGAACCTATGCCTTAGGCGGTTTTCGCATTCCCGCCCGCATGGCGACCCCCTCAGAACAGATGGAGCCATTTGGGCGGGTGCGGCGACTGATCGCGCGCACATTCTCGGAGCGCAAGCCCCTCGCACAACGCCGCTACATTCAGCAGGTGGGCGTGGATTTCGACCCTGGCATTGTGACTCTGCGCCTGCAAGAAGGCACGACCTACTTCGATGCATTTGGGCAGAGTGAGTGGTACTTTGCCGATATTTGCGAGCAGCTGCAGCAGGACCTTGCGATGTCAGCGTCGAGTGATCAGGCCAATCTCGATATGGCGAAGCAGATCGAGACGAGCCCTTCCGTGGCTGTGCATGTACGCTGGTTTGATACGGGAGATGTCGTGCACTCGTCCAATATGTTGCTTGAGTATTATGCACAAGCCATTGCCCAGGTACTGGCGAAGATCAGGAGGGGGCATTTTTTTGTTTTCTCAGATCAGCCTGATCAGACGGAGGAGCTGCTGGCGCCGCTCATGCGGGGGCAGTCTTGCACGCTTGTACGCCACAATGCCTTGAGTGCCAATGCGGAAGCGGACTTCTGGTTGATGCGCCAGTGCAGACACTTCATCATTGGCAACAGTACGTTTGCCTGGTGGGCAGCCTGGTTGGGTGAGCACCGCCATGCGGGGACTCATGTCTTCGCACCGGCACGCAATGTCGACCCAGAGCATAGTGTGACGGCCTGGGGCTTTCCTGGCCTTTTGCCAGAGCGATGGACAGTGCTGTGAATACGCTGCCGTGCGTGGATGTCGTCATCCCGGTTTTCAATGGTCGGGAGACTATCCGCGCGGCACTGGTCAGTGTCTTGGAGCAGCAGGGGGCCTGGGTTCGCCGGATCATGGTGGTCGACGATGGATCACGCGACGACACAGCGCAGGTCGTACAAAGTCTTGGCAGCCCCCTGATCGAACTGGTGCGCATATCGAATCAGGGTGTGGCGACAGCCAGAAATATTGGGATTGAAAAAACGACAGCTGAATGGATCGCGTTTTTGGACGCGGATGATGTATGGATGCCTGGCAAGCTACAAGCGCAACTCACCATTGCGCGAGAGCAGGGCGCCGGTTTGGTGTGTGGCTCCGTCAGTGTGCAGTCGGTGATGGCGTCCGGCCCAATATCGGCAAAGGCTCTGGCGCGCGGAAACTTTGTGGCGACCAGTTCCGTCTTGGTCAAGCGCAGCGTTCTGCAGCAGATCCTTCCGATCTTCACGCCGAGGATGTCCTTTGCCGAGGACTATCTGGTCTGGTTGAAATGCGTGACGGTGACGTCGGGGTACTACCTTTCGACCAAGTTCGTGGACTACACCCTCTCGGAGCGCCCGCGTTATCGATGGGGGCAAATACTTCACAGCCTCGCCACCCTGAACATTCGGTATGCAATTTTCTTGCGCTCCATCGGTGCTGGGCCGGCGCAACGTTGGGAATTAGGCTTGGCCGTCTTTCTGGGCTCCCTAAGATCCGTACTGAGTATCATCAAGCGTTTTATCCGCTCCTATCGCGCAGGTTACCCCAGTAAATGAACAATAAATTGCCAGAACACTCCCGATTGATGCGATCTCTGCTCGCGATAGGCAAAGTAAAATTGGCCTGGGCATGCCGACGACTGCATTGCCCGGTGCCTCAGTCGGCCCTGGTGCTGGAAGTCGGCTCCGGTGGGAGCCCTTATTTCCGCGCCAATGTGCTGATTGATGCCTATGCACAGACGCGCGAGCGCCACTGGGCACCGTTCATCACAGACCGTCCTTCAGTGCTGGGTCTGGGGGAGGCACTACCCTTTCGAGACAAGAGCTTTGATTTCGTGATTGCCTCGCACGTGCTGGAGCACTCAGCCGACCCCGAGAAATTTCTGCGCGAATTGCAGCGTGTTGCGAAGGCGGGCTACATCGAAACGCCCGATGCCTTCATGGAGCGCATCAACCCGTATTGGGATCACCGTTCAGAAGTCACCGTGCGCCATGGTGTGTTGGAGGTGCGCAAAAAGCCCGCATGGCTGCCCGACCCGGAGTTGATGGAGCTGTATGAAGAGCGGGCCAAGACCTTGATCGCAGGTTCTGTCATCCCCTGTAACCCCTTCACCTTCCATACCCGTTTCTATTGGACGGATCAGCTTCCATTTCGCATCGTTAATCCAGAGGTCGACGCCAGCTGGACGCCGCCCGAGATGAAACAGACGACGCAAATGCAGAGGTCCTTGCGTGCCAAGTTCGGACGCATGGGGCTGGCCATGGCGCGAGCGCTGTTGTCGCAAAAGCAGCGGAACAGCCGAATTCAATTGGCCGCTTTGCTGCAGTGCCCTACATGCAAGTCCACGGAGTTGAAGTTCAGTGACAGTGCTGTGGTTTGCACCGGGTGCGGCAGGCACTACGACGTCGTCGCCGGCGTTCCATGCATGTCAGGTGTGCTCTGATGCACTTGAGGTAGGTGTGTGATGGCTGAAGAAAAAACCAGAGTGCTGATCGACGCTCTGTCTGCCAGGCAAGGTGGAGGGCAAACGTACCTTGTTAATTTACTACGGGATGCTTCGACCTATGGGGATCTCGAAGTCTTTCTTTTGGCCCCAGAGTCGCTAGCGCTCTCTACAGGAGCCTCTGTTACCCGCTTGCCGGTTCACCGATGTCTGGAAAATCCCTTTATTCGAGCCTGTTGGCAGTGGTTGGTCCTTCCAATGTATTTGAGACGGTTTTCTCCCGATATCCTTTTTTGTCCGGGCGGGGTCATTTCCCGAGGGGTGCCTGAGAGCGTAAAGGTGGCGGTCACTTTTCAAAACATGTTGCCCTTCGATCGTGCAGCAACGCATAAGTATCCTTTAGGATACCAGCGATTAAGGATTTGGCTTCTACGTCGGCTCATGATGAAAGATTTTG
>SXGU01321100.1_pt1 | contig 13513 bp, 7 predicted proteins | sample 3174531 | NCBI WGS metagenome assembly SXGU01 (sample SAMN11356863, study PRJNA531348) | freshwater metagenome | isolation source: freshwater sample F1-140 | place: China: Fuxian Lake, Yuxi | collected 2017-12-25 | reverse complement strand
TACAGCCACCTCCCGCACACGATGCTCCACCTCGCCCAGACTTGCCCATCCTGGATTCCATTCTAAAAGATTCTCTGTCTTCCTTCCTCACTCCTTTCAAACTAGCCAGTGAAAAACAACCAGGTAATTCCCGAAGAACCTTTTTTTTCTCATTCCAACCAGCGCAGCAAACTGGTGCATAGCCGCCACATTTCGGGCCATCGCAATCTTCGCCCACACATTTCTTTGGTCCAGTGCCTCCGCTGCCTGGGGAGGACCCATACCATCCGGGCTGGCGGGCGCCGACCCCGGGGTCGGTCACGGCGAACAGACCGTCGGCGCTGATGGTCATCGTGCCCTGGACTTCCCAGCGGCCCGTATCGTGGTTAAAGCCCCACAACACCGTCTTCTCGCCGGAGCCTAGTTTCACCCCGGTCACCGGATCAGGCAGGTTCGGAAATTTCACCGGCACGGGCACGTCGAAGTTCGATCCGCCGTCCGTCTGAATCGTGATGACAAGCGGCAGATTCAATCCTGGCGGCAGTGGCTCGGGCAAACGCTCCGGCGGTACCGGAGCCATGCCCACTCTGCCGCCGCGCGCGCCGTTGTCGCTGAAAAGCGCGTTCGCCGGGACCATGATCTCCACACCTGTCAGCGCGGGATTGGATGCCACGACCGAGGGAACAAACGTGACCTTCGTTTCTTCCGTCGCGCTGACGGTCTTAAGCGCATTTGCATGGATGAGCGGAAGAAAGATTTCACCCGAGCCGCCCGCCAGATTGTTCGTGCGGCCGGGCACCGCTTCCCAAGCTTTGCCGACGAACGGATAGTACGCGCCGCCGGGCCATTGCGAGTCAACGGCGGTGCGGCCATCGACGTGAACGAAAAACCGCCCGGCGGGAGCGGGATCGAGAGTGAACGCGCCCGTGGCATCCGTGGTTGTCCGCAACGACTCCTCCGCGCCATCGACTGTGACGGTCACGTTGGCCAGAGGCTTATTGGAGCCGTCGCTGTTCTTCTCTGACGCGAAGACGCGACCAATCACCGCCGTGTCCGGGAGACCGGAGATGCCCGCCGTATTGAATTCCAAAACGCGGTTGCCGCCAGGCTGGCCGTCGCCATCGGCATCGAGCGGTTTGCCGGAACTGTCGCGGAGTTCGGCACCGTTCAACGTGACGCGCATGCGCGCCGACGCCGGCAGGTTCTCCAGATAAAACAGCGTGGCGGTCTTGCGGTCGCTGGAAAGTTCGGGTCGCGCGAGCAAGTGCCGGCCTCCGAACTCTGAAAACATGGACTCGGAATCCAAAACCACGTCGGCCGCCAGTGGAGCGTCGAACCGGAAGATCGTTTCGCGGGTGACGGCCACGCCGGATTCGCCGCTGGCAGGGGAAGTTTCGAGAATCGAGGTCAGACTTGGCGGGGCAGATCGCAAGCGGAAGAATCGAGTGATCTCTCCCGCCTGCACTGTCACGGAGTAACGGCCCGCGTTGAGCACCGATGCTGGCGCAACGACCTGCCAGTTCGCCGCCGCACCGAGCTGGCTGGAGGATTCCAATTGAAAACCCGGCTCCGCGCCCGGCCAGCTCAGTTGCACGGAAGTCGCTGACAAGGGCGTCACGGACAATCTCGTTTGCGCCTGGGTTGATGATGTCAGTCCTAACAAGGCCAGAGTGAAGAGACAACGGTACGCCAACGTGAGAATCGGCAATGGGAATTTCATGACTCCCTCCTTCTAGGGGATGTGTCTGGAAAATGCACGGTATGGTTGAATAAATCGCCGTGCAGATCTAGGAAGATTGGAGAGCGAATTCGCTGAAGCACTCCTTGTGCATTGGGATGATTGATACTTGTTGATTGTGGCGAGCCTCCTTCCGCAAAGCGGAAGCATTAGGACGATGAACCTCGTTGGCTGTGGGGTGCGCCCGTGTTCAATCAAGGCTCAATGACTTCCAAACCAGCAACGTATCGGAATTCGCGAGCGTTGAAAGTGGCCACGGCCCGGCGCCGATGAAGAGCGGTGGCCGCGACAATCAAATCGTGAGGTCCAATCATCTGTCGGGCTTTGGAAAGTTGCGCCCAAGCTCGCGAGTGAATGCGGGCGACTCGAATGTCCAACGGCACGGTCATGAGCCGACGAAAGGTGTTCTCCAGCCAGCGACGGCGGCGCCTGGTTCTGGGGGCGTTCTCGTCGGCATCGATGCCAAACCAGAGTTCGGAGAAAGTGATGGCACTGACTGCGACGGGTACCGGTGGTCGCAAACAGAGCCATGCAGGGAGGTCGGAATCCTCGCGCTCGTCCGCGATGAGCAGCGAACTGTCGAGAATCAGGCCCACGGATTCTTGAGAGCCTTGAGGATTTTGCGCCCTTTGCAAACTCCAGACGCGAGGACGCGCCGGTCGGCGGCACTGAGTTCGGCTTCATCCAGGTCGTCGGCCAACTCGTGAGTGTTGCAGCTCTCTTCGTTGGCGGGCACGAGGTGGGCGTAGGCGATGCCGTTATTCACCAGTTCGTAGGACTCGTGCTGGTGATAGACGCGCTTGAGGCAGTCGGCGAAGTTCATGGCCGCCTCAGTCGCGGTCAATGTTTTCAGGTGAGTGAGGGCAATCGGGATGGCAGTCAGGTCCAGTGGCGAGCGGCAGTGCGGGTCCAATATCCATGCTCGAACTTTGGATCATTCCCAAGAGCGGCGTTGGTTACTTCTCAGGCTGTGGCGTGGAACCGAGCTGGTGGATCGTGTTGTGGATCACCCGGCTGAACGGCTTGCCATCAGCTCCACGAAGGTTGCATTTGATTTCCATTCCCCAGGTTGGTTGCAGTTCGGGAATTTCAAGGCGCACGCTCTTCCCTTCCTCGGCCAGCGCCGCTTTCGTAATGGTCAGGCTGTGTTCATCAATGTGCTTGGAGCCATAGTTGGCGCTGCGTTTCAGAGCCCAGGCTTTTGCTGAGTAATTCGCGACATCCACGGCTGCGGCGGGGTCGAGCGGATCGGAGAAATTGATCTCAATTCCGTTGGGGCGCGTGTGCAGGCCCACCGGCAATTGAACGGGTTTTCCCGTGGCGCGAATGCGATAAAAACCTCCGTCTGTCTGCTTGTTTCCCGCCCATGCGTACATGCCGCAGGCGTAGAGATGGCCGTTGCCCGGATGGAATCGTCCGCGCATGACGCCCGTGGGAAAATCTGGTATCGGAAGCTGAACCACGCCGCCTTGCAGTCGTCCGCCAATCTTCTCATGAGGCACCACGAAGATGCGCCCGGTGCCATAAGAGAGGTTCAGAAGCGAGCCTTTGAGTGGTCCCCAGTTGTTGCTGGTGACCCACAGAAGTTCGCCAGGCGAGCGATCCATGTCGTTTGTGATCCAGACGAGCGGTTGCTCCATGTCCTTGTCCGCCGCGCTCGTGCGGTCATGATAGCCGAACATGTTTCCGAAAAACCCTCCCGGATGGACCCAGTTGATGCGGTTCTTTGGCATCCAGTGGCCTTCCTGATCCGTGACGAAAAAAGTGCCGTCATCATTGACGCAAACCCCGTTGGCCGCGCGAAAGCCATTCGCAAGGATTTCGGTGCGACCGCCATCCCTGTTCACTTTGAGCAAGGTTCCATGATGCGCCACCAGCGCCGGCAGAGCGTGCCTTGCGGACTTCGCGTAGTAAAAATTCCCGTCACGGTCCGTCTGCAAACCCATCGCGAACTCGTGGAAGTGTTCCGTCACCTGGTGGTCGTTGTTGAAGTTCTCAATGAAATCTATCTCGCCATCGCCATTCAAATCACGCAGCCGCGCAATCATGTCACGGCAGGTCACGTAGATCGTCTCATCGACAATCTTGACTCCAAGAGGCTGGAAAAGGCCGGTGGCAATCCGCTTCCAGATCAGTTGGTCAAGATCGCCATCGATGCCGCTGACGATCCAGACATCTCCGTTCCAGGTTGAAATGGCTGCGCGTGTTCCGTCCCGGAAGAAATCAAATCCGCCAAAGCGCATCCATGAATGCCAGGGCGTCTGAGAGTCAGAGGGGGGGGTGATCTCATCCACGGCAAATGAACCATCCTCACTGCCAAGCTTGCCGTGCGTCGCAATTGGAGGGTTCCATCGGGTCCCGCCGCCTCGGGTCAACTTGGCGAGATCAGCAGGTGCGCCACTGGTTCGCGGCGGCTCTACAGGCTTTCCAGGTTCGATCTCCGCAGTTGGCTTTGCGATCTGGATCGAAAGACGCAGTGGAGTTTCAGCCGCTTTCACGTGAAGGAATTGATGGCCGTCCTGAGCCTGGACATTCTGCTGGCCGAAACCGGAGATCGTGACAGCCACATTTTGCGGCGCGATCCGGAGCACAAGATCCTTGCTCGATTTGCCGATGTTCAGTCCGCGTGTGAACAACGAAAGTCCTTGTCGCTGTATCCAGCCCGGTTGTTCCAGAATTTCCGCGTCGCCAATCGTGTAAGAGATGACGACATTGCTGTCGCTCAAATAAACACCCTTGAAGTGCGCCCACTCGCGCGGCAGCGGTCCATAAGGTTTTCCGTCACGACCACGAAATCTAGGATCAGTAAAACTTCCGCTTCCGGGGACCGCCCAACCAGGTCCGACCGGATTTACGAACGCTTTCTCACCGACGATGCTCGTGTGTGTTCCATGGGAACCATCAAAAGCGATTCCCTTCCAGTCCACGAATCTGTCACCCGTCCACGCAGCGGCGACGCGCATCGTATCGTGGTCGTAAAGCATCCACGCGCGGCCCTTCGACACGCCCCCGGGACCAGCGTCAAGCCGGACGGCGATTCCTTTGTAGGCGATGTTGTTTGTCGCGGCCTGCAACGTCCAGAAAAGCACGGGGCCGAAGTCCATGCGCTGGTACTTCGGTCCCTTTTCAAACTCGATCATTTCCGCCGTCTTCTGAAACGCGCCGGTAGCCTTCGGAAGTCCCGCAAGATAGCCCTCGCTGACATTGAAGAACGCAGCAGGGTTGTGCGGCTTGAGGAACGTTTCGCGAAGGTAGTGAATGATGTCGTACCGCTGGTCCGGCGCTAGAAATGTCCACGAAGGCATCTGCCCTAGACCATCCGTGAGGGTCTTGTAGAGGCTGAAGGGATCGCTGCCATTTTTGAAAGGTTCCTTCCAGAACGCGCGCGAGGTCGGCAGCGAACCGGCTTGGGTGAGATTCCCATGACAGGTGATGCAGATAGAATTGTACAACTTCTCACCGCGAGCCAGCCCCTCAGAGTTCCAACCTCGGATGAGACCGGCATGATCGACATCGTTCGTGCCCGGGGGTTCTGCCGCTTCAGCGGCCCGGATGTCGTGGCAGGTCAGGCAAAAGAGGATCGCTGCGGCATGTAGAACTGTGCTGAGGCAGTCAACCAACCGCAGGCCGCGCGTTCGTTCTGAAATCTCGGAATTCATGTCGAAAAGCTAGCGGGTATGATGATGCGCATCCAGTGTTTCCCGAATGAAAGGCAGGACGCAGACTCGATCTCCAAATGTTCGGCCAACATGCGAACACGTTAGATGCGAGTGATCACCTAATTCTATAACGACGGCGAAGTGCCTGTGACATACCTTCTGGGTTTGAGGGAGTTGAAGTGTTTCGATCGAGCAGTCGTTCTTTCACTTCATTGGGCATGTCGGACTTGGCGATCCAGTCGAGGGCGCCGGCTTCATCCTGATTGAGCCAGTTGTTGGCGATCATCTCCATCTTCTGGTTCCGGTTCTGGTCATCGCTCAGGTTCTCCACCCAACGAGCGGCGACTTCAGGACTGGACCCGGCAAGTGTATCAATCACGCCGCCGACAACTTTATCGAAAGATTGATCCCGCGGTAGCTGGTTGGCCCACGCTTCCACTCCGGCAGGATCGTTCTGCGCCCAGTTGCGGGCGACGTTTTGTAAAGCCTCATCGCGAGCCGTGCCTGCTGGGAATGTGGTGGCCCAGGCGGCTGCGGATTGAGGATCGCTGTTACTCCAACGGGCAACGACTGCGGACGCGGCGTTGTTTTGCTCATCGCCCGACGGGAGTTTCGATGCGAACTCGGCTGCTTCCTGCGGCGACTGTTCAGCCCAACTGCCAACGGCGTTGTTGTAAAGTTGGGAGCGCAGTTGGGGATCAGACACGGAGCCAATCCAGGCGACAGCCTTTTGTGGATCACTGGAGGCCCACTGAGAGGCGACATTGTTGAGCAATCCATTCCGCCCGTTGCCTGCAGGTTGGTTGAGCGCATAGGCCGCGGCGGCATCGGGATCGCGTTGAACCCATGCATGACTCAAGTTATTCAGCGCTTGCTCGCGCGCCTTCTGATCGGGCAATTGTTGAACCCAGTTGAGCGCCGCATCCAAATCCTGTCCTGCCCACTGGCCGGCGATGTTGCCAATCATTTCATTGCGAGTCTGCCCGGCAGGCAGGGCCAGCGCCATGTCCGCTGCCTGGGTGGGACTGTTTTGAACAACGGGCCAGATTAGGTTCCGCATGGCGTCGCGTTGGGCAGGTCCGGGAGGCCAGCTCTTGACCCAGGCGGATGCCGCGTCCGGATCCGTTTGCGCCCAGTTGGAAGCGAGCTGGCTCAGAGCTTGATTGCGCATCTGACCGGGAGGGAGTGTGACGGCGTATTCAGCGGCAGCTTGCGGGTCGGTCTGGCCCCAGTTGGCAATGGCATTGGCGACAATGTTCTGGCGCGCGTTACCAGTGAGATGCGTGTTAGCGGCTTCGAGAGCGGCCTGCGGATCGGATTGAGACAACCCTTGAAGAGCGTTTTGGATGGCTTCATTTCGAGTCGCGCCCGTGAGTTGAGTGCTGGCGTATTCCATCGCGGCTTGTGGATCGGTTTGAGCCCACTGGCTGACGATATTCTGAAGGGCCATGCCGCGCCCCTGCCCATCCGGAAGCGCCGAAACCCAATTCAACGCAGCCTGTGGATCTTTTGCAGCCAGACCTGAGGCGGCCTGCGCCAGAAGGTTGTTTCTCTGTGAACCTGCGGGCAGGTTTTGTGCGAGAGAGATGGCACGCTCAGGATCTGACCACGAGATCTGATTTCCCGCAGCATCCAGCAGCTGACGCCGGGTCGGACTATCAGGCATTTGTCCGATCCATTGGAGCAATCCTTCGGAATCCGTGCTGCCCCAATTGGCGACGCATGAGTAAAGCATCTCTCGCTGGAAATTGGGGGAGTTGATCTTTCCGATGAACTCCAACGCTCCCTTTGGGTTGATATGGGACATCTGATCGATAATGCCGCTGAGAGCGTGATCGCGATTCCGGGTGTTCGGCAGTGCGGCCGCCCAATCCGCCGCCGCCTTGGGATCGGTCTCAGCCCAACGATTCGCCACGGCCTGGAGTGCGTTATCCTTCTGCGAGCCGGCAGGAAGTTCCATTGCCTTGCCCGCCGCCTGCAACGGATCTTGAGCGGCCCACTGTGAGAGAATGGTGTGTTGTGAATTTCGTTGCAGGGCAACATCGGCAAAACTCGCCGCGTAATCGAAGGCTCCTTTGGGATCAAGCTGGGCCATCTGGTTAATGACCCGGTTGGCAGCATCGCGCCTTAAATTCCCCGATGGCAGCTCTTTCACCCATCCCGCTGCCGCGCTCAAGTCGTGATCAGCCCATACCGCGACAATTTCCGCTATCATCTGGTCTTGCGGCTGGCCTGACAATGTCCGGGCCCGAGCCATCGCCGCGGCTGGATCCGTCTCGGCGAGTCGTCGAATGAGCGTTTGGACGAAATGTTGGCGCAGATTGAGATTCGGAATTCTGTCCGCCAGGCCAATGGCGGCGGAAATGTCATCGAACACGACACCACCCGCAATCCGATGTATTTCCGAGTATCGCTTTTCCGGAGTGCGAGCGATCGCTGCCTCGATCGCTGCAGGAAGCTCCGCGAGAGTGATCATGGCATCTGCAGCATTCGGGCGCACAGGGCGTGGCGGGGACTTGGAGGGCTTGATCGGTGGCAGAGGACGGGGGGGTGCCGTGGTGGTTTTGAAACTTCCAGTCGCGGACGTACGATGCCAGCGCATCCACAGGCGGTCACCCAGGACGCCCAAGGCAATGGCAATGATCAAGACTGCGGCTCGAATTGTGTATGTCATGCGACCCCTGCTACCTTTGAACGTCTCCATGAATTAGCGTTCAATACTCAATGACCTGCTTGTAATCGGGCACGATGACCTCCGCCTTCGGTTTCATGGCCCGCAATGTCCTTCCAAATGCCATCGCCTGGGTTTCTTCCCCATGCACAACGGCGATCTTCTTGATGTTGCCGCTGATCTTATCGACATAGCGGAGGAGTTCATTTTTGTCCGCGTGGCCGGAGAAGGCGTTGATTGAGGCGACACGGGCTTTGACGGCGCATGGTTCACCAAAGATGTTCACGGTTTCGCGCCCGGCGACGAGCTGTGCGCCCAGCGTGTGTTCGGCGCAAAAGCCGATGAAGAGAATCAGATTGCGCGGATCACCGAGGTTGTTCTTCAAGTGGTGGCGGATTCGTCCGGCTTCGGCCATGCCAGAGGCGCTGATGATGATGGCTGGATCTTTGAGAGAATTGAGTTTTATCGAATGAGCGACTTCGCGGATGTAAGTGAGATTCTCCATGCCGAAGGGATTGTCGCGAGTGCGAAGGAAGCGGTAGATATCTTGATTGAAGCATTCCGGGTGGAGCCGAAACACCTCGGTCGCATTCACGCTCAACGGGCTGTCCACGAAGATCGGCACGGTTGGGATGCGGCCTTCGTGGGTCAATTGATGGAGTGTGTAAACGATCTGTTGAGTGCGTCCGACGGAGAAGGCCGGGATGATCACCTTGCCTTTGTGTTCGACGAGCGTCTGGTGAAGCAGACGGGCCACTTCGTCACGCGCATCGGCCCGCTCTGAATGCTCGCGGTCGCCGTAGGTGCTTTCGATTTGCAGAAAGTCCACGTTCTCCACGGGGGTGGGATCGCGAAGGATGTCGTCATTGCCGCGCCCGACATCGCCGCTGAACAGATAGCGGAACTTCCGTCCGTTCTCTTGAACATCGAGAACTACCTGGGCTGAACCCAGGATGTGGCCGGCGTCCTGGAAGGTCACGGTCACTCCGTCGGCGATGCGAATCGGGCGTTCGTAATTGAGTGTCACGAACTGCCGGACGGCTTTCTCCGCCTCGATCTGCGTGTAGAGGGGTTCGACGGGGGGAAGCCCCTGCTTGGCCCGTTTCTTCGAGACGAACGCGGCGTCGTCCGCCTGAACCTGTGCCGAGTCCTCCAACATGATGGAAGCCAGGTCGCGGGTGGCGAACGTGCAAAAGATGCTGCCGGTGAACCCTTGTTTGCAGAGATTGGGGAGATTTCCCGAGTGGTCGATGTGCGCGTGGCTGAGCACGACAGCCTCGACCTTCGACGGATCGAATGGAAAGCAACAGTTTCGTTGGATCGATTCTGCCCGCCTTCCTTGATACAGGCCGCACTCAAGCAGAAGCTTTTGGTCATTGACCTCGACCAGATACATGGAGCCTGTGGTTGTCCGGGTGGCTCCGAGATAATGGATGCGCATGTGCGGAAGGATGGACGGGAGTTGACGCGCTGCAAGCCCGAAGGGTGGTGGTGGAAGAGCATCGCTCGAGCTCTGGCGGAAATTCGAAAGGAACGGGAGGTGCGGGCAACGCTCGCCGATTGAAATGCATCAAAGGCAGTGTTCAGGGAGTCTCCACCCCCGGCGAACAGACGCGCATTGCAGCGATGAACCGGTAAGATCGGTAGGGAGAGGTGTCCTCACCGCGCCGTGGCGTTGGAGGGGATACGGCAGTCTTATCCAAATTCGCGGCGGGCTGAGGACAGCCAGTCCTACCTGCCGGTTCAGAAGAAGGTGAATGGCAATAAAGACTTGTCCAACCGGATGTGCTTCGATGATAGGCGGGCGTGTAGTTGCCGCATTGCCGAGTTCGAGGCCGTTGGCTACCATTGATCGAAAATACAGAAAATCGTCAACTGCTCCATCTCATGCCCAACCCCTGGACCGGAAAAGGAAACCCCTACACTCGCAAAGAAGTTCGCGACCGCTTGATGTCCACCATCAAGAAGGGCGACGCCATCATCGCCGCTGGCGCGGGGACGGGAATCAGCGCGAAGTTCATCGAGAAGGGCGGTGCCGATCTCATCATCATCTACAATTCCGGGCGCTTCCGCATGAGCGGGCACGGCTCAACCTGCGGGCTGATGTCTTACGGCGACGCCAATGCCATCGCGATGGAGATTGGCGAATATGAGGTGCTGCCAACCGTGGAGGAAATTCCCGTCATCTGCGGCGTTCATGCCACTGATCCGCGCCGGCGCATGTGGCACTGGCTCGGCAAGGTGAAGGAGATGGGATTCAGCGGTGTGAACAACTTCCCCACGCACACCATCGTGGATGGCTATTTCCGCGGAGTGCTCGAGGAGACGGGCATGAGCGTGAAGAAGGAGTTCGAGATGATCGCGCTCGCCCGGCGGATGGATTTATTCAGCATCGTTTATGTCGCCACCCCGGAGGAAGCTGTTGAGATGGCGAAGGCCGGCGCGGATGCCATCATCGCGCATGTCGGAACGACCGTCGGCGGGAGCATTGGCGTGACGAAGGCCGTGGTGACCTGGGATTTCACCATCGAACGCACGCAGGAAATCATTGATGCTGCCAGCCGGGTGCGGAAGGACATCTTCTTCCTCTGCCACGGCGGACCAATCAACACACCCGCCGACGCTGATCGCGTGATGAAGAACACGGACGCGGTGGGCTTCGTGGGTGCCAGCAGTTTGGAGCGCATGGGAGTCGAGGCTTCATTGACGAACCTCACTCGCGACTTCAAGAAATTGAAGGCTCCGGCGGCGAAGAAATTTGGGCGAAGGAAATAAACCTCCCCCGGGGATTTGACCCTCACGAGAGAAACTCTTACTACATCAGCATGAGCAACGAAACCATCCTCGGCGAGTCCGGGCCATTCGCGCCACGCCGGGTGGTGGGCCGACGACGCTCTCAGCGCGAGGATTTGAAGCTCGCTGAAGACCTGGCCGTGTTTTCCCGCAAAATTCCCCATGCAACCCGAGTCCGAGTCCAGGGAGACTATTTCCCGGTTCGAAAAGCTGTTGGTCACGCTGGCAAACGGTGACGTGGATTTCTGCGTCGTGGGCGGGCTGGCTGTGATTCTAAACGGCTACGTGCGTCTGACCGAGGATGTGGACATTCTGGTGAGTGAATCCCCGGTCAACATCGGACGGTTGCTGGACGTGCTCAGGGGATGGGGTGAAGGCTGGGCTCGCGAACTCATGGTGGAGGAGTTTGTTGGGCAGGAAGGTTCGATCCGGGTTCAGGAAGAATTCGACCTCGACATCTTTACACGGATGCGAGGGAAGTCCTTGACCGATTTCCGCCCTCGCCTCCGGATTTTCGAAACGGGCGGAGTCCGCATTGCCTACCTGTCGCCTTCCGATCTGATCTTTCTCAAGGAGGGTTCCTTTCGCGACAAGGACAAGCTCGACACCTTGGCTATGCGGGAGATCCTGGAGCGCGAAAAACATTTAACCGAATTATGAACCCACAAGACCGCCGTTTCGTCCAGCTCGCCGACGCGATTCGTGAGACCAACCCCTGGACCAACAATGAATGGCTGTGCCGCCCGGATGTCGTCGCGGCCGATAAGCTCCTGCTGGTGAGGGCGAACATGGCGCCCGGCTGCTGCCACCCATTCCATTATCATCCCCACCGTGAAGAGATCATTCACGTCATCTACGGTCGAGCTGAGCAATGGGTGGGCACGGACTATCGCATCCTTGGCCCCGGCGAAATCGCTCACATTCCGCCTGGGACGATCCACGGCACTTACAATCCACACAAGGAACCGCTCGTGTTCCTTGCGATCCTTTCGCCTGCCGTGCTACCGGCTCATCTCGCCAAGGATCCGGATCCGCACGACGTCGGCACTGAGGAACAGTGGGTTTCGCTCCGGCGAAAACGGGGATTGCCAGAATGCGTGTGGGGTGAAGCCCTGAAGGCTTGAACCTGGGGGGTGCGGACGCAAGGATGATGGAACACGAACGAGAAAGTGCGCCGCGCATGGTCCAAGCATCATCCGGTTTTGAGTGAAGTCGAACGTGCCTCGTTTCACCGCGAGAGCGAATGCGCTGGCGACGTGAACACTTCTAGAATTGAGCATCCGTCACCGCGCCCTCGCTCGCTGAACTGACCAATGCCGCATACTTCGCCAGGACGCCCCGGCGGTAGTTCGGTCGAGGTTGCTTCCATTTGCGCAGGCGGGCATCAAGTTCCTTTGCGGGAACGGCAAGTGTGATGGCGCGCTTCTCGGCGTCGATGGTGATGGGGTCGCCGTTCTTGACGACCGCGATCGGGCCTCCGTCGAATGCCTCGGGGGTCACGTGGCCGATGACAAACCCGTGCGACCCGCCACTGAAACGTCCATCCGTGATCAGCGCGACATCCTTGCCCAGGCCCTTCCCCATGATGGCGCTGGTGGGTGAAAGCATTTCGCGCATTCCAGGGCCACCCTTCGGACCTTCGCCTCGAACGATGATGACATGGCCGGCCTTCACCTTGCCTCCGAGAATGCCCTGCAATGCATCCTCTTCGCGTTCGAACACGATTGCCTTGCCGCTGAACTGGAGTCCTTCCTTTCCTGAGATCTTTCCAACAGCGCCGCGGGGACAAAGGTTCCCGCGGAAGATGACGAGATGGCTCGTGGATTTGATCGGGTTGTTGAAGCCGCGAACGATGTCCTGGCCTGCTGGATACTTGGGCGCGTTCTTCAGATTCTCGCGCATCGTCCGGCCGGTGACGGTCATCACATCACCATGCATCAAGCCCTCGTCCAGAAGCATCTTCATGAGCGGAACCGTGCCTCCAATCTCAACGAGGCGGGCCATGACGTATTTGCCGGAAGGTTTGAGGTCGGCGAGCACGGGCACGCGTTTGCCGACACGAGTCCAGTCATCAATCGTCAGCTTCACACCCGCACTGTGCGCCATGGCGATGAGGTGCATGACGGCGTTGGTTGAGCCACCAAGCGCAATCACAAGCGTCATCGCATTCTCAAACGCTTCCTTCGTCATGATGTCGCGAGGCTTGATGCCGCGCTTGATCAGATTCAGGACCGCTGCGCCAGCGGTTTCACAATCAATCGTCTTCTCCTTTGACACGGCAGCCTGGGCGGATGAGTTGGGCAAACTCATGCCGAGAGCCTCGATCGCGCTGGCCATGGTGTTCGCGGTGTACATCCCGCCGCAGGAACCGGCTCCAGGGATGGCCACCTCGGCGACTCGCTCCACATCGCCCGCTGAGCAGGTGCCGGCGGCGTTCTTGCCAACGGCCTCGAAGATGTTGATCAGATCCACGTCCTTGCCGTCGAGTTCGCCGGGAAGAATCGTGCCGCCATAGACGAATAGGCTCGGGCGGTTCAACCGCCCCATCGCCATGATGCAGCCAGGCATGTTCTTGTCGCAGCCGCCCACGGCCACGAAGCCATCGAAGCCCTGGCAGCCGACGACTGTCTCGATCGAGTCGGCGATGACCTCGCGGGACACGAGGGAATACTT
>SXGU01404581.1_pt1 | contig 13514 bp, 12 predicted proteins | sample 3174531 | NCBI WGS metagenome assembly SXGU01 (sample SAMN11356863, study PRJNA531348) | freshwater metagenome | isolation source: freshwater sample F1-140 | place: China: Fuxian Lake, Yuxi | collected 2017-12-25 | reverse complement strand
CCCAGAATCCCCACAACCCACCAAAAAACAGAATCGCCACGATGATGGCGACCGGGTGCAGGTTCACCACTTCCGAAAACAGCACGGTGACCAGCAGGGCACCATCCAGCATGTGAATGGCGGCATAGATCATCAACAGCGTCCAGAAATCAGAACCGATTCCCCATTGAAAATAGGCCACCAGTATCACGGGTATCGTAACCATGACGGCACCGATGTAGGGAATGATGACAGACAGGCCCGTCAGCACGGCCAATAATAAACCGTACCGCATGTCCATCAGCGAGAAGGCGGCAAAGGTCACCAGAAACAGAATCACGACTTCGAACAATTTGCCCCGGACGTAATTACCTATCTGCATGTCTACTTCGGTCCATACCCGGTTCAGCAAATACCGGTCTTCGGGCAGGTATTGTTTGAACCAGTTCATCAGGCTGTCCCTGTCCTTCAGAAAAAAGAAGATCAGCAGGGGAACCAGCACGACATACACGACGACGGCCATGATGTTGATGATGGAGCTATAGGAATAACTCAACAGGGACTGGCCAAATGCCAGCCATTCCTGTCCCAGTACGGAAGACAACTGATCGAGTTGTTGCCGTGTTACAAAATTGGGGTAGCGTTGTGGTAACTGGGTGACCACGATTTGCACGCTTTTTATCCAGGCCGGCATCTGTTCGATCAGCGAAGCCAATTGCTGATAGAGCACCGGTAACAGGGCTATTACCAAAAAAAGGCCAAAGGCCACGAACAGCAGAAAAACCAGAACCACGGCTGCCATACGCGGTAGGCGATGACGCTCGCAGAAAGAGACCGGGCCTTCCAGCAGGTAAGCAATCACCCCGGCAGCATAGATGGGCATCAGCATCTCGCTGAGGGTGATGATGGCAATGAATCCCGCCGTCAGGATGATGATGAAGGAGATGGCTTGTCCATTGGGTAAAATGCGTTTGAGCCCGTTGCTGGCCCAGTCCAGTACAGTGTGCATGATTTCAGGTTTTATTGTTATTCGAACATAAATTCAGACGGTTACCAGCACAACCCGGGACACCGGTCCCTGTAGGGTTTGCCAGAACCTCGCTCACAAGGTCGACCCATCCCGCCAACATCACAACCGTAACGTCTCGATTCCGCTCACGCTGCATCGAGGCTACGCGTTGGGTACAAACGTTGGGTCAAGCCGTTTATGCCCCGGCTTGCGCGGGTAGCCTGTAGTTTTTCGGGTGGACAATCCGACAGCGTTACTGTCATGATTCAAATCCGTCCCATTCTTCTGATCACTTCACGATTCTCATCGGTATGCTACCTTTTTTTGTCGTCGGCGTGGGGGCTTCTGCCGGTGGATTCGAAGCCTTCTCTGAATTGCTGAACGAACTGCCATTGACCAGTGGTCTGGCTTTCGTAGTCATCCAGCACCAGGACCCGCGCCAGAAAAACTCACTGACCCAAATGCTCACCGGCAAGACCATCATTCCGCTGGTGGAAGCCGTAGACGGTCAAATCATAGAGCCTAACTGCATCTACATTGTCCCCCCTCAAACGGTCATGGTGCTGCATAACGGGCAACTGATCCAGCATATCCGCAAGGATTTCCCGGCCCCCGCCATGCCCATCAATTGCCTGTTCCAGTCGTTAGCCAGGGAACAGGGTAAACAGGCCATCGGTATCATTCTATCGGGTATGGGGATCGACGGGATTCAGGGCTTACGGGCCATCAGGGAGGCTGGAGGGGCTACTTACGCACAGAATGAGGACACTGCCCAGTTCAATGGCTTGCCCGCAGCCGCCAGGGAAGCCGGGGTGGTCGAACGGGTACTGTCACCGGCCGGTATTGCCCAGACCTTGATTCAAACGGCGCGACGTCAGCAATGTCGAACTGAGCGTAACAGCCCCGATGAAGGGCTTCATAACCTTGACGACGAGAATTTCCGCCGGCTGTTTCACCTTCTTGGCAAGGCCAGCAGTGTCGATTTCACCCATTATAAACGGGGGACGGTCAAACGCCGTTTGAGTCGACGCATGAAGTTGAGTGGAATTAACGACATGACGGAGTATTTGGCCTTGCTCGAGCATAATCCGCAGGAAGTGCAAAGTTTATTTGATGACCTGCTGATACAGGTCACCGATTTTTTTCGTGATCCCGAAATGTTCGAAGGATTGAGCCGTATCGTTTTTCCCCGGTTGATGGAAAACCGCTCCGAAGACGCACCACTCCGGTTCTGGATTCCCGGTTGTGCCAGTGGCGAAGAAGTGTACTCGATTGCGATCTGCCTGATGGAGTACCTGGAGGACAAGCCCATCAATGGCCGCATCCAGTTATTTGGCACCGATATCAGTGATTCGGCCATCGACAAAGCCAGAGCCGGTATTTTTCCCGCCAAAATTGCCCAGCAGGTTACTGCCAGTCGGCTGGAACGCTATTTCACCCTCATCGATGGACATTATCACATCAACCGCAAGATCCGTGATTTATGTGTGTTTGCCCGCCATGATCTGGTGCGGCATCCTCCCTTTTCACGGATTGACCTGATCAGTTGCCGCAATCTGCTGATTTACCTGGATACCACCCTGCAAAAGCGGGTGATTCCCCGTTTTCATTATGCGCTGAGAACGGTGGGTTTCCTTGTGCTGGGTGAGTCAGAAAGCATCAGCACCTACTCGGAGCTGTTCAGTGCGGTCGATGGTCGTCTGGGCATATTTTGCAAAACCCCTTTGGTAGAACGTAACCGATTGACGCTCATGGAGGAATATCCCGTGCGAGAAGAACGTACCCCGCTCAAAAAAAACGTGGTATCGGACGAGCCATCAGAACCGGAACGGTTGCAGCAGGAAGCAGACCGTCTGGCCCTGGAGCATTATGTCCCGCCTGGTGTGCTGTGTGACAACGACATGAATATCCTGCGATTCAGGGGAGAAACTTCACCCTACCTCACCAATCCGGCCGGTCGCCCCAGTCTAAAACTGCAAAAGTTGGCCCGCCCCGGCATTCTGGTCGAATTGGGGCATGCCTTTGAAGAAGCCCGCAGGGAAAAACGCATGGCACGGCGGGAGGGTTTGCATCTATGCGAGACGGCTGGCACGCGTCTGGTCCACCTGCTGGTCATACCGCTGATTCTGCCGCCCGCCCAAAATCCCTGGTTTCTGGTTTTTTTCGAGGATCAGGGCTTTATCTCGCCCGAAAACAACCTGCACAGGGCCAGCCGATGGCTCGGTGAGTGGCGGCAAAAGATTGTCGGCAGAAAAAACAATGAGCCTGATCCCTGGAACGAACAGATCAAACGCTTGAATCACGAGATCGAAGCGGCTCGTGAGTATATTCAGGCCATGCAGATCGAGCATGAGCAGATACAGGAAGATCTCAAGGCGACCGAGCAGGAATTGTTGTCCAGCAACGAAGAATTTCAGAGTGCCAATGAGGAACTGGAAACGGCACAGGAGGAGTTACAGGCCAGTAACGATGAACTGAGGGCCCGCAACCGACGACTCAAGGAACTCAATCAGGAATTACAGCGAGCCTGTGGTTTTGCCGAAGCCATCGTCGAGACCATTCATCATCCGCTGTTGGTACTGGACGGCAACCTGCGTGTCACCCGGGCCAATCAGTCGTATTACGACCAATTCAAAACCAACGTCGAATCGACCGAAAACAGGGAGTTATACGCGCTGGGTCAAAACAGTTGGGATTTACCCCCGTTACGAACCATGCTGAATGATATCTTCATGACCAGCGGTGTGTTGCAGAACGTGGAGATTTGCCAGACATTCCCCGGCATCGGCCAGCGTACCCTGAGCCTGAACGCACAGATTCTGCGTGGAAGTGATCACCAATCCCTGATCCTGCTGGCGATACAGGACATTACGGAGCATAAGTCTGCCCTGGAGGCACTGCAGTCGATCAACCAGCGCAAGGATGAATTTCTGGCCATGCTGGCACATGAGTTACGCAATCCGCTGGCACCCATCCGTAATGCCCTGGAAATCTGGCGCAGGAATACCGGCGATCCCGGCGTGATCGGTGAGGCTCAGGCCATGCTCGACAGACAGCTCAGGCAGGAAACCCGCTTACTGGATGATTTGCTCGATATGTCGCGGGTTTCACGCGGGGTCGTTACCCTGAAAAAGCAGGTGTTCGAACTCAATGCCTGGCTTGCGACGGTGGTCAATGACATTTCGTCCGAGTTCGTTGCCCGTGAACAGCAGTTCAGTCTGAATCTTCCGCAAACGCCTCTGACCGTGGAAGCTGATCCGGCCCGGTTGCAGCAGATCATCCTCAATTTACTCAACAATGCCATCAAGTTTACGCCGGCGGGTGGTCAGATCAGCCTGACGGTATCAGTGGAGCATCAAGAGGTAAACCTCAGTGTCAGAGATACCGGGATCGGTATCAGTCCCGCTCTTTTACCCACCATATTCGATCTTTTCGTTCAGGCAGATGAATCACTGGCCAGGCCACAGGGTGGGTTGGGATTGGGCCTGACACTGGCTCGTCGTCTGGTCGAGTTACACGGCGGTAACATTACGGTGCGGAGCGGTGGGCCTGGTCAGGGCAGTGAGTTTACGGTGCATTTGCCCTGCGGGGTTCCGCTCCATCAACCCGTGATTAGCGATGCCACACCTTCTGTCACCGGGCCTCACACGGTCGAGCGCGTTTTGATCGTCGATGACAATCTGGATTCAGCCGAAGGTACCGCCATACTGTTGCAACTGGAGGGATACACGGTCAAAACCGCTTTTGATGGCTACAAGGCACTGGAACTGGTTGATGAATTCAATCCGGATGTCATCGTGCTGGATATTGGTCTGACAGGGCTGGATGGGTATCAGGTTGCGCGGCGCATCAGGGCGCGTGCCTGCACACCGGGACCGCGCCTGATTGCCATGACCGGTTACGGTCAGGCCACTGACCGGGCTCGGGCACTTCAGGAAGGTTTTGATGAGCACTTGGTCAAACCGGTAGATATCGACGAGCTCATCCGGATCATCGAGATGAAATATGACCGATCCGGCTGAAGGTGTGGTTACTCTCGTTGCTGCCTGAAACTGGACAGGCAGACAACGCTTCCAATCCTGGGCTACCCACACAATCCGGGAGTCAATGCAATCCGCAGATAGCGCAGATAAAACCGGAAAATCATCGGCGAAGGTCTGTGCCATCTGCGGATATGATGCTTTCATCACCCCCGCGTCAAGGCGGAAGCTGAACGCACTCACCCGGGGCCGTGCAGTGAACCGTCAGCTTCAATTCAGGCTGATTCTCAGGGCGGCGGCCCCGGCGATGGGGGCGAGGGTCAGGCCCAGGGCCAGCAAGGCGGCGAGGAAATAGAGTTGTCCTTCGACCGGCAAACCGGCAGTGGCTGCCATGACAGCCTGGGTGGCAAAAATCAAAATCGGAATGTAGAGCGGCAGTATCAGCAGGGTCAGTAGTACGCCGCCCCGTTTGAGTCCTACCGTGAGGGCGACACCAATGGAACCGATCAGGCTCAACAGCGGAGTGCCGATCAACAGGGTGAATACCAGCGTCAGGATGGCGGTATCCGGCAATGACAACAGCAAGGCCAGCAAGGGAGCCATGAGCAGCATGGGAAGACCTGACACCAGCCAGTGCGCCAGAATCTTGGCCAATACCAGTGCGGGTAACGGATAAGGGCTTAGAGCCATCTGCTCCATGGCACCGTCATCAAAATCGGAGCGAAACATGTTCTCCAGTGAAAACAGGGCCGACAAGAGCGCAGCGATCCAGATCACACCCGGGGCTATTTTTTTGAGCAGGGCGGGATCAGGGCTGACACCCAGCGGGAACAGCGTAATGACCAGGGCAAAAAACAGCAGGGGATTTGCCAGTTCACCCCGATGACGGAAGGCAAGCAGCAAATCGCGGCGTAGTAACGCGAGAAAAGGGCCAAACATGGAATCAACCAAGGCTGAGTTGCAGTAATGTCCGCCGGAGCGTGATGGGCTGGTGGGACGTGATGACGGCCATACCACCCCGGCTGGCCTGCTCGTCCAGTAGATCCTGTACCAGAGCGATGCCGTGGGTATCCAGTGCGGTGAAGGGTTCGTCCAGTATCCAGAGCAGGGCTTCGGTAGCCAGCAAACGGGCCAGGGCTACCCGCTGACGCTGACCTGCCGACAGTGTGCGCACCGGAAAATGTTCGCGATGCAGCAGGCCTACCCGTTCCAGGCTATATTGCCAGCGGGCATCCGCACCCGGTTTATCGTAAAGGGCCATACCAAACCGCAGGTTTTCCATGACGGTCAGTTCACCTTTCAGGCCCAGGTGATGGCCCATGTAAGCCATTTCAGCCGCATAGCGGGAACGGCTGGTCAGTATGTTCTCTCCTCGCCAGCATACCTCACCCTCTGCTGGACGGCTCAGCCCTGCGAGGATTCTCAGCAGGCTGGTTTTTCCCGTGCCGTTGGCCCCGCCGACCTGCAGTATCTGTCCCGTCGAAAGCTCAAGGTGAATGTCCGAAAAAAGCAGGGATTCGCCGCGCTGGCATTCCAGTGTGCTGGCGCGAAGCAGGGGAGGGGGGGTGATCATTGTGTTGTGGTCAGGTCAGTCGGGAGGCTCGGAGGTGTTTATTATTGCAGACAGGTGTCGCAAAGTCGCGCCAACACCGGTTGACTGCGAGGACATTGTTCTTTGGGTATCCATCAAGGACTGGCTTGCTTGCTGGCTTTTCATGATGACCATGAAAAATAAATGGGATTAATCTGTAAAAAATAGTAGACATACTGATTTTTTTGGGTAGACTTTGCGCCGCTTCAGGGAAGAAGTTCAACTATCTGGAGTCGTCAAAGAGGAGGAAGCCCTGTTGGGCTCTTAACAAAAACAAAAAATACTAGGTCTTGGCGTGTATGCGCACTTTTACGGTGTGCTACCCCTTAAAAAATAATAAAAAGTTAAAAAAAACCCGCCATGAGCGGGTTTTTTTTTGAGCTGTTGCAGCGGGCGCGGGACACCGGCGTAACCCTGCTGCAGCCAGCCTGGCCAGCAGAAGCGGTCAGGCGAGTGGGGCTGGCACTCAAGCCAGCTCGAAATCAGACGGGTTCAGGTTCAGCTCTGCTGCAATTTTTCGGGCCACGTATTGCTCCCTGTCATCGAAAGTCCCGTCGGAGCAGGCGATACAGATGATCAGGCGCATGATCAGTCGTGACGCATCGCTGTTATTTTTCATCTTGCCCAGAGCTTCGAACACGGTGGCTTCTCCGAGATCGCGGTCAAACTCTATTTGGGCAACCGTATTCTGGAATGCTTCGATCAGTTCCTTGCTGCTGAAGACCGACAGGGGTTCGTAGTTTTCGATGAACCGCATCATCTTCTGTTTTTCTTCCGACGAGATCGTTCCGTCAGCCATGGCAATCAGCACGGAGCCGCCCACTGCGGCATTGAGGAAATCCCGGTTCCTGAATTTGAGTGCTTCTGTTTTCAACTCGTCTGCCTTCTGTTTGAGCGTGTTGAAAAAGTCCTGGAAACTCATGATAAATCACCTGATCGTTGAAAGTTGGAGTATGGATAGTCTGAAATGCTCAAAGATGAGCCACGATTTGAGGCAGTAGCTGATCGAAAGTTCGTCCCTGTCCGGCTTCACCGATCGCATGCATCTTCCATTCATCGTTGTGCCGGTAGAGTTTGGTCATGATCATGGCGGTGTGACGACCCTGACAACTCAGATCGTACCGCGCTATTTCGGCTTTGTTACCGGCATTGACGATGCGGCAGAAGGCATTTTGTACCCGGGAAAAATCCTGACCGGTGTAATTACTGACAGTAAATACCAGGCTTTTGATGTGACCCGGGACAGCAGACAGATCAACCAGGATTTGCTCGTCGTCACCGTCGCCCTCGCCGGTACGGTTGTCACCGGTATGGCGAATGCTGCCATCCTGACTGGCCAGTTGCCTGAACCAGACCACATCCTGCGGATTACCCTGTTCATCGAACAGAATGCAGGAGGCATCGAGGTCGATGTCTTCAGCAGCCCCACCGCCCCCGCCGAACAACCCCCCCAGCAGGCCCCGTGCTGCCGGTTTGCCCGAATCCCAACCCAATCCCATCACGATGCGGGACAAGGCTCCTCCAGCCTCCTTCTCCAGAGAGATTTTCTGACCTTTCTGTAAACTGACACTCATGGTATCTATCACCTCGCGTTGTAATGAATGATTGAAAATGCCGGTAAAATCCTGCCTTCTTACTCCACCAGCAAATTGACCATGATTTGATGGTACAGGTCTGCCAGGGTTTCCAGTTCTTCCACGGCGATGCACTCGTTGACCTTGTGTATGGTGGCATTGAGAGGTCCCAGTTCCACGACTTCTGCGCCGGTCGGTGCCACGAAGCGTCCATCGGAGGTACCGCCGCCGGTATCCAGTCGGGCCGTCTGACCCTGCAGCAATCGCAGGGCATCCTGGGTGGCCTTGATCAGCGTGGTTCGACGGGTCAGAAAAGGAGCCCCCGAGAGCCGCCATTCGAGTTCATGACGAACATCGTGTTTATCGAGTATGGCTTTGACCCGTTGCCGGATATCATCTTCGGTGATCGCGGTGGAATAGCGGAAATTGAACAGGATTTCCACTTGACCCGGGATGACATTCTCGGCTCCGGTGCCGGCGTGGAGGTTGGAGACCTGAAATGAGGTCGGCGGGAAAAAATGGTTGCCTTCGTCCCAGGTTTCGGCACACAACTCGGCCAGGGCCGGTGCCAGGCGGTGAATGGGATTCTCTGCCTTGTCAGGGTAGGCCACATGACCTTGCACCCCCAAGACCCTGAGCGTGCCACAGAGCGAGCCCCGCCGTCCCACCCGGATGACATCACCGGTAGTGGCCGTGCTGGAGGGTTCTCCTACCAGACACCAGTCGATCTTTTCCCCCCGTGCGGCGAAAGTCTCCATGACTTTGACGATGCCGTGCGTTGCAGCCCCCTCCTCGTCACTGGTCAATAACAGACCGACTGAGCCCCGGTGGTCAGGATATTGCGCGACGAAACGCTCCAGGGCTACGGTCATGGCGGCGACCCCGCCTTTCATATCGGCAGCACCCCGGCCGTATAGCAGGCCATCACGGATCACCGGTTCGAACGGCGGTGAATCCCAGTGCTCAAGGGGGCCGGGTGGTACTACGTCGGTATGACCCAGAAAAACCAGCAAGGGGCCGGTTTCACCGTGTTTCAGGTAAATGTTGCGGGTCTCTGCGAAATTCAGCCATTCGACCGAAAAACCGACGGACTCCAGGCAGGCCGCCAGGCGATCCATGCAACCGGCATCGTCGGGGGTTATCGAGGGGCGACGTAATAAGTCAAGCGTGAGATCAAGGGTGTCTGTCATTCGGGTTCAAGTCAAAGAAGGAAAGGGGAATCCAATCCACAGGTCATCACCACGCTCCAGAATGGGACGTTTGATGAGGGTGGGATATTCAAGCATCAGCGCGTGGGCCGTATCGGGTGTCAAATCGGTTTTTCGTACGGCATCGAGCTGTCGCCAGGTTGTGCCACGGCGATTGATGAGTTGTTCGTAGCCCACCCGGTTGATCAGGGTTCTGAGCCAGTCGGCATCGAGACCGTCCTTGCGAAAATCATGGAAGCGATGGATCACATCCTGTTCATCCAGCCAGACCCTGGCTTTCCTGCAGGTGTCGCACCGGGCAATACCATAGAGTGTCGATGGGGGAATCATAATTCCAGATCCTCGAAGCTGGAGAAGCGGGGTTCGCGTCGGCCATCGGTTTCCACAGCAAACAGGGAGTCCCGTTTCCGGGTTGATTGAATCATTTCGCGCAGGGTGTGAGCATCCTGTGGTTTTTTGGAGTCGACCCGGATCAGGGCCAATCCCGCACTCTCACACAGATTCGACAGCGGGTCATTGGATCTTTTGACCGATACCGGTGCAGATTGCACATCATCGACCTGCAGGGCACAGATCACGCCCAGATCGTTTTTGTCACAGACGACGAAGCTGAACCGGCGGGATTCCACGGTATCGAACAGTTTGCGGGCTTCGGGATCCCTGTCCAGGTTCCGGGGGGTCAACAGATCGGTTACCGGGATTCTGCCAAATACCCGCCAGGTATCTTGTACGGCTTCATCCAGAACGGCAAGAAAGGCCCGCTCCTCGGCGGAGAACAGGAAATCCCGTTTCTGGTAATTGACCCGCAGCACTTTTCCACCATTCTGGAAAATGAATTTCAGCAGGAAGACCAGTGCGACCAATAACGTCCCGCCAAGCATCCATTCATTCATTGTAAACCTCTTGAGGGCAAATAGGATTGAGGCCAATTATACCCGGAATGCCCCGGTTTTCGTGTGAGTAGTACCAGCCCGCATCAATCGCCATTTTTGCTGAACATTTGTCCGACCGTTCCGATCAGTTTCTTGTCGAGCAGGAACATGATGACATGATCGCCTTCTTCGATGATGGTGTCATGATGTACTTGTAATACCTCCTCGCCACGTACCAGTGCTCCCATGACCACGCCCGATGGAATCTTGATTTGATTGATGGGGATGCCAACCACGGCGGAGGTGCCGGGTTTGCCGTGGGCAATGGCTTCTATGGCTTCGGATGCACCATTGCGCAGGGAATGAACTTTCACCACATCGCCTTGGCGTACAAAACGCAGCAGGGCACCGATGGTGGCCTGCTTGGGGGAAATGAGCAAATCGACCTGGTTGGGGTCGATGATGTCGGCATAGGCACTTTTGTTGATCAGACTGATGACACGTCGGGTATAGGGCTGGCCCTTGCCGGCGGCGTGCCAGCCGGCGAGAGCTTTCGCTTGCGCGTCGAAGATTTCCAGATGCTGCCGGGTGATGCGCGTGGCTTCGGTGGCCATGGGCGAGTCGACGAACACCTTCAGATCGCTCAACCGGCCTTCGCGAGTGAGGCGGTGCAGGTGATACAGGACCTCCTGGGTGCGACCGACCGCGAACGCGGGCACGATCACATTGCCCCGTTCCAATGTACGTTCGACGATCTCAATCAGTTCGCCCTCGCTTGCCGCCATGACCTTGTGCGCGCGGTCGCCGGAGGTGGACTCGATGACCAGGATGTCGGCCTCGTCGATGGGCGTCGGATCGCGCAGGATCGGCCGCCCCGGTTGGCCAAGATCGCCGCTAAAAACGAGCTTGGTGCTCTGGCCGGTTTCGCTGACCCAGGCCTCGATGATGGCCGAGCCAAGAATGTGGCCTGCATCGCGGAAACGGCAGCGCACGACCGGATGTGGCGTGAGTTCCTGGTCGTAGGCGATGGGCCGCACCTGGCGCAGGCAGTCGCGCGCGTCTTGCATCGTGTAGAGCGGGGTCGGCGGCGCGCTCCTGTCATGTGCCGACTTGTTATTGCGCTTGGCCCGATCGGCATCGCCCTCCTGGATATGCGCGCTGTCGGGCAGCATCACCTGGAGCAGATCGGCGGTCGCGGCGGTGGTATAGATCGGGCCCTGGAAGCCCGCACGGGTGAGCTTGGGCAGCAGGACGCTGTGGTCGATGTGCGCATGAGTCAGCAACACGAAATCAATGGATTTCGGGTCGAATGCGAACGGCTTGCGGTTGCGCGCCGGTGCCTCGCGCCCGCCCTGCACCATGCCGCAGTCCACCAGGAAGCGCGTGTCCACCGTCTCCACCAAGTAGCACGAGCCGGTGACTTCGCGCGCCGCGCCTAGAAAGGTGATATTCATCTTGTTTCCCCACCCGCTGATACGATCCGGTCCGGGCCGTCTGCCGCCAGCCTGTCGAGCAGGTCATGCATGACACACTTGATGGCATCGAACCGGCTTGCGTCCGCAAGCATTTTCATGGCGATCACCGTGCGCATCTCGTAGGCGCCGCCGCATAGACGTGCGAACCGAATGCTGCAAAGGCCAACGCCGTCGCCGCGGCGATGCCGACGGCAAGCCACACCGCCCAGCGAAACCACAACCACAGTCCGGCGCCCGCGATGACGTAGGCGAAGCCGGCCAGAAAGTTGAACCAGAGCACGAACGGCACATAGTTGCCGGCGGCAGCGCGCGCTGCTTCGCCGCCGAACAGGATCGCGCCGCCTTCCCTGATGGTCAGCGGGCCGAAGCCGATAGAGACCAGGGAGATTGCCTGGATACGGAATCCTTTTTTTTGCATGGATGTCCTCACGTTTTTTCCATCCCCTAGAAATTTCCCTCCTGCTTTCATTTCGAAGGAACCGCCAGTGCGGCCCGGTAAAGGGCGAAATCCTCGACAGACTTCCGCAGGAACGATTCCCCCCGTTGCGGGACGGCATGGCTTTCGAGCACCAGTTTCTGGATGACGCCGACAAGCGAAATTGCCGCGGCAGTTGGTTGCACTTCGGCCCTGACGAGGCCCTGTTCTTTGGCGCGGGCGATGATTCGGGCCAGACTGGTCGCATAGTGACCGATGAGCATCCGGACGCGCCGCTGAAGGCCGAGGTCACCATCCTGTGCCAACCACGACAACAGGTGTTGGGGAACGTCGGGGTGCCTGGCGATGAACGCCACCTGCCGCTGGAATGCGTTCTCCAGTTCCCGCAGCGGATCACCGTGCCCCCCGCACCTGACGGAGCGCAAGAGCTGGCCTCTCACCCTGGCAATGAACCTTTTCCGGCCACCGCGACTGTCCGTTTGCGGAGGCGACCATCCGTCCTTGTCCTCGGCGGCGGCTCCCGGCAGACTTTCCATATCCGCGAACAGGTAGTAGCGCGTGGTTTCCCACCACCGCTTGAGGTGCTCCTGCTCGAACCGATTCATGCTGTCGTCCGTCATGGTGCCTGCTCCTTTACTTGCAAGGTCATTCAAACCCCCGCCCTTCACCGGCCTCTTCATGGGTCACGCCATCGCGGATGTGATAGATGCGTTTGAAGGTGGGAATGATCTTCTCGTCATGGGTGACGAAGATGATGGCGGTCTCGAATTTGCGCGCCATGTCGTTGAGGATGCGAACGACCGCCATGGCACGCTCGCTGTCGAGTGGCGCGGTGGGCTCGTCGGCGAGGATCACCGGCGGACGGTTGACCAGACCGCGTGCAATGGCCACGCGCTGCTGCTCGCCGCCGGAAAGCTGCGACGGCATGGCACGGGCACGATGTTGCACGTCCAGCGCGGTAAGCAGGTCGAGCGCGCGCTTGCGTGCCTCGCTGTTGGGCACGCCGGCCAGCATTGGCAGTAGCGCGACGTTGTCGGTGACGTCGAGAAACGTGATCAGGTACGGCGGCTGGAACACGAAACCGATCTTGTCGCGGCGCAGAGCGCGCAGGTCGCGCACCTGCCAGCCTTCGTCGTAGATCACCTCGTCGCCCAGCGTCATGCGCCCCGCAGTGGGGTCGATCACGGCGCCCAGGCATTTGAGCAGGGTGCTCTTGCCCGAGCCGGAAGGCCCGATCAGGCCGACGACCTCGCCCGGCTCCACGTGCATATCCACTCCCTTCAAGGCGTCGACCGCGGTGTCGCCACTGCCGTAGCGCTTCTTCAAACCTTCGATGCGAATGCCTTTGGTCGTCATGGTCAACCTCCGATCGCTTCTGCCGGATCGACCT
>SXGU01442853.1_pt1 | contig 13515 bp, 10 predicted proteins | sample 3174531 | NCBI WGS metagenome assembly SXGU01 (sample SAMN11356863, study PRJNA531348) | freshwater metagenome | isolation source: freshwater sample F1-140 | place: China: Fuxian Lake, Yuxi | collected 2017-12-25 | reverse complement strand
TCACCAAGGCGTCGCTGTCGACCGAGAGCTTCATTTCGGCCTCGTCGTTCCAGGAGACCACCAAGGTGCTGACCGAGGCCAGCCTGTCGGGCAAGCGCGACTACCTGCACGGCCTCAAAGAGAACGTGATCATGGGTCGGCTCATCCCCGCCGGTACGGGCCTGTCGGCTTACACGGCGATGGAGATCGAGGTCGGCAATCCCGAGTCGCGCGGCTTGGAGAGCATTGGCTACGCGTAAGGGATAGTGGGCGGTTGCGGCGGGTGGCGAATTGGCCCTCGCCGCCGCCGGACCATGAACTGACCAGCAAAGGCGTCAATAGCGTTGGCTTGGCGGGGCTTGACACCCCGCAGGCCAACCGTATCTTGCCGCCCATGACCTAGCCCCACCCTGGCACCGACCCGGACCCGCAGACACCCCGTCTGCGCATGGCACGCTCTTGCCTACCGGGTCCTTTCAGCTAGCCGTGTGGGGCGCGCCAACCCACAGACATGATTGATCTTAGTCGCGTCGGCTTCGCGCTGGCGCGTTCGTTCGCGCCGCCGCGCCGCCCCGGCCCGTCGTCCCGCCGCGCCTGTGTGGTTGCGGTCGTTCTTTGACAATCCGCTGCCGCGACCTTGTACCGCCCCGACCCGCGCATTCGCCCGGCGCCGACCCGACCTGACCGGCAAAAGCTTCCACAACCCCAGGCCCTTGCGCCTGACCAGGGAGGCCCGAAGAACAGCTTTGACAACGACGAGTTCCTCTACGAACAAGAAGCCTTGCAATGGCTTTGGGAGCGCGGCAGCGCCTGTGACCCCGACGGCGCGCTGGTGGCCTTTCTCGACCGTTGCCGCCAACGCGAACAGGCCCGCGCCCAACGCCGTGCGCTGGCTCAGAACTGGCCAGATGGCCTGCGGCCCTGGTTTGGCAGCGGTCCGCGCCACGGCATCCACTGTATGACTGACGACGCATGCCAGGCCTGCGGCGCGCCAGACACCTGGTACTCGACCTACGCTGACGCGGGCGACATCGTCGGCTTCGACGCCCGCTTCTGCTCGCGCTGCGACAACTGGCTCGAGCGAGACTGGGGCTGGTCCGTTGCCAGCGAGCCGCGTCCCGCGCGGCCGAGCGAGGCGCCGTTCGATGACCAGGTGCTGGACCTGATCGCGGACATTTTGCACTGGTAGAGCACCGCAAGGCCTTGACTCCCGACGACTGCGTGATTACCGTAATCACGTCGTCCGCGGAGGTCTCCGTGCCCACCCCTACCAGCATTGCCCGAACCTTGGACAGAACCCGCACTGTTCCGCTCGCCCGCATCGGCAACTCTCGTGGCGTGCGGTTGCCCAAGGAGGTGCTGGCCCGTTACGGCATAACCGACTCGGTGGTGCTGGAATTGGTGTCCGAGGGCGTGCTCATTCGGCCGATCGTTGACCCTCGCGCTACGTGGGACGAGACCTTCGTCGAGATGGCCGCCGAGCGCGAAGATTGGAGTGACCTTGAAGCGGTCGCGGGCGACGGGCTGGAGAAGCTGCTATGGTAGCGGTCATCCCCGAGCGCTACGGCGTATACTTCGCCAACCTCGATCCGGTGGTCGGCAGCGAAATGGCCAAGACCCGACCAGTGGTCGTCATCAGCCCCGACGCCATGAACCGTCACCTCGACACCGTCGTTGTGTGCCCGCTGACTAGTCGCTTGCATCCGCGGTGGCGCAGTCGGGTGCAGACGGTGTGCGACGGTAGGCAGGCTGAAGTGGCGGTGGATCAGATCCGAACGGTGAGCAAATTTCGGTTGGGCCCACGCATCGACCGCCTGCCCGACGAGGCGATCGCCCGCCTGCGCGGCGTTGTGGTCGAGATGTACGCAGTTTGACAGCGTTGCCGTGCTACGCGACGTCACCCCCGCCGCGGCCGACTCCCCCACAGCGCCAAGGCAATGCCGGCGCTCAGAATCAGCGCCCCGCCGCCTATACCGCGCAAGCCGGGCCACTCGCCAAACAGCATCCCGCCCAGCAGCGTGGCAAACAGCGGCGTCAGGAACCCGAAGACGCTGCCCTCGCTGGCGTCAAGCAACCGATAGCCGCTGGTCGTGACCAGTTGTGCCGCGGCCGCGGTCACACCCGTGCCGACGAGCAGGCCAGCCGCCTGCGGACTGGGCACCAACCAGCTGCCGTCCGCCATGGCCAGCGACCCCACGGTGCAGGTCGCGGCCAGTGCCCACACAATCAGCAGCGACCGGTTGGCCTTGCTAGCCTTCTTGAGCGAAATCAGCGCCCACGCCGAAGCCACCGCCGACGCCATGCCGAGCAGCGCGCCGCGGCCCTGTAGCGAGTCCAGCGAACGCCCGCCGACCAGCAACCACATGCCGAACGCCGAAACGGCAGTCGCGCTGGCGCGAAACCAGGTCATCCGTTCGCCCAGGAACCACACCGCAAGTAGCGCAGTCAGCACCGGCGACAAGTTGTTGAGCAGAACCGCCTCGCCGAGCGGAATGTATCGCAAGGCATCGAAATAGCAGGCGATAGCCACAAATCCGCCGATGCTGCGGCTAGCCACATGGCCCCACTGGTCGAACTGCAGCGGCACCTGCATCCGGCGGCGCAAGATCTCGATGACGACCAGCGTGACGGCGCTGCGGGCGGCGACCAGCTCAAAGGTCGGGATGTTGGGACTGGCCGCCTTGGCCTGGGCGCCCATCAGCGCATACAGGCCTGCTCCAGCGACCATGAGCGCAATGCCGCGGCGCCGGTCGGGCAACGGCGCCAGCTGCGAGACTTCAAGGCCCGCGTCAGGCATGGGTGGCGCCTGCGGCTACGCGCCAAACGCCATGCCGCCATCGCAGCGCAGCGTCTGACCCGTCACAGCGCGGCTGGCCGGGTGCACCAGAAAGGCCGCGAGCTCAGCCACGTCTTCTGGCAGGCCCGGCTGCAAAAGCGCCGTCAGCTGCTTGGCCATCTCGCGATTGAAAATCGGTACCTGCGCGGTCATGTCGGTGACAATGAAGCCCGGTGCGATGGCGTTGCAGCGTACCCCGCGGCTGGCCAGTTGCTTGGACCACAGGCGGACCAGGGCGAGCACGCCGGCCTTGCTGGTGGTGTAGTTGCACTGGCCAAAGTTGCCGGCGATGCCCATGACGCTGCTCAGCATCGCAATGCCGGCCCCCGGCTGCAGATAGGGATCCACCGCAGTCTGTACTCGCTCCATCGCGTGCAGGTTGACGGCCATCACCTGACGCCATTGGTCGCCGGTCATCCTGCGCACCGTGCGGTCGCGGGTGATGCCCGCGTTGTGCACAGCTGCATCTAGGCGTCCATGGGCCTGCACGGCTGCCGCAATGGCCGCAGCCCCAGCCGCCGAGCTACAGTCGGCGCCAACAAACTGCGCCGCGCCGCCGCTACTTGCAATGCTATGGACCGTGGCCTCGGCCGCCGCCTGCGCCTGCGGTATGTCGTTGACGAGCACCCGCCAGCCGGCCGATGCCAACCGTCGGGCAATCGCCGCGCCGATGCCGCGCGCCGCACCAGTCACCAGCGCCACTCGGCCGTCTGCTTGCACGCGCGGGCCGATGTCAGCGCCAAGGCGCAGGTCCAGGCCGGTTAGGAACGCCGAAGCCGGCGACAACAGGAACCCGGCGACGTCGGCGACCGCCAGCGGGTCGGCGCCGTCCAGCCGCAGCAGGTGGCACGTCGATCCGGTCGGGCCTGTCTCTTTGTGCAGCGACCGCAACAGCCCTGCCGCGGCGGCGGCGAGCATGGCCTGGTGGGGGGTGGCGTCCGCGGGCTCATCGACGATGGCCACAAGCCGACTGTGTCGCGGTGCCACCGCCACCGCCTGCGCGATCCCCAGCAATGCGCCGCCCGCCGCGCCATCCACAAGGTCACCGGTCAGGTCGCCGCCGCGCGCCGCGTCCAGGCGAGCCATCAACAACAACGGCCGGCGGTCGCCCTGGGCCGATGCCGCGGCAATCGTCGCCGGCAAGTCGCCGCCCTGCGCGCCAAACCTTGCGCCCAGCGCCTCAAATCGCGTGCGCAGCTCGGCCTTGGCGTTGGCGTCGAGCACCAGCAGCGATGCGCCCTGCAACAACACCCGTTCGGCCAGCGCCACATCCGTTGCGTCGCGCAGGCGCAACAGCACGGCACGCCGGTCGTGCAGGTCGTGGCCGCCGCGCAGTAGCGGTGTCGGCAGCTTGATGGGCAGGGGCAGGCCTGCCACCCACTTGCGCACGCGCGGGTCGAGGCTCCAGTCGGGGGCGGCGGTCATCGCTTGTGTCCTGGGGCGCAATCGCCCCGCGTTGTTGCGCTCAAACGACCAAGTAGGCGCCCGAAAGGCCGTCGGCCTGCGGCAGGTGCGCGCGCGCGTGCTGCCAGCCGTAGTACTTGACCGCGTAGTCGAGCACCATGCGGCGAGCGCTGAACTTGGGCGCAATGGCGACAGCGCCCATCTGGATGCGCCGGAAGCGGGCGCGGTCGCCGTAGTAGCAGGCAATCACGCGCTTTTCCAGGGTCTCGTACAGTGCGCTGGCGTCGCGGTCGTCGTCGCGGGTCTCCCAGTCCTGGCCGATGGCCCAGCCGTTGTGGCCGTCGATGCAGCCCTCGGCCCACCAGCCGTCCAGGATCGAGCAGTTGGGCACGCCGTTGAGCGCCGCTTTCATGCCGCTGGTGCCGCAGGCCTCCAGCGGACGCACTGGGTTGTTGAGCCACACGTCGACGCCGCCGGCCAGCATGTGGCCCAGCCACATGTTGTAGTTGGGCAAGAAGCCGATGCGCAGCTCGCCGCGCAGTTGGTGCGACAGCGTCAGCAGTTCGTGCACCAGTGCCTTGCCTTCGGTGTCCTTCTCGTGGGCTTTGCCGGCAAACAGGATCTGCACCCGACCGCGGCCGATGCTCAATAGTCGCTCCAGGTCACGAAAGATCAGCGTGGCCCGCTTGTAGGCCGCCATGCGCCGCGCAAACCCAAACGTCAGCACTTCTGGGTCAAAGCCCAGTTGGGTTACGCCATTGGCGTACTCGAGCAGCTCGCGCTTGGCGCGGCGGCGGGCGCGGTCGAACGCCTCGGGATCGACGCTGGTGATGTTGTCCAGCAGCGTCGGGTCATCGCGCCAGCCGAACAGGTGCTGGTCGTACAATGCACCCATCTGCGGCGACACCCAGGTATCAAAGTGGACGCCGTTGGTGACCGCCTCGACTTTGAGCTTGTCAAAGTGCTTGGCCGAAAACAGCGGTTGCGCCACGCGGGCATTGATTTCGGAGACGCCGTTGACGTGGCCGGCCAGCGACGCGGCCAGCCAAGCCATGTTTAGCGTCTCGCTGCCGCCGAGCTGCGCGATCTTGGGGTCCAGCAGGTCACCCAGGACCCGCTGCACGTCCTTGTGTTCAAAGCGGTCAAAGCCCGCCGGCACCGGCGTGTGGGTAGTGAAATGCACGCGCTTTTTGGTCTCGGCGAGGCTGCCGAGGTCGGCGTACATCGCGGCGGCGAACAGCGCCGTGTGGCCTTCGTTCAGGTGCGCAAACAGGTCGGCGCCGTAGCCGCAGGCCTTGACCGCCGCGTAACCGCCGATGCCGAGCACGGACTCTTGACGCAGGCGGTTGAGATTGTCGCCGCCGTAGAGCAGGTTCGACACCGGTCGCCACACCGTGCTATTGCCGTCGATGTCGGTGTCCAGGAACAGCACTGGGCAGCCGTGGCCGCGGCGCCCGCGGATCCACTTGCGCCACACTTTGATGCGGACGACCTCGCCCTCAAGCTTGCATTGCAGAATGTGGCCGGTGTCTTCGAGCACGTCGCCCGGGTCGCACAGCGGAAACTGCAGTTTCTGCTGGTCCTCGCTGTCGACCGACTGGATGCCGTAGCCTTTCTTGTAGAACAGCGTCACGCCGACGAGCGGCAAGCCCAGGTCGGCAGCCGCCTTGACGTGGTCGCCAGCGAGCACTCCGAGGCCGCCTGAGTAGGTGGGAATCGCAGTCGACAGCCCGATTTCGGCGGTCACATAGGCCAGGTGTTTCACGGTGAGTTCCCGATAAGGATTTGTCCGAAAATAACTTGGTCGCTTTGCAAACCAGTGGAGCGGCGAGTCGGCTTGTAAAGACGCGAGCTTGCGACCCACCCAGCTGGCAAACGGAACCAGTCCCACAATGACTTATTCTGGGACAGTTCCTAAGATTAGAAGTCATCCAGACTGCCGATGATGCGCGGCCGCGGCGGCGCGACCACCGACGGCGCGGCGGGTTTGGCTTGCGGCGGTTCGGCCTTGAGCATGGCCTCGGCGGCGGGCGCCATCTGCGCCCACTCCCACATCATGTCGTTGTACAGGCCAGCAAGGTCCGCGGGCTCGACAGCGCCCGCCGGCATGCGCCGGCACAGCACCAGCGCCAGTTCGTCAGCGTTGATCGGCAGCACGCCGAGCGCGCAAGTCATCAGCTGGGTGTTGAGCGTCATCAGGCCCAAAAGCGCCTGCGGCGACCCAATTTCGGCGATGTCGAACACCACCACTGCGGCCATGAGCGCGAGGCCGCCGGCACGCGGGTCCGGCTCCAGCACGGCGATGCACATCGCTTTGTGGGCCGGGTGCTCAAAGGTCAGCGCCGCCGCGTCGCCGCCGTCGTCGATCTCGATCTCGCTGCCTGGCAACTGGGCCTGCAGCGCGAACTTGAGCGTTTCCGCCAGTTTCTGGATCGCTTCCACGGTCCCGCCGACGGGCGCACCCTCAGCGCCCAAACGGGCGCGCCAGGGCGCCCAAACCCGCACAGTAGTCGCAAACCTGCCCGATTGGCAATGGCGTCCTGGCCAGCTCGGTGTCGCGGCCGTGATGGACTTTCGGTTTGAATCGACAGCAGTTGCGCGCGGTTCGCGCTACGCCCGCCGGTAAAGCCAGGTCACGCCGGCTTCGACTGCGTCTGCTGGAACGGCGTAAAGCGTGACCGGCAGGCCGACCAGCAGATCCAGCGCGCGCATCAGCTCGTCCTGCGCTGCGTCGTCTTTGCAAGTGGCGAACGACAGGCCGTCGGCGCTCCAGGCGATGGGCGCAAACTGGCCGCGGCGACACATGTCTTCAGTAAACAGCGCCCGCGGGTCGCCGGCCGAGAACAGGTCTGGCCACGCCTGCTGGTCGCGCATGCGAAACAGGTCGCCCAGGCTGATGTCGTTCAACTTCTGGTCGTCGCCATAGGCCAACTCGAAGAACTCGGGTAGCGACATCGCCAGCGCGGCCGGCGACAGCAGCGCGTCACGGTGGAAGGCCTCGGACGGGATGCGGCCGCTCTGGCGCACGCTGTCGCGGCTGCGGATGCGGTCCAGGCTCAGGCCGCCATAGCCCCCAGCGCTACTGGTTGTTGCCTGGGTCTGCTGCGGTCGCTCCGCCACAGGTACGGGTTTCTCCGCGGCTGGCTGCGCGGCCTCGGTCGGCTCTTCGTGGTTGCGGCGCTTGGGCCGGCTGGCGGGGCCAGTTGGGATTGCCATCGCTGCCTCCGGGGATGCGGTCGGACCGCAGTGCGAGCGGCAAGGTTAACCCGGGTCGCGGTACGGCGCCAGCGGCAAGCTGCGGCCGCCCAGGGCTGTCATGAGATCCAGGCTTTCGGGTGCGGACAGGCCTCTGTGCCTGTCCGGGCAATGCGCAAACGCTCCACTAAACCGGACAGGGATTTAACCCTGTCCGCACCCAACTCCGAGAATTGCGACTTTGCGATAGGCCTGCTGGCCCCGTCCGCCGCGCTTGCCAGCCGTCCCTATCGCGCCTACCGTTGCCGGCCCGCCGGCCCCCAAACGCCGGCTGCGAGGTCGCGATGTGCGGTGTGGTAGGTCTGGTCTACGAGCGGCCGCGGGCAGATATGGGCCAGATTGCTGGCGAACTGCTGCGAACCCTGGAGTACCGCGGCTACGATTCGACCGGCGCCGCAATTCAAAACCAGGGTATTGACGTCGACTTGCGCAAGGACGTGGGGGCGCCGAGTGCGCTGGTGCAGCGATTGGGGATCACCGACCTGCCTGGCCAGATCCTGTGCGGCCAGGTGCGCTGGGCGACCTTTGGCGCGGTCGACAAGACCAATGCTCAGCCGCACGTGGTGCGCTGCAAGACCTATTTGTACGGCGCCCACAACGGCAATGTCACCAATTGCGACCCGCTCAAGGCCTGGCTGTGCGAAAAAGGCCACGCGGTGCAAAGCGACAACGACGGCGAGATGGTGGTGCATACCGTGGAGCACGCGTTTGCCGAGCGCCTGCAAGCGCTGCCCGCCGCCGACCAGCAGGACGGTGACTGCCGCCGAAAAGCGATGCGCTCTGCCGTTTTGCACGCGTGCGGCATGCTGCACGGGTCATTCGCTGCGGTCATCGTCGATCCCGTCAGTCGGACGCTGTGGGCCATCAAACAGGGCTCCAGCCTGTATTTTGGTGCCGGCGCGGACTCGACGGGGGGTGCGTTTCGGGTGGCGTCGTCGGACCTGTCCAGTGTCCTCAAGCTGACGCGCACGCTGTTGCCGCTGTCCGAGGGCGAGTTCGTCGAGTTCACCGCGACCGGCCACCAGGTCTATCGCTGCGCGCCGCAGCCGGACGACGCCGAGCAGCCGCTGCCGCTGCAGCGCAAGACCGTGCGCAGTCTGCTGCGCACCGCCGACACCGGACTGGTGGCGCCCTACACCACCTTCATGCAGCAAGAGATCTTTGCCGAGGAAGACACCTGCCGGGGCGTCGTGCGGCTGTTTCAGGGCGGCAGCGAGCTGGGCCAGCGGGTCGGCGCTGCGCTACAGCGGCTGGGCGAGCCCGCAACACTGGCGTTGCACCAGGCCGCCATCGGCATGTTTGAGGCGACCAGCGACGTCTCCCTGCGCGCTGAGCTGGAGCGCCTGCACCTGCTGCCGGCGACGACCGCGTTGCTCAGCGAACTCGGCGCTGCAGTTGCCGAGTTGGACCGGGCCGACGCGCCGCTGTGCTCGGCCGAGCAGGGGCTGTTCGCGGACTTGCTGGGGCTGTCGGCCAGCGCCAGTCAGCGTCAGGCCGTGCGGTTGCTCGACGCCGCCTTGGAGATCCGCGAAGCGCAGGACTACCGCGCCGCCGTGCAGACGCTGACCGAGCGCTGCGCCGCGGCAGTGCGCGACCACCGGCGGATCTTCGTGCTGTGCTGCGGCACCAGCTTTCACGCTGCCAAGACCGCGGCACTGTTCTACAACGAAATCGCTGGCTGCGAAGTGACGCCGCTACTGCCCGGTGAGTTTCGCGCCCAGGCCAGCCGGGCCCTGCGCGACGGCGATGTGCTGATTGCCGTGAGCCAGTCTGGCGAGACCAAGGACCTCATCGACGTACTGAACGACGTCGGCCGCGGCGGCAAGCGGGTGTTTCGGGTAGCGCTCGTCAACAACGTCAATTCGACGCTGGCCCAAGAAAAGGCCGATCTGGTCTTGCCGCTGCGCTGTGGGCCTGAGATTGCAGTCGCCGCGACCAAGAGCTTCACCAATCAACTTGCTGTGTTCTACTGCCTGGCGATCGAGCTGGCGCTGACCCTGGACGCGCAAGACACTCAAGCCCAAGCGCGCCGTCAGGCCTTATCCAGTCTGCCGGACCTCATCGCGCAGACGCTGGGCGCCACCGACGCGGCGCTCGACGAGGCGGCCGACCTGCTGCACCTCGCGCCCAGCCTGCATATCCTGGCGACCCGGTTGATTGCGGTGGCCAAAGAGGGCGCGCTCAAGGTCCGCGAGGTCGTGCTCAACCACACCGAGGGCTTTGAGGCCAGCGAGTTCAAGCACGGCCCCAACACCATCTTGGGCGTCAACACGGTGTACGGCATTGGTCAGGTCGCCGCGGCGCTGGCTGCCGTGCGTTCGAATCCCGACAACGGCACGCTCGATCCGGCGCAGCCGCACCACGCGGGCAACGCTGCGGTCCTGCGGGCGCTCTACGCCGACTATCCACTGCTATTTGTGACCGGCCCCGACCGCCGCGACGTAGACCTGACCATCTCGCAAATCAACACCCACAAGATTCGCGGCGCCACGGTGGTGGTGATTGCCGAGGCGGACGAGCGGTTGCGCGGCGCGGCCGAAAAGGCTCCCGCCGACAACCCGGGCTATCGAGCCCTTTTTGTGGCGCTGCCGACGACCCGCGACACGCTGATGGTGGCGTTTTCGGCCAGCGTTGCGCTGCAGCACCTGGCGCTCAAGATGAGCCTGCGCAAGGCCGCGCACTTGGATGCTCTGGGCATGCGCGAACATGGCGTGCATCCCGACGTGCCCAAGAACGTCAGCAAGTCGATCACCGTCGACTGAATGGGTCACAGCGAGGTCGGACGGCGGTTTGGGCGCAGCGCGGTTTCGCGTAGGCACCGCCAAGTGTTTCTGTTAGCCTGCCTCGGCTTGGGGGCTCCACTTGCGCCCGAGCGATGGCGGCCGCCGGGTCGCTGGCGAGGCGTGCGATGACCCCTTGGCGAAACAGTCTCAATTTGGCGTGGGTTGTGGCCGTCGCGGTCTCAGCGGGTTGTATTCAATCGAGTCAACCAGCGCCCGCCGGTGGTGGGGGCCTGCCAGGCGGCGGCGATCCGGAACTTGATATCGTCATCGCCCCCAAAGATGTTGCCGCCGACGCGCAAGGCGCCGATGCCCTGCAAGGCGCCGATGGCGAGAGCGACGCCGACCCCGCGGCCGACGCCGAACCGGACCCCGCCGACGGCTACACCGGTCCCGCATGCACCACGTCCGCCGCATGCAAGAACGAGGTCGGCAAGCCCTATTGCGCGATCTCGCTCAAGCAATGCGTGCAGTGCCTGTTCGACAGCCACTGCACCGACACCGGCCACTGCGAAAAGAACCTGTGCACCACCTTTGCCTGTAAGCCCGGCGAGACCAGCTGCGACGGCTTGTTCCTGGTCACCTGCAACGCCGACGGCAAGTCGACCACCACCGACAAGTGTCCGGACGATAAGCCGATTTGCGCCAGTGGTGGCTGCAAGGTCTGCGAGCCCAACGCCACCTACTGCGAGCCCGGTCAAGGCGGGCTGCCAAGCAAGAACCTGCGCAAGTGCGATGCCACCGGCGACAGCTCGACCATCGTCCAGGCATGCGATGGCGACGCGGTTTGCCAGGGCAAGAAGTGCCTGGTGTGCGTGCCGGGCACCAAGCAGTGCAACGGCGACGTGGCGATGGCGTGCAACAACGACGGCAGCGCCATGCAAGTCGACGAAGACTGCAGCAAGAAGGGCCTGACGTGTCTGGGCGGCCTGTGCGTCAACGCCTGCTCGGGCGACGTCAAGTCCAACACTTACGTCGGCTGCGACTTCTGGGCCGTGGACCTGGACAACGCGATCGAGGGCAGCTACGACGCCCAGAACAAGCAGTTTGCGGTGGTGGTATCGAACACCGCCGACAATCCGGCGACGGTCACGGTGTCGCTCGGCAAGGTCGGGACGGCGGGTTACAAGAAGAAGGACTTCACGGTTGCCGGCAAGGCCCTGCAGGTCATCAACTTGCCGGACAAGAGCTGGGGCGTGCCCAACCAGAACCAGGACGGCACCAACATCAACGACAAGGTGTACCGGCTGGTGGCGACCCAGCCGATTGTCGCTTACCAGTTCAACCCGCTCGACAACTTTGGCGTGTTCAGCAACGACGCCAGCTTGCTGCTGCCGACGACGACGCTCGGTGAGGCTTACTACGTCCTGACCCGCAAGCAGCTGGCCAACAAGTATCGCAGCTACATCAACGTCATCGCCACCCAGCCCGGCGAAACCAAGGTCAAGGTTACGGCTGCTTGCAAGACCCTGGCCGGGCCAGGCGTGCCGTCGATGGCGGCCAAGTCCACAGCGACTTACACGTTGCAGCAAGGCCAGTCGCTGAACTTGGAGAGCGACGACGCGGTCAACGGCGACCTGTCCGGATCGCTCGTCGAGGCCGACCGCCCCGTTGCGGTGTTTGGCGGCAGCGAGGCCAGCAACTCGCCGGATACCGGCAGCTGCGTGCAATACGCCAAGGGCGGCAAGATCTGCGCCAGCTCGTCGGTCGCGATGCCGCAGTCTTGCGCGGCGGACGGCGGCTGCCAGTCCGCGTGCTGTGCCGACCACCTGGAAGAGCAGATGTTCCCCATCAACACGCTCGGCACCTCGTACGTCGCTACTCGCCTGTCGCCGCGCGGCAAGGAGCAGGACGCCTGGCGGGTGCTGGCCGTGCAGGACGGCACCACCTTCACCACCAACCCGTACATTGCAGCGATGCCGACGCTCAACAAGGGCCAGTGGCATGAATTCCAGACCACCAAGGACTTTATCCTGACGGCAAGCAAGCCCGTGATGGTCGGTCAGTATATGGCGTCGAGCTACGCGACCGTGGTCACTGAGGGCGGCACCTGCACGGCCGCCGACCAGTGCCAGAGCAAGTACGGCTTTATCGGCAACTGCATGCCGGCCGGCATCAGCAACCTGTGCGCGCCGATTGGCGACCCGTCGCTGATTCTGGCCGTCGCCACCACCCAATTCTTGGACGACTACATCTTCCTGGTGCCCGACAAGTACAAGCTCAACTACGTCAACATCGTCATGCCGGTCGGCGCCCTGGCGATGATCGACGGCAAGGGTGTGACCGCAGGGAGCTTTGCGCCAATCATGAACACCGGCTGGCAGGTGGCGCGGTTGGCCATCGCCGCCGGGCCGCACCGTCTGCAGTTGACCAAGAAGGGTAGCCTGGTTGTCTACGGCTACGACAAAGACGTCAGCTACGGCTACGCTGGCGGCGCCGGGCTAGCCGTCGGCAACTGAACCACCACACAGGTACAGCGATGGCAACAAGTGACAGCGACGCGCTGTTTGGCGAAGCGTCGGCGTTTTTTGAGGCGTTGCAGGGCGACATTGTCGATGCCCTGGAGCGACTGGATGGCCGCGCCACTTTTCGCCGCGACGACTGGACCCGCGATGACCCCGGCAATGACCGCGGTCTGCCGGCGCTGCGCGGTCGCGGTCGCACCTGCGTCATCGAGGGCGGTCGGGTCTTAGAGCGCGGTGGCGTCGCATTCTCCGATATTCGCGGCCGCTTTGGCAGCGAAGAATTCGCGCGGTCTATGCCAGGCGACGGTTTGGACTTTGCTGCCACCGGCATCTCGCTGGTGCTGCACCCGCACAGTCCGCACATCCCGACCGTGCACATGAACTACCGGCGGCTGTCGCGCGGCGGTACGGGCTGGTTTGGTGGGGGTGCGGATCTCACGCCCAACTATCTCGACCGCCAAGATATCGGCCACTTTCGCCGCACATTGCGCCAGGCTTGCTTGGATCACCCCGACGTCGTGGACGCCGCCGAGTTGGAGCGAGCTTGCGACAAGTACTTCTACCTGGGCCACCGCGGCGAGACCCGCGGCGTGGGCGGTATCTTCTTTGACCACCGCACCGACCGACCCGACCAGACCTGGGCGTTCGTGCAGGACGCCGGCCGGGCCTTCTTGCCGGCGTGGCTGCCGATTGCCGAGCGCCACCAAGAGCGACCCTGGACCGAAGCGGAGCGGCAGTGGCAGCTTTTGCGGCGGGGTCGCTACGTGGAGTTCAACTTGGTGTGGGACCGCGGCAC
>SXGU01444389.1_pt1 | contig 13519 bp, 13 predicted proteins | sample 3174531 | NCBI WGS metagenome assembly SXGU01 (sample SAMN11356863, study PRJNA531348) | freshwater metagenome | isolation source: freshwater sample F1-140 | place: China: Fuxian Lake, Yuxi | collected 2017-12-25 | reverse complement strand
ATGTGCCCGCCGGCTCCCGGTCCCGATGACGAGAGGGAGGCCAATGCGATCAGGATGGCGAGCAGGGCGGCCATGATGCGATGGATGGACATGCGGCGACTATACCGGAGGGGCGTAGGGCACACAAGCAACCTTGCCTTGGGGTGGCCTGGATGCTAGCGTGAAGGCCTCTGCGGGAGGAGCCATGGGGCAGATCGTTCGGAAGGACGGCATGAGCCGGCCGGAGCGTACCCTGATCTATGACGGGGACTGCCGCCTCTGCGTGACGGCGAAAGCCGGGCTGGAACGGCTGGGCGGCGTGCCAACGGTTCGTTTCATCCCCTATCAGAGCGAGGAGGCGGCCTGCCGTCTCGGCGCCGATTACAGGCCGGGCCGGCCGGATGTGGCGTTTCTGGTTGAGCAGGACGGGCGGATCAGTCGGGGGCTCGATGCGTTCCTCCCGTTGCTTCCCGGTTTGCGGGGCGGGCGTTTCTGGCTGGCCTTGCTCAAGGTTCCGCTCGCGCGCCCCGTGGCTTGGCTCGTCTACCGTGTCGTGGCCCGCTACCGGTACCAACTCTTCGGCCGGGTTCCTTCGCAGGGATCTTCCAAGGACATCTAGTCTCACGCTTGTGCACCGAGTGAAAACCCTCTATTCTCCCGCGAGGCATGCTTACGCGCAGAGGCGGGAAGAGGAGGTTATGGACCCGATCATGGTTCTCGGCCTGGCGGCCGGCGCATTGACCACCATCGCGTTTTGCCCGCAATTGATCAAGACCTGGAAAACCAAGTCGGCGCGGGACATGTCGTTCGGGATGCTGGCGACGTTCTGCACCGGCGTATTGTTGTGGCTGGTCTATGGCCTGCTCATCCATTCCATTCCAGTCATCGTGGCCAACGTCGTCACGCTGATTCTGGCCGGCGCCATTCTGGCGCTCAAGATCAAGTATGGATAAGGAACGTGAGCGGGGCTTCCGAGAAGTCGGGGTTGGGGCGGATTATCCGGCCTGGGGCGGGAAGAGCGTAATCGGGATGTCGCGCTGCTCGTCGCCCCCGTCGTCGCCCCGGTCCTCTCCCACGCTGTAGAGCTTGCCCGATGCGGCGGACCAGAGCATGGGGAATCCCGAGAAGGGATCGTAGAACGAGGGGCCGGCCTGGACGATGCGGGAGGCCATCGGCAGGTCCCGCCCCGGCCGACGCAGCCGGGCGTGCAGCGCGGCCAGCTTGAGCCGCGCATCGGTGCGCAGCAGCCGGTCCGCAAAGGGAGCCCAGGCCGGTTCCGGTCCGGAGGCGAAGACATTGTCGATCGGATTCACGAAGTGATCCAGAAACCGGTGATGGGTCGACCGGGCCATGTCGAGCAGTTTGGGGAACGGGCTGTTCGGCTGGTCGGCCGCCTTGATCGTGGCTTCGCAGAAGGCGGCATAGATATTCAGCGTCCGCTGCTTCTGCATGCGGGAGCGCGAGAGCATGTTGGCGGGAATGGGTCGCTCGACCGATTGGAACGAGTCGGCCCTCATGCCGGCGAGGGACGCCAGCCACCGTTCCTGGGCATCTGAGTCCGGCTGGAGCGCCGCCGCCGCGCTCGTCAACGGATGTTCGAAGAGCGTGACGCCGACGACAAATTCGTTTTGAATGGGCCAGTGCAGGGACCGCTCGGTCGGCGTGATGGGGCGCACCAGCTGGTCCAGGCGCGGGAGCAGGCCGGCATCGAAGTCGGGAAGGTTGAGCGCCTCGGAAACGAGGGCCGCATCCTCATCCATGATCGTGGCGGCCAGGATCTTGAGGGGCAGCGTCTTGGCATTGGCCAGGACCCCGCGCCACGCGGCGAGATCGTCGCCCAAGCGAGCCAGCGCGGTCGGGGTGTCCTGCGACCAAGCCTCGACCAGGAACAGCCGGTGCGCGGCATAGAGGTCCGTCAGTCTGGGGGCGCCGGGGTGGCCTGCGCCCCAATCGTCAAACGGGAGCGCGAGCCATTGGCGATAGCGGTCGATCAGGAGCGCGTGGGGAGCTAACAGGTTTTTGGCGGGATCGGCCAGATCGCGGAGCCGGTTGATCGCCCCAGCCGCGCCCTTGGCCCGCAGAGCGTCCAGCGTCTCCTCCGAAACCCGCGCCTCCAATCGGGACTCCTTGCCATAGTCGAACGGGCGGTGTCCGCGGTCGCTTTCCGCTTCCACCCAGATGTCGTGGCCGACGTGCAGGGGGTCTGCCGATGAACTGGCCGAAAATCCCAACAGGAGAAGGTAGGCGTTCTGTCGCGGTTCGTACGCCGTCCGCGGCGGGGTCGTCAGCAAGGCCTTGTAGGTTTCGCTCGGGGCCTCGCCGTTGCCGAGCCATACGCTCCGCACGAGATCGAGGAATATTAATAAGAGCGCGAAGAGAACGATGAGGAGAAAAGGCTTTTTCATGAATGGCTAGGTCGCCTGCTGGTTCTTTTTCACGCCGGGCGCACCGAACAGTGTATGGGCCGAACAGGTTGCATTTTACTGTGCTTGTGCCCGTGAGTCCAATGCATGGGCGATTTTCGCGGTGCCGAGAGACAACCCTGACGAAGTGGCTGCTTAAGTGAAGCAACGGCAGTGCGGCTAGTGGCGGACGAAGCACAGGTCCTGGAAATTAGCCTTGACAGGGGTCCGAGGCTTCCCCTAAAGTGGACCCCACAAACCATAACCTCCGGGTCAAGGGAAGAGGGTGCAACTCCCTCGCGGTCCCGCCGCTGTAATGGGGACGAAACCCGCGGAAGCCACTGTCTGAAGGGAGCAGTCAGCGGTCAGCTATCAGCAGTCAGCTTGAATCTTGAAGCTGAAGGCTAAAGGCTGAGAGCTGATGGCTTTTGAGATGGGAAGGCGCGGGGAGTAGAGTCGAACCCTAAGCCAGAAGACCTCCCCGGAGCATGACCGTCTTTCCCTCGTGGGCTGGGGAAAGGGTGAGGGTGAAGAAGCGGGTGCAATCCTCAGGGTCTTTTGCAGGCCTTGGGGATTTTTTATTTTTGGCACGCTGAAAACCGTTTCCCGCGGCGTTCTCGCATCGTGCCGAGCCTGCGACGTACGAACGACGGTACGCCTCGGCTCGGCACTCGCTGCGGCCTTGCGGGAAAACCGTTTTGAACGTGCCATCATGTGGCGCGGCTTGGCCTGTGGACTCTTGCTATGCTTGGTGGCGTTGGATGCCGGCATGGTATATGCCAATGAGAGATCGGACATGAAGCGGCGGCAGCAAGGCATCCTCACGGGCATGCCGTTCATGGCCAACCTGGCCTCGCGGACCTTCGTGGACGATCTGGGCCGCAAGCTCTACCTGGCCAAACGACCCGCCCGGGTGGTGTCGCTGGCGCCCAGCATGACGGAAATCCTCTACAGCCTCGGGCTCGACGAGGAAATCGTCGGGGTGACCGATTACTGCGACTATCCGCCGCAGGCCCGCGCCAAACCGAAAGTCGGATATTCGAATCCGAATCTGGAGTCCATCGTCGCGTTGAGGCCGGACCTGGTCCTGGCCCCCAGTACGTTCCTTCGGGCGGATACCCTGGCCAAGCTCGAACAGCTTAAAATTCCCACCTTCATTCTGGAGGCCAAGGCCATGGAGGAGATTCCCTCCCACGTCCAGATCATCGGACGGATGATGGACCGTTCCCAGGCTGGCGATCGGGTGGCCACCGAGATGCGGCGGCAGATTGCGGCGATCAGGGCCAGGGTGCAGGAACGTCCGCGTTTGCGCGTGCTGTACGTCCTGAACAGCCAGCCGCTCATCACGGTCGGGCCCGGGAGTTTTATCCATCAGATGATCGAGCTGGCCGGCGGCGTCAATGTCGCCGGCCGTGCGCAGGCTCCGTACCCCCGACTGAGCCTGGAAGAGGTGCTGAAGGAGGACCCGGAGGTCCTGATCTTTCCCGTCGGCGGCGCCGAGAGCGTTTCCGAGGGCGAGCAGCAACAGTGGCGGCGATGGACCACGCTCTCGGCCGTCAAGCATCAGCGGTTCCATCAGATTGCCGCCGATCTGCTGAACCGGCCCGGTCCCAGGATTGCCCAGGGGCTGGAGGCGTTGGCCCGGATCATCCACCCGGAGGCGTTTGAACAGGGGCCAGGGCCGTAATGGGACTCATGGCCGGACAGACCCGATCGGAAGAACGAAAGGCCGTCGCGACTGCGTTTGTGGCGCCGGCAGGAGAAGCCGCAAGGCCGTCATGTGTCGCGCCGGTCGGGTCATCCAGGCTGTCGCCCTTGCGGTGGCTGCTCACCCTATCGGCCTTGGCTGCGGCCGCCGTCCTCGTGCTGCTAATCTGCCTGCAGTTCGGCGCGGAGCGCATCGGGCTTGCCGAAGAGATTCGCATCGTAAGTCTGGCCATCGGCGCGGGCCCGGCAGGTCTTGAATCGGCCGGCGCAAGCGGCGTCATTTTATTGCAAGTGCGATTGCCGCGGGTGCTGCTAGCCTTCATGGTCGGAGGCTGTCTGGCAGCCGTCGGCGTGGGGCTTCAAGCCCTGTTTCGGAATCCGCTGGCCGATCCCTATGTGCTCGGTATTTCCAGCGGGGCGGCGCTGGGCGCCGGGCTGGCGATCCTGTTCGGGTTGACGGGCACGGCCCTGGCCTTTTCGGCGCTCTCTCTCTGCGCCATGGCCGGAGGGTTGCTCTCCGTGCTCGTGGTTTACCGTATTGCGACCGCGTACGGATATCTGCCCATCCATACCCTGTTGCTGGCCGGGGTGATTCTCAACGCCGTCTTCTCCGCGCTGGTCATGTTCGTGACGTCGATCATGGAGCCGAATCGCTCGTTCGGCATGATGTCCTGGCTGATGGGGACGCTGACCGCGCCGGACTACCCGGCCATGCTGGTGCTGGCCGCCTATCTCCTGACCGGCCTGCTCGTCTTGTTCCGTCAGGCGGCCTCGCTCAACCTGCTCACGCTCGGGGAAGAGTCGGCCCGCGCGCTCGGAGTCGAGGTCGAGGCAGTCAAACAGACCGTCTTTTTTACGTCGGCGCTGCTGACGGGCGCAGTCGTGTCGGTCAGCGGAATGATCGGGTTCGTCGGCATGGTCATTCCGCATGCCCTGCGCCTGCTCGCCGGCGCGGACCACCGGCTGCTCTTGCCTGCCTCCGCCCTAGTGGGGGGCATGTATCTGATGGCGGCGGATACGATCGCGCGGACGTTGCTGGCCCCGACGGAGATTCCGGTGGGCGTGGTGACCGCCCTGGCCGGAGGGCCGTTCTTCATCTATCTCCTGACTTTGCGGAAGGGCCGGCTGGCATGAGCATCAAGGAGCTGACAGGAGGAGCCGCCTACTCGGTGGACGGGCTCCGGTTCTCCTACGGCCATCCAGCGGGGAGCCGGTCGGGCAACGGCTGGGTCCTTGATGGCCTGACCTTCGAGGTGCGTCCGGGCGAGATCCTGGGGGTGTTGGGTCCGAACGGGTCGGGGAAGAGCTCGCTGCTGAAAATCCTGGCAAAGGTGCTGCGTCAGCAGGAAGGTTCGGTGAAGTTGTTTGGCTGCGAGCTCATCGGCATGCCGCAGCATGAGGTGGCCAGATCGGTGGCCCTGGTTCCGCAGGAGAGCCCCATCGCCTTTCCATTTTCGATCACCGAAATGGTGCTGATGGGGCGGTTTCCCCACCATCGGCGGAACATCGGACTGAGCGGTCTTGGTTGGGAAGGGCCGGAGGATATCCGTACGGCGGAGGCGGCGATGCGGGAGACCGACGTGCTGCACCTGGCCCACCGTTCCATCACCGATGTATCGGGCGGGGAGCGCCAGCGGGCCGTGATCGCCCGCGCGCTGACCCAGGAACCGAAGGTGCTGCTCTTGGACGAGCCGACCGCCTTTCTGGACCTCCATCACCAATTGGATATCTGCTCGATCCTGAGCCGGCTCAACGAAGAACGGGGATTGACCGTGGTCCTGGTGTCTCATGATCTGAATCTGGCTGGCCAACACTGCGATCGCTTGCTGCTGTTGGACAGGGGGCGAACCGTGCGCCTGGGGTCGCCGGAGGAGGTGATGACGCCGGAGGTGCTGGAGGAGGTCTATCGCTGCCGAGTCCTGGTAGACCGGCACCCCCAGTCCGGCTTGCCGCGGGTGACGCTGCCGGGCCGGAAGCTGGCAGTCAGTAGTCAGCTCGGAGATCAAGGCTGAGAGCTGAAGGCTGAAAGCTGATCGCGTCTGGATGGCGACGAGGAAGATGTGCCCATTCCTCGTTGAGGCGGATGGGGGCACGCAACAGGGAGGATAGGTCGAGAGAAGAGGCAGACAGAACGGGGAAGATGGTGCAAGGCCATCACGGTACCGCCACTGTAAGCGAGGAGTGATCCCGCACGAATGCCACTGTCGCGAAGACGTTGACAGTTATCAGTTGTCAGTCGAAAACTGAACACTGAGAACTCAAGACTGTCAACTTCTGAAGATGGGAAGGCGCGGGAGAGCGACGATCCGCGAGTCAGGACACCCGGCTGTCGAGCCAGTTCACTCTGCCCTTCGAGTCAAAGGGGAGGTGGGTTGTGCGGAAGTTTGTCATTGGGCTTGGTCTGTCGTTTGTGTTGTTGTGGGGATTCGGAGTCGGCCATGCGGAAGATGCGCAGCCGGTTGTGCAAACCGAGGAAGTGGTGACCTCGGCCACCAAGACGCCTATGCCGGTGAGTCACCTCACCAGCGCGGTGGAGGTTATCACTGGCGAGGAGATGCAGCGGCAAAAATTCAAGACCGTGGCCGATGCCTTGCGGCTGGCGCAAGGCATCGCGGTCTTTTCCAGCGGCGGGCCTGGAGCCGATACGAACGTTCGGATTCGTGGGGGCGGTGTGACGCAGACCCTGGTGCTCATCGACGGGGCCATCGTCAACAGCGCCACGACCGGCGCCTACAATTTTGCCAATTTGACGACCGACAATATCGAGCGGGTGGAAATCCTGCGCGGCGCCCAAAGCATGTTGTGGGGGTCGGACGCCATGGGCGGGGTCATCAATATCGTCACCAAGAAAGGCGCGGGGGGCACGACCGCCAGTTCGTTCTTCGAATACGGCTCCTTCAATTCCATTCGAGAAGGGGGCCAGATCAGCGGCAAGAAAGGTCCCGTGGACTTTTCCGTGGATCTGTCGCGGTGGGATTTTGCCGGATTTTCCACGGCGGATTCCCGGCTCGGCGCGACGGAGCGGGATTCCTTCAGGAACTGGACCGCCTCCTCGCGGTTGGGCGTGGATCTGCCTAAGGACGGCCGGCTCGAGTTCAATTTTCGTTGGATGAACGGCTCGACCAATATCGACAACATCGGGACGCCAGCCGATGTGTTTAATGCCAAGAACAAGAGCCAGCAGTTTGTCTTTAGCGGCAGCTACGACCAAGCCATTACCCATTGGTGGAATCAGAAAGTGACGTTGGCGCGTGGCGAAGAAGATGCTCCCTATTGGCCGGGCAATCTCCAACGCAATCTGCGCACCGGTGCGACGAGTGTCCCATTCGGATCGCCGAACACCACGCAGACGCTCAGCAACCGTCTTGAGTGGCAGCACAATATGCAAGTCGCCGACCCCCTGTTACTCACCTTCGGCTACCAATTCCGCGAACAACAGGGGAAAAATGATACGCTTGCGCAGCGAATCGTCTCGTCGAACGCGGGGTTTGCCCAGGCCCAGTTGAATCTGTGGGATCGGGTCTTCGGCACGGCCGGCATCCGCCAGGACAACTATAACGTGTTCGGAAATGCCACGACCTACCGGTTGAGTGGCGGGTATCTCCATAAGGAAACGGACACGAAGCTCCGGACCAGCTATGGGACAGGGTTCCGGGCTCCGTCGATCAATGAACTGTATTTTGTCGACTTCGGCAATCCCAACCTCAAGCCGGAAAAGAGTCAGAGTTTCGACGCGGGGGTGGACCAGGAACTGTTCGGCAAGCGGTTGAAACTCAGCGGTGGCTATTTCTGGAACCGGTATAGTAATCAAATTGTGACGACGTACGATCCCGTGGTCTGTACGCCCTTCAGTACCAGCGGTTATTGTCCACTCAACGTCGGCAATTCCTCGACAAAAGGTTTTGAGGCCAGCTTCGCCTATAAGCAGACCCTGGACCTGCCCCTCCTCAAGGCTTTCGACGTACAAGGCCAGTACACTAACACGATGACGAGAGATATGAGCAACGGGAGCCGGTTGCCGCGTCAGCCGGTGGACCAGTGGAGCCTCCAGGCCGGGTACCAGCCCATCGATCCCTTGCGCATCATTCTGGCTGGCCGCTTTGTGGGTTCGCGGTTCAATACGACCGCCGACCGTCAGGGGATGCAGGCCTTCGACGTGTGGAACCTGACCACCAACTATACAGTCACCAAGCACATGGAAGCCTATATCCGTGCGGATAATCTGTTCAACCAGCGGTACCAGGAAATTCTCAACGCGGGCACGCCGGTCCGTTCGATCTATTTCGGCATCCGGCTGAGTCATGGTTTGTTTTCCTGAGGGCAGATGCTAATGGTGATCCCACGGCTCGTCATCGCCGGAACCGGCAGCAATGTCGGCAAGACCACGGTGACCCTGGCCCTGCTGGCCGCCTTGCGGCAGCGGGGCCGGACCGTCCAGCCCTTCAAGGCCGGACCAGATTATATTGACCCAGGCCACCATACGATGGCGGCAGGCCGGCCGTCTCGCAATCTGGACGGGTGGATGCTGACTCAGGTCGTGAACCGGAAGATTTTTGGACGGGCTGCCGCCGAGGCGGACATCGCGATCATCGAAGGCATGATGGGGCTCTTCGACGGCAGTTCGCCGACCAGCGAGACCGGCAGCACAGCCGAGATGTCCAAGCTGCTTGGGGCTCCGGTTCTCCTCGTGATCGACGGGAGTTCCATGGCCAGATCGGCCGCGGCGATGGTCAACGGCTACGGCACCTTCGATCCGGCCCTGACCGTGGCCGGTGTCCTCTTCAACCGGGTAAGCAGCGAGGGCCACTTTCAGTTGCTCAAAGAAGCGGTGGAGACGGAGAGCAAGGTGTCGGTGGTCGGCTACCTGAAGCCGGACACAACTCTGACGATCGGCGACCGGCATCTTGGATTACGGACGGCCATCGAACAGGGCTCGACCGATCTCTACGACAAGCTGGGGCAGGCGGTGGCCGAAACCGTGGATTTGGACAAGGTGGAAGCCCTGGCGCGGACGGCCGGCGAACTCAATGCAGATTGCGGAATGATGAATGATGAATTACTTGCATGCGGAGCGGAAGGATCTTCCCGTTTATCATGCAGCGTTCCGCGTTCCGCGTTCAGGCCGGTGCGCGTCGGCGTCGCCTACGATCCGGCCTTTTGTTTCTATTACCGGGAGAATCTGGAACTGTTGGAAGCGGAGGGGACCGAACTGGTCACATTCTCGCCGATTCGAGATCGGGTCCTGCCGGAGGTTGATCTGCTCTACCTGGGCGGGGGCTATCCGGAGCTGTACGGCGAAGCGCTTGCCAAAAACAGTTCCATGCGCGGCGCGATCCGGGACTTTGCCGAGAGGGGAGGAACGATCTACGCCGAATGCGGGGGCATGATGTACCTGACCCAGGCGATCCGCGATTTCGAGGGGCTGGCCCACGAGATGGTCGGGCTGTTTCCGGCCGAAGCCGTGATGCGCAAACCTGGCCTGACCCTGGGCTATCGTGAAATCGAGATCACGAAGCCTTGCGTGATCGGGTCGGTCGGCCTCAAAGCGCGGGGGCATGAGTTTCACTACTCCTCGCTCGTCTCCAAAGGGCCGCTCGACTATGCCTGCGCCGTGACGGATGCGAAGGCACAGCCACGGACGCCGGACGGGCTGGTGCGGGGCAACACGGTGGCCCTCTATGCCCATCTCCATTTTTCCAGCCAGCCGGCCGTGGCACGCGCGCTGGTGGCATCGGCAAGGGCTTGGCGCACGCAGGGTGCGGAGGGGAAGGGGGTGGCGTCGTGACGGACAATGCCGAGCATCAGGCCCGCATGCAGCGCCTGAAGGCCTCCGTGGACCAGCGCATTGAGGCGGCCCAGGAGGAAAGGGGGCTGGTGATCGTCTACACAGGCGCGGGGAAGGGAAAAACCACCGCCGCCTTGGGCATGGCCCTGCGCTGCATCGGCCACGGGATGAACGTGGCCATCGTGCAATTCATCAAAGGCGCGATCGATACGGCGGAGGAGCGGGTGCTGAAAAGCTTCGGCGAGCAACTCGTCTTTCTGCGGATGGGCGAAGGCTATACCGGGGAGACGCAGGATCGAGCAAGGGATACGGAGATGGCGCAAAAAGCCTGGGCCGCCGCGACCGCATTGCTTCGCGACCCGGCCTATGCGATGGTCATTCTGGACGAGTTCAACATCGCGCTCCAGCACGGCTACGTCCGGCTCGCCGACGTATTGCCGGTGCTCCAGGCCAGACCGCCCATGCAACATGCGGTGATCACGGGACGAGGGGCTTCGCCTGAGTTGATGGAGGCTGCGGACCTTGTTACAGAGATGAAGCAGGTGAAGCATCCGTTTCGAAAGGGCATCAAAGCGCAAAAAGGCATTGAGTTTTGAATGGAGAAATTGATTTAAGGTCGGATAAGGGGGCCAGTCACCGACGCTTGCGGATGTTGCGAACAGACCCATCAATCACGCAAGAGGTACATAACCATGCCATCACTTTCTCCCCGGACCCAGATCATGGTCGGCCTTGTCCTGGCCACCCTCATGGGGGCGACACGGGGCCACCATTTCGGCGCCATCGAACACCTGCCGAGCACATCCTGGGCGGTGTTCTTCATCGCCGGCGTGTATCTGCGGTCTCTCTGGGCTTTCCCCGCGCTGCTGACCGAGGCGGCAGGGCTCGACTTTGCCGCCGTCACCTGGGGCGGGGCGGACAGCTTCTGTGTCAGCCCTGCCTGTGGCTTCTTGCTGCCCGCCTACGGTGCGCTGTGGTTGGCCGGCCGCTGGTATGCGGGGCGTCACCAGGACAGGGTTGCTACGTTATTCCCGCTGACAGGGGGCTTGTTTGCCGGCGCGGCGGCGTGCGAGCTGATCTCGAGCGGCAGCTTTTATTTTCTCCCCGGTCGCTTCGAGCAGGCGAGCGTGGCGCAGTTTGCCTCGCGATTCGCAGAATACTTTCCGCAGTCCCTCTCGTCCCTGTTGTTCTATGTCGGCGTCGCAGCGGTCATGCACCTGGTGCTCGGCGCGGCGAGCGTCTGGGCGGGGACGAAGGGCGCGCAATATAGGGAGACAGCTTAGCCGTTTTGTGAAAGGCGCGCTGATCGGGTGACGGAAGTCTCCCGTATGCGGATGGAACTCATGCAGAAAATCTGCGGACAGTGCCGCCAAATGTTTTTCTGCCAGCAGGCCGGCGGCTGCTGGTGCGGGATGGTCAAGCTGGATGCGACACAGCTTGCCTGGATCAAGCAGACGTTCGACAACTGTCTGTGTCCCACGTGCCTGACGGCGGTCGCCGCAGGCAGGCTCTCCGAGAGGACGAGTGCCTGATGGCCCTGCCCAGACCGATGCCGGTCGAGCGCAACGGGAATTTCTCCGAGCAGGAGCGGGCCGCCGTCTATCGGGCCATTTTCGAACGCCGGGACGTGAGGGAAAAGTTCCTGCCGACCCCCATTCCCGACGAGGTGCTGGCCCGGATGTTGCTGGCCGCCCACCATGCAGGCTCGGTGGGGTTCATGCAGCCGTGGAACTTCGTGGTTGTCCGAAAGGCAGCGACCAAGCGTGCGGTCAAGGGCTTGTTCCGGAAGGCCAACGAAGAGGCCGCGAGCAAGTACAAGGGGGAACGGGCCTCCCTCTACCGGCGGTTGAAGCTCGAAGGGATCGAGGAAGCGCCGCTGTCCCTCTGCGTGACCTGTAGCCGGCAGAGGGGAGGGCGGCAGGTGTTGGGCCGCTCGACGGTGAGGGAAACGGACCTCTACAGCACCTGCTGCGCCATTCAGAATCTCTGGCTGGCCGCGAGGGCCGAGGGGATCGGCGTGGGCTGGGTCAGCATTCTGGACCATCAGGCCTTGAAGCAGGTGCTGGAGATTCCCAAGCCGATCAAGGTGGTGGCCTACCTCTGTCTGGGGTATGTCTCCGAGTTTGCCGGACGGCCGGACTTGGAGCGGGCGGGCTGGCGAAGCCGGTTGCCGCTGGAGCAACTCGTCTACCATGAACGGTGGGGACAGAAGAAATGATGAATGCAAAATGAGAAATGATGAATGAGAGAAAGAGGGATCATTTCCTTGGCAAGCTGTGACACATTATTGTGGAACCACTCGGATGCCAATGGCTCGCCGGCCCGAGATGACAGAAAATCCCCCGCAGGATGGTCTAAAAGGCCGTCCAGCGAGGCCGCAGCGAGGCATTTTCGTTCTCGGTTGTCAGTGTGCAGTCGTCAGTTCCGAGAACTGCGAACGGAATACTGATAACTGACAACTCCTGGGAAGTGGCGCGAGAACGACGCTGGCGGACTTTTCCGACATCCTGTTCGCTCAGCATGCATCCTTCGGCGTTCGTCGTGAGGAGAACAAGATGCGCATCACCAAGGTCTATACACGCACCGGCGATGCAGGCAAAACCCGTCTGGCGGGCGGGCAACAGGTTTGGAAAGACAGTCTGCGCGTGGAGACCTACGGTACGCTGGATGAAGTCAACGCGTTGATCGGCCTGGTGCGGGTCTTCAATGCCGAGGCTGCCGAGCCCAAGACCGGGCGGGTCCTTGAAGACTATCTTCGGTGGGTGCAGAACAAGCTCTTCAACGCCGGGGGCATTTTGGCCACGGCCCCGGGCCAGACGTTTGCCAACATGCCGCAGGTGACCGCGCAGGATGTGACGAGGCTGGAGCGGATGATCGACGCCTGCCAGAAAGATCTGGCGCCGCTCAAGGAGTTTATCCTGCCGGGGGGCGGCCAGGTGTCCGGCCACTTGCATCAAGCCCGGACGGTCTGCCGGCGGGCCGAACGGCTCTGTGTGAGGCTGGCCAAGGAAGAGCCGGTGGATGCCGTCATCGTGAAGTTTGTGAATCGCCTCAGCGATGCCCTCTTCGTGCTGGCCCGCTGGGCCGCCAAGATGCAGGGGGAGCCGGAGTTTTTCTGGGAACGGACCGGTCAGGAAGGCAAAAGGCAGTAGGCGGGAGGCAGCGACAGAACAACGGCTGCCTTCTGCTTACTGCTTTCTGCCGAGCGGAGATTACGGGTGCCGACGAAAACACTCATGGTCCAGGGCACTGCGTCCCACGTGGGCAAGTCCGTGCTCGTGACGGCCCTTTGCCGGTTATTCGCGCGGCGCGGCGTCAAGGTCGCGCCCTTCAAGGCGCAGAACATGTCCAACAATTCCTTCGTCACGCCGGACGGGAGGGAAATCGGGCGCGCCCAGGCGGTGCAGGCGGCGGCCTGCCGGCTCGCTCCGCGCACCGACTTCAATCCCGTGCTGATCAAGCCCTCCGGCGAGCAGACCGCCCAGATGGTGGTGAACGGGCAGGTGGCCGGTCACCTGCAGGCCTCCGATTTCGGGCGCATCAAGCGCGACCACTGGCCTGTCGTGTGCGAGGCCTTTGCCCGGCTGGCCGGGGAATTCGACCTGGTCATTCTCGAAGGGGCCGGCAGCCCGGCCGAGATCAATCT
>SXGU01102403.1_pt1 | contig 13521 bp, 10 predicted proteins | sample 3174531 | NCBI WGS metagenome assembly SXGU01 (sample SAMN11356863, study PRJNA531348) | freshwater metagenome | isolation source: freshwater sample F1-140 | place: China: Fuxian Lake, Yuxi | collected 2017-12-25 | reverse complement strand
ATGAAAACACGCGGAAATCCATCTGGGCCAGAGATCACCAAGGATCTCACCAAAGGCCGAATATATGGGCGCAACTGCGTAACTCGACCGGCTGACATCGAAACGAAAAAGCTTGCAAAACGGAGGAGTCCATATATGGAGAGCATCCGGGTTCAGAGAGTCTTTGGTCCACCCCTCGAAAACCTGTTCGACCGGAGGACGGTCCTCTGATCCCGGCAGGTGGCGGATCCATCCCTCATTGATGAATTCAAAGCCTTCCAGCCGTCCATCCTCGGGTAAGCCGACCACACGCAGGAACAGTGACCACAACTGCTTCTTGATACCTCTCGACTTGAATGAAATCGACAAGGCATCCGCGCCCAGCGCGTCAGCGCGGTCCTCGGCTAGCAGCTCGTCTGCGTTTTTCCGCAGTTGTTCCAGATTGCGGATGCTTTTTCGGTAGGCGCCGCGCCGGTCGCGCGCTATAAGCTCTTCGGAAATGGCACGACCATAGAAGTGCTCCATCAGAGTCCGCTCCAGTTCGTCATGTTCGACGGATGTCGGGAGCATTTTTTGACGCAGTTCTTCAAATTTGCACTCCGTCAGACGCTCAGCTTCAAGAAGACGCTCGGTTCTGACCTCTTCCTCCACTTTCTTGCCTTCATTCAACAGGCCGGCACCAAAGATGTCCTTCTCTTTATTCGACGCAAGAAACTGCACTGTCCATCCCGACGCTTCAGCCAGAAACAGGAAGTTCTGGGCAAAAAGACCTTTGGCCTGATGCTCGTACTGCAGGACCCTCAGGAGCAGATCAGTTCGAAAGGCGGGCCGGTTGCCATCATTCAGAAAGGGAATATCACGATCACTCAAGGCCTTGAGCCGGGCCTCAACGATCTGGCGGCTGGTGTAGATGGGCATCTTGCCTGTGGCAATACTGATATCCACTTCCTTGGCCAGACGGAACCGAGAGATAGCTTGTGCGGCATCGGTCGGGCAGTTGATATTGGCCTCAAAGATTCCGAACACACGGAAATCCAGTTTTTCAATGGATAGACCGGTTGACATGGTCGGCGAAGCGAAAATGACATCGTATTGCCCACCCTCTGCGTCGAAGTTTTGCAGTAGTGCTTTGATTTCATCATCACCCGTTGTTTGGCTGGTGATCAGCGCACAGCGTAGCGACGGAAAATCCTTATGTATTCGTTCATACTGCTCACGAACCAGCCGTCTCGAATTACTGACCAGTGCCACCGGTTTGCCCCTTCCCTGCTGTCGGGCATGCACCGCCGCTTCAAACTTCACAATCAAGGAAGCCCTTGATGGGTGAATATTCAGGGTTTTGTCCTGGGGGAAGGCGTTGCGTACGATCTGAAAACGCTCTCCCGGACGGATGAATTCCAGCGTGTCCAAAGTCAAATTCGACATTTGTGCATCCAAGGCCAAAACCTGTTCGGCACGGCGAATACACTCACTGAATATTTCGTGGTTGATGTTGGGACGCTGATCCTTGCCCAAGCCTGCCAGGCTCCGCAGTAACTGCTCGGCTTCTTCAACGACCAGCAGATCGAAATCGGTTCGGCTCAGCTTGTGTAGAGAGTTGATGCAGACCACCAATCGGTTACTGTATAGCCTCCCGCTCCGGCTGTCCTGGTAACAGTCGATACCTAGTCGCCGTGCCACCTCCTTTGCCAAGCTAATCCGGTGAACGATAACCAGCACCCTGGATACGCCCGAGATGGCTTCCTTGACAGCATAGGTCTTGCCGCTGCTCATCGGACTTTTTATGAGCTGGACGCCGGCCTTTTTTTCCAGTTCTGGAAGAAATTGCTCCGACAGTTCGATGACTGCATGCCCCCTGGGGTCGAGTTGCAGCAAGTTGTCTGATTCTCGTCGCAGATAGACAACGCAATTCTCAATTTCACGGTACAGGGCGGCGTCGGTGCTCCAGCGGCTGATATCGACAGGGTCGGCATTGCTTTCCTCAAGATCCCGACGCAACCTTTCAGCCATTCGCCTTCGGTCGAACTGGGGGCCGTATTCGGCTAGTTCCTTGCGGATTAATCTGAGACAGTAGAGATTCCGGCTGCGGTTGCCGGTGATATCTGAAGGATTGCAGACTTTCTTTCCGGGTTCTGAAGAGGCGGAAGCACCATTGGCCCGCCTGGCCTTAGGGGCTTCTTCTGATTGGCTGCACTCGTCTCTGTGGGGATGTCTCGGCTGCTCAGCAACAAAAGCCTCCGGGTCGATCTCCAGCCGCTCACAGTCACCATGGACCTTCCAGATACGCTGCGGCAAGGGGTCAACAGCGCCATCCACGAATAGGGGATTAGCGACAAAATGAGGCTGGCAGGCTTGGAACAGAGCATCATCAAGCAGTTTGAAGTCCTTTCCCGTCGCTCGCTTGTGGTGAGCAGCCAAATCAGGATTCCGTTCCCGGTAGATTCGATTCACCTGTTTGATGACCTCTTTAAGCTTAGCCGGCATCCAGGCTTTCGCCAGCAAAAACCAGAAGTGGAATTTGGCGGTGTACTCCTTTCCGGGTTGCCCGCAGGAATTCGAGGCCTGAACAACTAGGGAGAGTTGATCAAATCCCGGGATAATCTGGGCTATCTGCTCAATGACAAATTGAGCTGCCGCCTCCGGCGAGGATTGTACATTGATCGGGAGTGTCAGATAGTCCAGATCGAAACAGCCCCATTTGACGGGTACATCAATGACATCCGGCGGGTTGGGATTTCTGGGATTAGGAAGCTTTCGCCGATTGACGATCGGGCCAGCATCCGGGCGAATTTGCCCTGGGATGATGAGAGAGTCGCCCGCTACAGCCCAGTAGCTGATCAACTCGTGGAAATGATCGATGGAGTTAACAACAACCTGACGGTGCTTGAAGGTCTTCTGGAGGGAATCGTAGTCACTCCGTTTTCCCTCCGGCCCATAGAGTTTACGGGGCTGACCCTTGTGCGGCGCCAGCAAAGTCACAACGGTCTTTTCCGATAGCGCTTCCTGCGCGGCCTGATCGGCATTTTGTCTGTCCATAAATCGAATCCTTTCGATAGGTACCCGCTCGTCCTGAGGGGTAGGTGTTAGTGGTGCTCAACGAACCTGTCCAAGGCTCGTCGCCAGGCCGGACCCTCCTGGTCCAGATGTCTGACTTGGGCTTATGAATGGGGTGCGTCTACCTCCCTGAGGGTCTCGGTGGGCCTCATCTCGGCTGATGACAGATCCTTCTCGCTTGGCAAGGACTGGTCCAGGGTTACGGTGAACCCCGAATCAGTCAATTGGGAAGAAATAACCACAGGTTCAGCACAAAGTCGGGCAACCAGATCCAGTGCAATCTTGACGGCACGGAGACGTCGCTCGGACGGAAAGGCAATTTCTCCAGAGAGAACATCCAGTGCCTGTCGAATGAGGTCAGGCAATCGCTCCGCGAGGACTTGTTCCGATTCTTGATGGAGACGTTTAAGTTCGGCCCTGAATTCGGGGCGCTGAGATACTCGGCAAGCGGTGACGTGATGCATGCGAGCCACGCCGGCGGCCTCACGCTGGGTCATGCCATTTGCCAGGGCTTCCAGCAAACGCTGGTGTTTTGGAGAAAGAGTGAGATTAGTAGTCATTAGCACCTCCTGCGCAAAAGAAAACGTCCATGTCAGTTGACCGTCACATTCCATGAGAATCGGTCAACAGAGTTGAAATGTTATCTGTGTATCGCAAACAATACAACACTGTTTTCAGGTCGATCAGACCAACCGCCGAGCCATGCGTAATCTGGCTTCACCATCCCCCCGAGATCAATCTGCCAAAGTCCAATTGACGCTGAATCTACTCAAGGTTACTCTGACCACTGCCATGCCCCCGTGAAGCCTCCAGCAGTGGGCGCTCCAAGGTCGGTGGCTCCAATGCTTCGGAAAGCGGTGTGCTGTCGCTCCCGAGGAAGTCCAACCCTGTCGATCTGGGGGCGCAGATAGGGAGGACGATCTCAGATAACAGCATCATTCTTGATTCAGACCCCTTGAATGTCTCTCGTATGACGTACATACACTTCCGGTAAATATTTTTTCAGGAGTTCAAGATGGGTCAAAGTTCCATGCTCCATGATATAGGACTCAACAACGTGAAAGCGCGTGAAACATCATTTGTCACAGGCTGCAAAATAAAGGCTTCCGAAGGCGCATTTGAACCGGGCGAGGTGGTTAAAAGTCTTGAATTTCCTCTACAGCGTGGTGCCCTCTTAATCCATCGGTCGTAAGTTCGAATCTTACACGGCCCACCAACAATCCACCTATAAATCAAGCGGACACAGGTTTTCCGCTTTTTTTATGTCAAAAATCCGGATATACACTGACCTCTTCCAGTTGCTGCATCCAAGCGCGCATAAAGTTGTGCGTTTTTCGCGGTATTCAGCCTCAATACACTGAGGCTGCAAGTCGGTTATGGTAGCCATGTAGCTTGCCTGTCTCATTTTTCAATCTGTTTTATTCAATGAAAAAACTCCTTTTCCAGTTTGATACCGATACGCATCCCTCTGTTTTCGATACCGTTGTGGCTTACGATGGCCAGGCAGACCACGTAATTGGCTATGGCGGGGTGACGCCAGACACTATCGGGGCGCTCGTCGATGGAGCTGTTTTTACCCGGGCACCCAGGGACAAGAAAAATACGGCGATTTTTATTGGTGGCAGTGATATGCAGGCGGGTCAGAACCTGTTCACGGCGGTACAGCAACGGTTCTTTGCCGATTTCCGTGTTTCGATCATGCTCGATAGCAATGGAAGCAACACGACTGCGGCGGCGGCTGTGGCCAAGCTCCTGACTAGCGGGTCGATTGCCGGAAAACGCACGGTGGTATTGGCGGGGACAGGACCGGTGGGGCAGCGGGCTGCCGTTATGCTGGCCCGTGCAGGGGCTGCCGAGGTGCGAATAACCAGCCGGCAAATGGCAAAGGCCGAGCGTGCCGCCCAAGCCATCAGGGTTCGCTTTGGTGTTGATGTAGTGCCAATACAGGCCGATACCGATATTGATCGGGCTTTGGCGATTGAAAATGCTGAAGTGGTGTTAGCCGCTGGGGCCACGGGAGTGCAGTTGCTGCGCCCGGAACACTGGCAGAATAATCAGGCCTTGCAGATGATTGCCGATGCCAATGCCACTCCTCCGTTAGGTATTGGGGGAGTCGAGATGATGGATCGGGGTGTCGATCGTTCCGGCAAAAAAGCCTGGGGAGCCATCGGCTTTGGGACGCTTAAGCTCGCATTGCACCGGACTTGCGTTACTCGTTTATTCGAATGCAACACCCTCGTACTGGATGCCGAGGAGATTTTCGAGATTGCCAAGGAGATGGCCTGATCCGGGTTTACTCCTCCGATAATTCGGCATTTAACCCCCAGGCAACCCGGACGGATGGCTTTCGCTGTAAAATCCACGCCATTCGCTCCCATGTAACCTCAGGTTCATCAAGATGATCGTTCGTAAAAATACTGTTGGCGTTAAGGTTGGTAACGTTCAAATCGGCGGCGGCGCACCCATTGTTGTGCAGTCCATGACCAATACGGACACGGCTGATATTGTCGGTACGGTCCAGCAAATCTATGAACTGGCCCGCGCGGGATCTGAATTGGTTCGGGTCACCGTCAATAACGAAGCGTCTGCCGAAGCGGTTCCCCATATCAGGGAGCAGCTGGATGCCAGGGGTTGCCATGTTCCGATTATTGGCGACTTCCACTTCAACGGCCATAAATTGCTGGAAAAGTACCCGGCTTGCGCCGAGTCACTGGGCAAATATCGCATCAACCCCGGAAATGTAGGGCGCGGCTCCAAACGTGACCCACAGTTTGCTCAGATGATCGAATTTGCCTGCCGTTACGACAAGCCGGTGAGGATTGGTGTGAACTGGGGGAGCCTGGATCAGTCCGTTCTGGCGAGGTTGTTAGACGAAAACGCCCAACTGGCTGAACCTGAAGCGCTTGAAGTCGTGATGCGGGAGGCTGTGATTACCTCGGCTTTGGAGAGTGCCCACCGCGCCGTGGAGCTCGGGTTGCCGCAAAACCGTATCGTGATCTCCTGCAAACTGAGCCGTGTGCAGGAACTGATTGCGGTCTATCAGTTACTGGCAAACCGTTGCGATTTTGCTTTGCATCTTGGCCTGACCGAGGCCGGCATGGGATCAAAAGGGATCGTGGCCTCAACTGCGGCATTGGGGGTTCTTCTGCAGCAGGGCATTGGTGACACCATTCGCGTTTCATTGACGCCAGAGCCCGTTCACAACGACCGCACGCTTGAGGTTATCGTGGCCCAGGAAATACTCCAAACGATGGGCTTGCGTTCATTTCTGCCTCTGGTGACCGCCTGTCCGGGGTGCGGACGTACCACCAGCACCTATTTCCAGCAACTGGCACAGGATATTCAGAGCCACATTCGTCACAAGATGCCGGAATGGAAGAAGCAATATCACGGTGTCGAAGATATGCAGGTGGCCGTGATGGGCTGCGTGGTCAACGGACCGGGTGAAAGCAAGCACTCCAATATCGGGATCAGCCTTCCGGGCACCGGGGAGGATCCTGTAGCTCCGGTGTACGAAGATGGCGTGAAGACGGTCACCCTCAAAGGAGACAGAATCGCCGAGGAGTTCCAGTCCCTTGTTGAGACTTACGTTGACAGTCATTACGGTCGCAAGGAAAACGTGTTGAATTGATGTCTGACTTTATTGCCCGGTTCGAGTAACCCGCATGTAATTGTTCCATCGCAGAGGGCGCGCCCATCACAGCCCGGCAGAGGTTGAAGTGGGAATGTTCGAATCGACGGCGCCTTCTCGATCAAATTCATCAGACGTTTCAACCTCTCCGGTCGGCGTTCAATCACGCCCAATCTTTCACTGATCTTCTTTTGGTCAATTTCCCGCTCTGTCTGAATACTGGAAGCGGGATTGGCCACCATGACCACGAGGACCTCACTAATGCTTCTTTCTGTGTTTCGGATTCTTCCTATGCTCTCAATGGCTCTCTGGCTGTTTGGCTGCGCGAGCGATAGCGAAACCAGGGTGACACAGCCCCCGACAGATCATGTTAAGCAGCCGCGCCGATACCTTAATATCCCGCCAGATACGGCGATTTCTCCCCGCTATTCGTTCCCCAGAGGCGCACGCTCAGTCGACGATGCCCTTTATGCCTTTGCCCCCAACGCCCTTGATCAGTTGAAACCTTACTTCAGTAAGGCGGGTGTCGCTTACCCTCCGCGGGAAATCGTGCTGATTGCCTTCAAGGATGAAAGGAAAATGGAGCTTTGGGCTCGCAGTAACGGCAAGTTCCAGCTGATTCGTCCTTACAACATTAAGGCGGCTAGCGGGATGCGGGGCCCAAAATTGCGGCAAGGGGATCGCCAGGTTCCTGAGGGGGTTTATCACATCGAGCGTCTTAATCCGAATAGCAACTATCACCTGTCGATGAAGGTGGATTATCCCAATGAATTCGACCTCAATCATGCGGAATATGATGGGCGGCAAGATCTGGGGGGGGACATCTTTATCCACGGGAAAAATGTTTCAGCGGGCTGTTTGGCAATGGGTGACGCGGCTATCGAAGAATTGTTCGTGCTCGCGGCGCATGTTGGGACCAATAACATCAAGGTGGTCATTTCCCCCAGCGATCCCAGGCTGCGACCGCTGGATACCAGCCATCCGAGTTTGCCTGTGTGGACCGCTGAGCTTTATGACCGAATCACCCGTGAGGTCTTTGCCATCACCGGAGCAAAACCCCCGGTAAAACTGGCGCATAGTACGATGCTGCATCCTCTTTACCGTCCGGCCAACTAATCAGTCAGCTCGTTACCCTGTGGCCGCCATTCCGCCACAGGGGAGGGGGCCGCCGTTACTGTTGAACCCATCGCATCGCCCAGCAAACTCAGCTTGGCGCTGGCGAGCAAACAGGATTCCAGCGGGTTACAAAGCCCCGCCGATTTGATTGCCTCTCAGAGCTAACCTCTATGCCTGTCAGTCTTGCGCTCCACCCCGAATTCACCCGCTTTGATCCTCTCGTTGCCCTCAACTGGATACGGGGTGAAGCCGATTGGCTGGCGATTCGTTTTGTCCAGGAAAATACGCACCGCCGCACCGCGCGCAATGGCCGACCAGAACAGAATTCGGTGGGCATCGAACGTGGCGTGATGATCGAAGCGCTTGTTGATGGACACATCGCTTATGCGGCGACCAGCAATCTGTCCAGGGCGGGTCTTCAGCAGGCGGCGCACCGGGCGGCGCTTAATGCCCGATCTGCCGCCCACCTGAAGTTATTCGATTCATCTCCGGAACAACATCCACCCGCCCTGGGTAGCTATCGTATCGCTTCGGAGATCTCGCTGGATTCGGTCGGATTGGCCGAATTCACCGACCGGCTGATTGAGGCTACCCGCCGGCTCAAAGTCTCCGACAAAATCGTGACGGCCATGGCCGAAGCCACCTTTGTTGAGACGTGGATGAGTTACGTGTCCAGTAATGGAAGCGATGTTACCCAGCATGCCCTGATGACCGGCCAGCACTTTGGGGCTATCGCACAGGACGGCAGTGAAACCCAGCATCGTTCGCTGAACGGACCCACCGCCCGCTGTGGGCAGGGAGGACTGGAAGCGTTTGACTGGAGCGGGCTGATGAGCGAATGCGAGCGGGTGGGTAACGAGGCCTTGGCACTGCTACGGGCCGAAAATTGTCCAGACGGGATCATGGATCTCATTCTGGCCCCGGACCAGATGCTGCTGCAAATTCATGAATCTATTGGCCACCCGCTGGAACTGGATCGTATTCTGGGCGACGAGCGAAACTATGCGGGTTGGAGTTTCATCAGGCCGGATGATTTTGGTCGCTTGCAGTATGGCAGTCCACTGATGAATGTCAGCTTTGATCCGACGCGGGCGGGAGAATTCGCGTCCTATGCGTTCGATGATGGGGGCGCAACGGCCCGCCGGGAATGGTTGATCAAGGATGGCATGCTCCTGCGCGGACTGGGCGGTTTGGAAAGCCAGGCCCGCCTGGGGTTGCCCGGCGTTGCCAACTTCCGGTCAGCCAGCTGGAATCGTGCGCCCATCGACCGCATGGGCAACATCAATCTGGAGCCCGGTGCCGCCGGTCTTGACGCCATGATTGGTTCCGTCCAGCGCGGTATTTATATGGAAGCCAACCGCTCCTGGTCTATTGATGACTATCGCAACAAATTTCAGTTCGGATGCGAATATGCCCGCCTGATCGAGGATGGCCGGCTGACTCGGGTGCTCAAGAACCCCAATTACCGGGGCGTGACTGTCCCGTTCTGGCATTCTCTGGCCGCTGTCGGAAATGCCGAAACCTTTCGGGTCTTCGGGACACCTTATTGTGGCAAAGGGGAACCCAATCAGATGATTCGTGTGGGCCATGCCTCCCCCGCCTGCCTGTTTCGTTCGGTGCAGGTGTTTGGGGGTGAGGCATGAGCTTCCAGAGAAACACGCTGCGGCATTTCGATACATTGAGTGTAGCGTGCTTTGAATCACTGGCCGAGGGCGAGCAGCTGACGTTGAACCTGGCTGCCGAAGAGCAAATGTATGTTCGCTTCAACAATTCCGGGGTTCGACAATCCACAGACGTGAAGCAAGCGCGGTTGAGTTTGCGCTTCCAGTCTGTCGGGCGGCGCATTGTTTATACCTTCGACTCAACTGGAGAGGATCGGCAGGATGCGGCCACCGCGCTGTCTCTGTTGACGCGTGCAAGAGACGAAGTCAAGCATCTTCCCGAAGACCCTTTCCTGATTCCCCCCGAAAATCAGGGCCACAGTCAGCTGCATCATGCCGGCAGGCTGCCACAGCTTGAGGCACTGCTTGGACAGGTGACAAAGCATACTGCCAGTGCCGATTTCACGGGGCTCTATGCCGGTGGGCCCCAGCTGCGCGCTATCCGTAATTCGGAGGGCCTGCGCCATGTATTTTCGACCGAGAGCTTTTTCCTCGATTATTCCTTGTTTACGGTGAATGGTTCTGGCGAAAACAAAGCCGTCAAAGGCTTGTATGCGGGAACAGAGTGGGAAGTTGCCGGGTTTGAGCAGTCCGTCAGGGACAGCCTGAAGCAGCTGGATCTGCTGAAGCGTGACAGCCGGGAATTGTCGCCGGGCCATTACCGGGTGTTTTTTGCGCCAGCGGCGGTAGAGGCACTGCTCAGTCTGTTTTCCTGGGGCGGGGTTGGTTATGGGGCATGGAAAAAAGGTGATTCCGCTCTCAAACACTTGATTGAGGGCGAACGCCAGCTATCACCACTCTTCAGTCTCGAAGAAAATTTCAATGCGGGACTGACGCCCCGTTTCAATAGCCAAGGAGAAATTGCGCCTGAGCGGCTGAGCGTGATTGAGCATGGCGTGGTCAGAAATCTGCTGATCAGTTCACGAACGGCGCGTGAATATGGCGTGAGCGGCAACGGCGCGGAATCCGGTGAGGGTCTGCGCTCTCCCGAAATGGCGACGGGAGAGCTCGACGATGCGGCCATCCTGGCCTCGCTGGGGACCGGCATCTACATCAGTAATCTGCATTATCTCAATTGGAGTGATTTAGTGAACGCGCGCATCACCGGGATGACACGCTATGCTTGTTTCTGGGTGGAAAATGGCGAGATTGTCTCGCCGATCAGAGACTTGCGTTTTGATGAAAGCCTTTATCGGGTTTTCGGTTCGGAGTTGGAGTCGATCACGAAGACGGCAAGTGTCCTGATGGAAACCGACACCTATAGCCAGCGCGCTCTGGGAGGTAGCACGGTGCCGGGGATGCTGGTGCGCGAATTCCGCTTCACCCTCTAGCAGACCGTCAGTCCTGCCAGGCCGCGTAGTCGCCGCCTGGTCAGCCAGTTGATTGCGTTATTTTGCCCGTCGAATCCAGCGCATGGGCCACTTGCTTTCCGGTGTCCACATTTGTACGAGCGAGGTAAAGATCATGATGGTCGAGGCCAGACTGTAGCCAAATCCCCCAAACATCGTCAGCCAGGCGAACGCCGGTATGTATTTCGTCAACCACCACGACAGTACGTCCAAAATCAGGAAGGCGAAGGGGGTGGCGATGAGTATCAACTTCCATTTTTGCGGGTATTGCGCCATGGCAAAAATCCAGCCGACAAACAGGAAGATGAAGGCAATGCCGAACAGATGAATATGCGAAACCCGAGTCAATGTGGCAATGCTCTCGCCTTCATCCACTTCGGCTACTTTCTTGACACCTTCGAACTGACTGAAGTCAGGGAGTGAAGCACCGGGACCATGGCAGGAGACGCAATGCTGAGCCATGATAGGCTGGATTTCCGAGTTCCAGTCCTTGATGCTGGCACCGTCACGGGTCCATTGGATCAGGCGAAAGCGCACTTCATCCGGTGCCATGGGTTTCATCTGACCATTCAGCATTGACTCCAGCTTGGAGCCGCTCCGATTACCGTAATAGCTGTAAACAATGTCGTTATAAGACAAGCCCGGCTTACCGTCAGCCTTGCCATGGGTTTCCATGATCTGAAATCCGGCCATCAGCAGTCCCACACCAATAACCAGCAAAAAGCCGGTAAACAGGACCCTGTAGCTGGCGGGCAACTTGGCGAGGGTTGTATCTTGGATCATGGATCGGAGTCTCCTAAAGTGATAATCGATAGTTCAGGCTTATTACACCTGTCATTAGGTTACGGTTCAAGACATGGATCAATATGAACCGGTCCGGGATTATGCAGGCTCCCTCACTTGAGAGAAGTGAGTCATGCAGAAATCCTCAAAATTTCTGCCAAACACTCAGGCGCTGGGTGCGCCGGCACGAACGGGACACAGGCCAATGCAAGTGGCACCACACGGTGAAGCACAAATGGATCCACGATCTGGAGCGGGAAGTCCGTGAACTCAGTAAAGCCAATGAGATTCGGCAATTGGCCAGTGCATTTTGACCAGGCGAAAATTTCATGAGAGGGGTCCTAAATGCGCTGTAAGACTAGGTGTCTAGCCGTCTTGCGACCCATTTCGCCGGGGCCGAAGCCAATCATCCCCATCTGATATACGGTAGAATCCCGCGTCGGTAGGGACAGGGCGTACACGCTGCCAGCTACAACTGGATGCTTCATGCAAATGCCCCTGATGCGTTACCCAATTTTTGGATTGTTCACTGAGATCCATCGCAGTCCGACCTCCCTGATTTAAATAGACGAAACGAACATCAGCGAACCTCGAAGGATTGGTCTCCGGACTCTCGGCTACAGTCCATCGAAAGGAACGATGTAACGCAAAGGCAGGCCTTCTTAATGAGTACACACAGCAAAAGAACGATCCTCGTCACCGGCGGTGCCGGCTTCATTGGCGGTAATTTCGTGATTCGGCAAATCCAGCGTGGGGATTGCGAGGTGATCAACCTCGACGCACTGACTTATGCCGGCAATCTGGATACGCTCGATTGCATCGAAGACGACCCGAACCACAGTTTTGTGCTGGGTTCGATTGGTGATAGTGCGCTGGTGGATTATCTGCTGCTTCGCCATGCACCGGTGGCCATCGTCAACTTTGCTGCCGAGAGCCACGTCGACCGGTCTATCGACTCACCGGAAGCGTTCATCCAGACTAATATCCTCGGCACCTTCCAACTGCTGGAATCTGCCCGGAAATACTGGCGGGGCCTGCCGGAGGCCGAACAGCGCAATTTCCGCTTTCTGCATGTGTCGACCGATGAGGTTTACGGCAGCCTCGGTCCCACCGGCAAATTCACCGAATCCACACCGTATCAGCCGAACTCGCCCTATTCAGCCTCCAAGGCCAGTTCCGATCACTTGGTCCGCGCCTACTTCCATACCTATGGGATGCCGGTACTGACCACCAACTGCTCGAACAATTACGGGCCGTACCAGTTCCCCGAAAAGCTGATTCCACTGATCATCCATAACGCGCTGCACGGCAAACCGTTACCGGTCTATGGTACCGGCTCCAACATCCGCGACTGGCTGTTTGTCGAGGATCATTGCCGCGCCATCGAGCGGGTGCTGGACGCCGGAACGCCGGGAGAGGTTTACAACATTGGCGGCAACAACGAAAAAACCAATTTGGAAGTGGTGCATACCATTTGTGATCTGCTGGATGACTTGAAGCCGGATGCCACCCTGGGCCCCCGCCGGAATCTGATTGCTTTCGTCGCGGATCGTCCGGGACATGACCAGCGTTACGCGATCGACGCCACCAAGATCCAGTCCCGTCTGGGTTGGGAGCCCAGTGAAACCTTTGAAACGGGATTGCACAAGACCGTTCAGTGGTATCTGGACAACCAGGAATGGTCGCAGCGGGTCATGGATGGCAGTTATCGGGGCGAACGTCTCGGTGCCGGGGATAGCTGATCCCTTGACCTTTTGGATTTACCACAACAGGAAGCGCCGAAGCTCGACGCCTCAGCCCCCCGGAATTGAGAGGACCCGCACCCCATGTCATCGATCAAAGGCATTATCCTGGCCGGAGGCTCCGGCACCCGGCTGCACCCGCTGACCCACGTCACCAGCAAGCAGTTGCTGCCGGTATACGACAAACCCATGATTTATTACCCGCT
>SXGU01381316.1_pt1 | contig 13523 bp, 8 predicted proteins | sample 3174531 | NCBI WGS metagenome assembly SXGU01 (sample SAMN11356863, study PRJNA531348) | freshwater metagenome | isolation source: freshwater sample F1-140 | place: China: Fuxian Lake, Yuxi | collected 2017-12-25 | reverse complement strand
CGCCAGAGCGCATGAAACCGCGCACTGGCTCAGTGCCTCCGGCCACCGCCCGACCTCCTGCCCCGCCGCCGCTGCGCCACTGCGCTGGCCAGCAAAATACCGCTCGCCAGCTTGCGGCTTGCCGGCGGCTACCGTGTCGGGTGCTCCACCACGCCAGAGGCTGCGCCACTGGCTTTGTCTCTCCTGCTATCGCCGTCCCGCCAGCGCCGACTTTTGCGCTTGGCAGGCGTGGGTGCGGACGGCCCGCCGCCTGCGCCGTCAGCTTCGCTCACGGCTTCGTCGGCTATGCTGGGAAAAGACCTGATCGGTTCGCTGTGCTCAACTGCACACAGGCCGCTTCGGGGTAAATGCTCCGCTGCGCTACGCATTGAACATAACAGCCTCTTACGCAAAGTCGGGCCAGTCGCTGTGCAGGCTCCGCTTGGTGACCCGACCGCTGCGCGCCCTGCGGGTTCGCGTAAGTGCAGTTATGTCTTGCGCCCCTACACGGCCAACAGCGTCATTCGGCGCTGCGCGTCGGTTCAGTCAGCGCTGCGCGGTGGGTGGCTTACGCTCAACCTCCGGGCCGCGTTTCCGCGCCTGCCGGCGCGCTCGCTGGCCGGCCTTGCCGGGCAGTCAGTTGGTGGGTGCCGTCTCACCAGCGCCGACTTTTCGGGTTACGCGCCCCGGCTGGCGTGCAGATAGGCAGACGAATCACCGACAGATTCGTTGATCGCTCCAGCGGAAACCGGCGAAACCGACGAAACCGATTCGACGGCCTCGATCCGCCAGCGTTCAGCCGATCCATTACCCGTAGCGCGCACGATTCGCAGGCCATCGACGATGCGGCCGGCGTGGCGGCGAATCCACCAGCCCAGCTTGCGGCGATTGATCTCGCCGCGTTCTGCGGCGATGTCGTGCAGCACCTCGCGCAATTCGGATGCCTGGTCGTACATGCCGACGGTGCGATTCACTGCCTCGCGCACCATCGCAGGCGTCTTGCCGAAGGTGGCGAACCAGGCTTGCAGCAGGCGCGACAAGGTTTCGCGGTCGGGGTCTTCGGCCATTGCTTCGAATACCGAGGCCGTCGGGTCGGGGCAGCCGAGCCACAGCAACGGCTGACGGCACAGTTCCGACCAGTCGCCATAGCTTGCCAGCGACTTGCATTCCGTCTTCGGTCGCCCGGCGACGATCCACGCGCGAATGATGGTCAGCGCCGCCGAGACATAGCGCCCGCGCTCGCGGAGCACGTCACGCACCAGATCGGGCCGAGTGAAGCTGCGGGCCGCAGGCACTTCGCATTGCGGCGACAGACGAATCGTCAGGCAACGGCGCGTCATGTCTTGCACCGGGCCGACGTTGTTGCCGCTCGACAGGAACAGGGCGCGCGTGCCAACGGTGGCGGTTTTCGAAACGCCGAGAATGCGCCCGCTCATGAACTCCGAAGTCAGCGCCGTGCATAGGCTCTTGTGCGCGACCAGATCGCCGGTCAGGTTGTCGAACTCGACCACGGCCGGGGCGCGCAGCAACTCGGCGAGCAGCAGCTTGCGGCATTCTTCGTCATCGGCCGGGAAGCTGGTCGGCGTGCCGCGTTGTGGCGTGGCGAAAGCGGTAATCAGCTCGCACAGGTAGGACTTGCCCGAGCCGACCATGTGGGCGCGCACATGGAACATCGGCGCGACCGGCAGGCAGGGGCGCACGGCAGCGGTGAGCATCGCCGTCAATGCCGCTGCCCGATCCACTTCACCGGCAAAGCTGAATTCGGCCAGCAGATCGTTGAGCTGCGCCAGCGCCGCTTCGGCCTCGATACGGCTGGGCACATCGGGAACCGCGAAATCCCGTGCATTGAACACGCCGAACATGCCAGTGGCGGCATCGTAACCGGGGGCCGTCATCAAGCTGCCATCGGGGCGCAGGTAGGGCTGGCGCGTCAGGCCGGCCAGCACCGGCAGATGCGGATAGCTGGTTGAGTCGAAGAGCACGCCGGCATGACGGGCGGGTGGATCGGTACGCACCCAATCCTGCGCGCGGGCGTCGTAGCGCTCCCACAGCGCCGCACCTGCCAGCGAGCGCACCAGTGCCTGCTGCGTCACATCCTGAATCCGCGTTTCGCGCGTGCCGGGGTCGGTGACCACGGTAACGATCAACCCGCCGCGCTGGTAGTGCCGGCGCGATTGCGCCAGCTCACGCTCGGCAGCATCGACCACGCGGTGAATCTCGCCGGCAACGATGCGGATTGTCGGCTTCATCCGGGCTGCGTTGATCTCGATGCACAGGTAACCGAGCAGATCGCGGATATGCCGCTCGGCGCAATGGCCGTGCAAACACTTGAAGCCGCCGATGGGCCAGTTGTCGTCGGGCTCGAAATAGGCCGTGCCGCCATCGACCGCGCCGGTGTGCTCCTGAACCCACGGGCAGGTGATGTCGTGCTTGCCATCGCCCAGCGGCACCTTGTAGAGGCCGCGTTCGCGCAGTGCGGCGAGCACGGCGTTTTCTTCGGGTCGCGGGATCAAGACCGGATCGCCGTCGTCGGGGCGGGTTGAGTGGGTGCGCGTGGTGGTGCGCTTTGCCCGTTCCGCTTGCCCAATCTCAATTTGCAGACCAGCCACCAGATCGGCGACCGAGTAGCGCAGATCGGGTGCCCAGCTCACCATGCGGCAGGCGAACGGCGGCGCGTGCTTGCCATTTACCGCCACCGGCAGCCGGGCGAGTCGTGCGCGCGGGCCGTTGGCGCCGGGGTCGCACAGGCCAGCGGCGACGATGGCATTCATCAGTCGGTCGGCGAGCAGGCCATCGGTTAGCGGTTCCGTCAGCAGATAGCCGGCCTGATGGTTGCCGGGCGAAGTTTCCAGCAGCCAGGTCGGCGGCAGCGTCAGCCGTTCCAGCGGCACCTTGCCGCCGATGTCATCGAGCATCACCACATGCAGGGCGACGAACTGCGCCTTGCGGCGGCGGTACTCGCCGGCGTCGTCGGGGCGGAAGGTGGCGAGGGAAAAATAGTTGTTGGCGTCGGCGGGCAGTGCAGTAGCGCCGTCCTGCCAGCGCCGACTTTTCCATGCGCCTTGGGTGACGGTTGCCGGGTTGCCCTTGAAGCTGGTCACCACGGGCGCCACATCGCCGCTCAGATCGGGAAACAGCGTGCGCAGGAACTCGTCGTTGCTCACGACAACGGTTTCACCGGTTTTATCGGTTTCCGGCGGATCGGGTGGGAAATCTGTCGTGCTCATGATCGCCCCCTCATTGGCCAAATGTGGCTGCCAACTTGCGGGCGGCTTCGAGCTTGGCGACCAGTTCGCGAATCTCGGCTTCGGTCTTGCCGGCGATGCGGGCCGCGTTGAGCGCGGTCACTTCCGAGGCCGGCCAGCCCACGGCGCGCAGGCCGATTTGCACCGGGTGCGTGAACAGACCCTGCTGGATGTCGAGATAGTGGGCGCTGCGCGAGCGGGCACGTTCGCGGAGCACGGCGGGAAGGCGGAGGATGGTAGTCGTCATGTTGGCACCTCGTTGGGCGTTGTTGAACATGACGCGCATTGCGAACGGGACAGGGTACTGTCCCGCAATATGTCTCGCTCACACGGCAGAAAGCCGCATCAGCGCTGGGGCTTCGGTTTCTTCTGGATAGCCCTCTTCGTGGTCAGATTGCCATCGAGCCAGGTTTCCGGCTGCTTTTTCTCCTGCAACAGTTGCTTAATCGCCGATACCGAAATGCCTTCCTCTTCGGCCAGCACCTTGTTGAAGTTGCGCACGCCCAGTGCCTTCAGCTCGTTGCGACGCTTGCGCAGGCGCTCGCGCCGCTGCTCGGCGGATTCCTGCCCCCCGGCAGCCGCCACGGGGTTATCGACACAGCGCAGCAGTGCCCGTCGCTCTACGATCAAACCCTTGTCGCCAAGCTCCAGCACATCGACCACCGGCAGGCTGTGGCCGGCGATGGCAAGCCGCAATTCATTCTCGATGCCGAGCACTACATGCGCAGAACCCTTTGCCCCCTTGAGCACGCCGACATCCCAGCGCAAGGTGGTTGAATTGCTGCCGGAGCGCCGGATACCCAGCAACCGTGCCAACACATCGGCCACCCGTTCCGGCGAAGAAGTCCATTGCTCCAGCAGATCGCGGGCGATGGCAACGCGCGCTACATCGTCGTGCTTGTCGCAAACCACGAAGGCGCGCAGGGTGCCGCTCGCCGTCGTGGCGAACTCTACCGGCATGAGGCAATCTTCCTCGCAGCCGGGACAGGTTAGGGTATCGGCGGGCGGCCCCTTGACCAACAAGCTCTCGGCCTTGAGCCGTGCCAATGCCGCTGCCGGCCATTCGGCTAGCTCGCGCTCGGAGAACAGCGCCACCTCGCCGGCCGCCGCTGCAAGGCGGTCGAGAACGGCAGGCAGAACATCGGCCGGATTCATAAAGTCGGCGCTGGCGAGACGGCGTTATCGGTAGTGGCCGCGCTCTCGGTCGGCTCTTTCGGCTCGATGCCCGAAGCCTCCAGCATCGCGCGCAGCTTTAGTCCGATCTCGTCGTGCTTGAGCGAGCAGGAATTCGGCCACGAGATCGTGAAGGGCACCGTCTTGGCCGGTGCCGTGGCATCCAGCTTCACCGAGGCCGTGAGGCCGACCAGGCTGATCTGATATTCATGGCGCGGCAGCGAGGGCGAGAGCTTCTCCAGCAGGGCATAGACCGCCTTGGGGTCGTGCTTCGGGTTGGCCTCCAGCGTGAGCTTCCTGTCCTTGCCCAGCGACAGCCGCAGCTTGTTTACCGCCACGTGCTCGATGCCGCTGGCGGCATCCCAGGTGAAGCTGAATTCCTTGCGCCGCAAGGGGAACAGGTCATAGACGCGGCTGTCGGCCGGGTCTTCCGGCAGTTCCTCACATTTCAAAATCGTCTCGGCAAAGATCGCCTGCATGGCCTCCGCCGTCTTCCGGTCGCCGGGCAGATGCAGTTCGAGCCGGCCGTCCTTGGCATCCCAGACAAAGACGATTTCGAAGGGCGGATGACGCGCTTGCAGCGCCAGCTCGTCGCCCTCCCATTCCGGCGCGTTTTGCGCGTAGTCCTCGGGAAAGGCGAAGAAGTATTCCCGTTCGCCGCGCCGGTAGGGTTCCACCCGGCAACGCTTCGCCCGCCCCTCGGTGAGCTGGAAATAGGCTTTGACTGCATCCGATAGCGCCTCGATGTCGGCCGGCTCGGTGGCCGCCTTCACCTTCGGCAGGTTCTTGCGCTTGCGCCAGTAGCTCAAGGTGTCGGCGTGATAGAAGCGCGCCGCGCCCTTCCAGAGGTTCGGATAATCGAGAAAGGTCGTCATCGCCCGCTCGTGATGGCCGGGCAGTCCCATCAGCAGCGCGACAAAGGCGGGGTGCTCGTCTGCTTCGTTCATGTGGAACGCCGCCTCATCGATGATTGCCTTGACACCTTTGTCGTTGCTCATGTCGCTGATCGCGCGCAGCTCCGTTTCCAGCTTTGCCCGTTGCGCTTCCGGCAGCTTCATCCACGCCTCGAACAGCGGATCGATCTTGGTTTCCTTGATTGCCTTGAAATCAAAATCCTCCAATACCCCGCGCGCCGCGAAGTAGCGGGCAAGCAGGGCGTTTGGTGTGTTGCGAAGAAAGCCCTTGATCGAGTAATGGCTGGCCATGCGCATCCCCCTGGCGAATGTGGCGAAAACCCATCTGGAATGATGGATTATGCCGGACGTTGCTATACACTAGCAGACTTGGAAAAAACACTGAGCGAACATTCCGCTTTGGCTACTTCATGTTACGAGACGCTCATCAGGTGATCCTGAGACCGGACAACAATAAGCGCTTTGAGTCACGGGAGAGCTCGTTGTGAGTGATATCGTCAAGAGCAAAATCCGCCAGCTGTACCAGTTCCTCAAGGAAGCCAATCAACTGCGCTTCCGGCCGGTGCGCGTCCTGTCCGAGCAGCCAAGGGTTGTCCGACTGGCCACCATGCCGAATCATCCCTCGATGCAGTTGTTCCGGCCGGTGCGTACCGAAGACACACAGGAGATTCCGGATACCCTTATTCGGGTTCGCCGTCCGCAGCTGACCCGTTGTCCGACGCCTCCTGAGTCCCTGCAGGGGTGGTTATTGCCTAACTGGGATGATCCGACGAGGCCAGCGCTGCATACTGCCAGCCAGAATTCTACGAATCAGGATGGCGAGACGATCACCATCCTGTTTGAAGACGATCCGCAGCGTGTTGAAGATTTCGATACGTGGTCAGGGCAACGGAAGGCCTGGATCGAACCGGAGATGGCAGCCCGTAAGGCCATGTCTTTCTTCGAGGTGTTTTACGATATCTATTCCGCCATCGAAAAGGATGGTGAGGAACTGGAACTCCTAGTTGCCGACGGGCATTTCCTCTGGCAAGCAGTATCCGCCATTGATGGCCCGGTCGATATCAACCATCCAATCTTGCTGAAGCGGGTTGAATTGCGCTTTGACGCCAATATCCCCGAATTCACAATTCACGAAACCGACCGTGAGCCGGAAATCTACGGCAGCCTGTTTCCAGATCTGACCGAAGTTGCGCCTGGGGCGATCCGCAATCGCAAGACCGAGCTCGAAAACGCCGGATACCATCCGCTCGGTTGGGATGACACCGAAGCCTTCTTGAAGGCATTCATCCAGACGGTTTCCCCGATCAAGGGGGAATACCTCGACGAAATTCCACGAGAGGGCCCGTCCGCTACGCCGCGCCTGTATCGGGATATGGTGCTGGTTCTGCGCAAACGAATTGCCGGCATCGCCAATGCTGTCGACGCCATCATTGATGACATCGAGCAGCAAACTGTATTTCCGCCGTCACTTGTCCAGATCACCGGCACGGTGACGGAGTGGGAAAGCGCAGGGTTGGGTGATTCCGGTAGCGGAAATGGAGTTCTGGCCGGGGAACCGCCAGTCAACGGCTTTAACGACGACGAAATCCTGCTGGCCAAAGAAGCCAATGACGAGCAACTGCAGATCATTCGTCGGCTTGAGCACAAGGGGTCGGTCATCGTGCAGGGGCCGCCCGGAACCGGCAAGACCCACACCATCGGCAACCTGATCGGTCATCTTCTAGCCCAAGGCAAGTCCATTCTCGTTACTGCCCAGACTGCCAAGGCGCTGCGGGTTGTGCGGGACAAGGTGCCGGAAGTATTGCGTCCTTTGGCGGTGTCGGTGCTTGGCAGTGATCAGGATGCTCGCCGGCAACTGGAGTCATCGATCAGCTCGATCACTGAGCGTCTGACCGGGGATACCGCTGAAAGCCTATTGCAGAAGGCGCAGCAGTTCGAGTCGGAGCGACGGAAGCTGCTGACTCAGACCAAGCAACTCAGCCACAAGCTGCGTGAAGCGCTTGAGAACGAATATCGTGAGATCGTGGTCGGCGACCGGCATTTCACACCATCAGATGCTGCACGCTTTGTTGCTGCCAATCGTAATGATCACAGCTGGATCCCTTCACCGGTCAAGCTCGGTACACAGATCAGTTTGTCGGAGCAGGAGTTGGTACGCCTGTATGCGCTGGGTACCTCGTACTCTGCCGAAGAGGAGCAGGACGCGCGCCATCCGCTGCCCGAACTGACAATTCTTCCCTCCGAACGCCAGTTTCAAATCATGGTCTCGGAGTATCAGCACCTCACCACCACGGACCTCACGCCGGGTGCCGATCGCTGGCAAGACAATGAATTGGGCAGCGAATCACTGGTAAAAGTCGCAAGCGACCTTGCCAGCGAATTCTCTGACGATCTACGGCGTCAGGCATGGCGTCCCTATGCCATTGTGGCTGGCATTCACGGCGGTACCGAGCGTGAAGTCTGGGAACGCCTGATTACCAACATCGAGGAAGCGGCTGAAGCCAACGCTCGACACGCTTTGGTCCTTCAGCACCGCCCCCGTCTGTCGGACGGCATCCCGGTCTATCGGCAACGGCAGATCACCGTGGAGATTTGCGAGCATATCGACGGCGGCGGCAAACTGGGCTTTCTGCAACTGGCTACCCGATCCGAGTGGCGTCAATTCATCAAGACCACTTCAGTCACGGCTGGCCAGCCCAATCATCGCGATCACTTCGAGGCCCTGGGACACCTGGCGGAACTTGAGCATTTGCGCGCCAGTCTTGAACTGCCATGGAATACGATGATCGGGGATCGTATTCAGCAACCGCTGAGCGCCCTGGGGCCGGCGCCCGAACTGGCGTGCCGATCGCTTATTCCGGAAATCCGACGCTGTCTCGATTGGCATGCGTCGGTCTGGGCTCCCCTTGCCGATCGCCTGAAAGCCGAGGGACTCAAGCTCGACGAGCTGATTGCCGGATTGCCGCGTGAAGCGAGCCAGATCTCTGAATACCTTGTTATCGATCGGCTTGCCTCGACGATCTTGCCAGCGCTGCTCGAAAAGGAAGCTGGCCGGCGCAAGCTACGCGAGTGCGAGTCAGGCTTCAGTCGGTTGGCGAATCTGGCCACGCAGGTCGACCCGACATCCCCGGACAGTGGCTGCATCGGCCGTATCATTGCCGCCGTGCGTTCGCGGAATCCGGAGGCCTATACAGGGGCACTCGAGTACACGCGTCGTCTGCATGCCGTCAAGCCGCTGGTTGCGGAACGCGATGCGCTGGCAGCCAAGTTGGCGCTGGTTGCTCCGGGTTGGGCGGAACAGGTGACCCATCGCGTGCCGCCTCACAATACAGGAACCCTTCCTGGCGACGTCGGCATGGCTTGGACATGGCGTCAGTTGCACGACACCCTTGCCGATCGCGACAAACTCGACGCCCATGAATTGCAGCGGCAGATTGACCGAACCCGGGAAACCCTGCGACAGGTCACAGAATGGCTGATCGATGCCAAGGCCTGGGGCAAGCAGCTGGAAAGGTTGCAGGGTAATCACTCGATCCGGCAGGCGCTCGTGGGGTGGCTGGATACCACCAAGCGACTCATCTCGACCAAGCAACTCGACAAGCGGCACCTTCTTTTGTCCGAAGCTCGACGGCTGATGAAGAAGTGCGCTGACGCAGTGCCCGTTTGGATCATGCCGATCTCGATCATGGCCGAGAGCTTCGATCCGGCGTCGACGCGTTTCGATGTGGTAATCATCGACGAGGCCAGTCAGGCGGATTTGAATGCACTGATCCCGCTCTACCTTGGCAAGCAGATCATTGTGGTCGGCGATCATGAACAGGTTACGCCGCTGGGCGTCGGCAAGGGGCAGACCATTCTGGAAAACCTGCGCAAGTCGATGCTGCAGGACATACCGAACTCGCATCTTTTCGACAACCTGTCCTCGATCTACGACATCGGTCGGCAGTCCTTTGGCGATGCAATCCGCCTCGTTGAACACTTCCGCTGCGTTCCGGAAATCATTGCCTTCAGCAATCAGCTTTCCTACGAAGGCAAGATCAAGCCGCTGCGCGAGTCGAATTCGACGGACATCAAGCCGGCCTGCGTGGGTTTGCGGGTGGATGGTATTCGGGACGGTGACACCAACAAGGGAGAAGCCCGACGCATCATCGATACGATCAAGGCGATGATCCGGCATCCGCGCTATGCCAACAAGTCGATCGGCATCATTTCCATGCTGGGTGAGCCTCAAGCCTTGCTGATCCAGTCGATGTTGCACAAGGAGGTTCCCGGGGTCGAGATCGAGAAGCGACGGATTCAGGCAGGTATCTCCGGCGAGTTTCAGGGCGACGAGCGGGACGTCATGTTTCTGTCCATGGTCGATAGTGCTGCCACCGAGGGGCCGCTGCGGACTACTGGCGAAGGCGCCTTCGAGCTAATCAAGAAGCGCTACAACGTTGCCGCAAGCCGTGCGCGGGACCAGATGTGGGTGATGCACTCCTTCGATCCGGATATGCATCTGAAGACGGCCGATATTCGGTTGAAACTGCTACAGCATGTCCGTGATCCGCTGGCATCCCTACGGGCTTACAACCAGGAGGTCGGCAAGACCGAGTCACCATTTGAGCGGGACGTGCTCAAGCGATTGACCGATGCCGGTTATCGGGTGAAGTCCCAGTGGCAGGTCGGCTATTTCCGCATCGATATGGTGGTTGAGGGTGCCGGCAAGCGACTGGCTGTTGAATGCGATGGCGACCGCTATCACCCGATGGAGAAGCTGGCAGAGGATATGGAGCGCCAGTCGATTCTCGAGCGCCTTGGCTGGCAGTTCGTCAGGATTCGCGGCAGCGCTTTTTTCCGCAATCCAGAGTTGGCAATGCGGCCGGTGTTTGATCGCCTCGGCGAACTTGGAATTCCGCCCGAAGCGGACAACGTCGAAGCGCCGGAATCGAACATGACCTTGATTCATGAGTTGGATGACCTGATCCGCAATGGTTTCGAGACCGAGAACGGCCTGTCTCTGGTGGCAGAGCCGGTGATTGAGGCCGAAGACGATGGCGATGTCGTGATACCGATGTCCATTGGCATGAACTTCGATCATGGCCAGGTGGAGGCATTGCTCGGCAGCCTCGGCGGAACGGCACCACTGGATGTTTTCTTGCGCGACTTTGCTAAGTCCAAGGGCTTTCAGCGGCTGGGTAAAAATGTTCGTAAGGGCCTGGAAACCGAGCTCGATATGCTTTCTCGCACAGGGAAGATTCTTATCAAGGGCGGCGTGATTCGATTGTTGTAGGGGCAAGCGACTCTTCGAAAACTAATGCGCGGGCGCCAGCTTTATCGTGCTCGATGTCAAAAGTCGGCGCTGGCGAGACGGCGGTAAAGGAACGCGCGAAGCCGTGGCGCGGCTTTATCGCGCGACGGCGTGGTTCAGGATGCGATGCGGTAGCGACGGCGCGGGGCTTGCGGAGTTTGTTGCAAGCGCCGTGACGGAGCGGGCAGGGGTCAGGTGGCGAACTGGAACAGCAGTTCCGATTTCCCGTTCTGCAAGCCGTCGCTGACATACACGCCGCCCTGCGGCAGGCCGGTCGCGTCCTTGTAACGGTATTGCAGCGCCTTGATGCGGCTGGCGTAGCGGCGCTTGATGAACTTGTCGCGCCCCCGGACGTGCTTGCCGGTGATCTGCCCGTCGCAGTAGGTGGCCGTGGCCATCGGAAACAGCAATGTCGAGCAGAGCATGTCGGCGATTTGCAGCGGGACATGGTTGTTGCTGTGGCCGAAGGTGGGCAGGTCGAGCAGGCGGCTCATCGGGTCGCCCTTGGCGCGGTATTTCTGCGTGAAGATCGAATGCGAGACTTGAGTGTTGAGGCCGGGCGTGCGGAAGTCGGCCACCATGAAGCCGGTATCGTCGCGCCAGTCGAGAAAGGCCGAGAAGTTGCGGCAGGCCGCCTGGATGGACGTGGTGTAGATGGCGCGGCTGTCGATGGGCTTGCCGATGCCTTTGACCCAGACGGACGCGAACAGTCGCGCCTCGTTGGCACGCAGCAGGTCGAGCGTGCCGTCGATGAATTTCAGCGTGGCGTCGGCGTGTGCGCCTTGTTTGCGGATGGTGGAGCGCAGATCGGAACCCTTGATTTCGACGAGTACATCGTCGAGCTGGTGGTTGCCGTTGCCGAACTTCTTGGGGAAATACTGGCGCTTGAGATTCAGGAAGTCGAGCGTCAGACTGCGCACCTTGGCGGCATCAACGATCAGACCGACGATGACCAGCACCGGCTGGATGTCGGTTTGTGCGCCCGGCAGCGGGGTGGTGCAGCCGGCTTCGTCGATATAGCAAAGATAGGTCACTGCATCACCAGAAATGACAACGGCCACTCAATGGTGGCCGCTGGGCTGCCTTTCGGCAGGTTGTGTCGCCGAGGTTTCCCCCGTTCGACAAGCCGACTTGCGTCGGAATGGTTTGGATATTAGCAAACGGCATGGGACGCCGTCAAACTTTCTTTGACGCGGCCTTGCGGGCACGGCCGATGCTGGTCACGCTGGCTTCGGCCTGCGGCTTGGCGCAGTAGTCGGCCCAGGCTTTCATCAACTGCACGCGCTTGTCGAGCAGATCGCCGCGCCGGTAGGCGGCTTCCACCTTGTCCGGTAGGCTGTGCGCCAGGGCATGTTCGCAGACCTCGCGCGGAAAGTTGGTCGATTCCGCGCACCAGTCGCGGAAGGTGGAGCGGAAGCCATGCACAGTAATGTCGGTGCGCTTCATCCGCCGCAGCACGGCGGTGAGACTCATGTCCGACAGCGCGGCATTTTCTTTCGCGCCGGGGAAGACCAATTCACCCTCGCGCGGCAACTCGTTGAGCAAGGCGATAGCGGAAGCTGTGAGCGGAACGCGGTGTTCCTTGCCCATCTTGATGCGCTCGGCGGGCACGACCCACAGGCCGGCATCGAGGTCAATTTCTGCCCAGGTCGCGCCGCGCACTTCGCCGGAGCGGGCGGCAGTGAGGATCGTAAATTCGAGGGCACGCGCTGCCGTGCCAATCTGCTTGCGTAACTCGACCATGAATCCGCCGATCTCGCGCCACGGCAGTGCCGGGTGGTGTGTGACCTTTGCAATCTTGTTGGGATTGGCCAGCAGATTTTCCAGATGACCGCGCCAGCGCGCCGGGTTCTCGCCCTGGCGGTATTTGCTGACGGTGGCCCAGTCGAGAATCTTCTCGATGCGCCCGCGCAGGCGGGTAGCGGTTTCGGTCTTCGTCTCCCAGATCGGTCCCAGCACTTTGACGACCAGCGCGGTATCGACTTCAGCCACCGGCAGGGCGCCGATGATCGGACTGGCGTAGGCTTCGAGCGTGTTTTCCCACTGGCCGATGTGCTTCTCGTTTTTCCAGCCCGAACGATGGGCACTGATGTAGGCGGTCGCACACTGATCGAAGGTCATCGCCTTGGCCCGCTCCAGCGCTTCGGCCTGCTTGATCGACCGCCACGCGTCGAGCGGGTCTTTGCCCTCAAGCAACAACTGCCGGCATTCCTTCGCCTTCGCCCGCGCCTCGGTCAGATTGACGGTATGCACCGCGCCCAAGCCCATCTCGCGCTGCTTGCCCGCCAGGGTGAAGCGGAATATCCAACTCTTCGAGCCGGACGGCGACACCTGCAACCACAACCCCGCACCGTCGCCGTAATAGCCCGGCTTGGTCAGCTTGCCGACCGCCAGCGGGGTGAGCTTTTCGACGAGGCGAGCCATTTATCTACCCACATTCCTACCCACACGAGATAGGTGGATTCTAACGGTTTTCGCTGGATTGTGTTAGACTTCGCTCCGCCATGAAGTCGTTATAAATCAAAGCGTAGTGGATGTTGCTGGAAGCTGCTGTATAGTCCGCCTGCGGACGTCCACTCCGCCAAAAACATCGCAATAACGCCCCTTTCGGGGCGTTTTTGTTTTCTTACCCACATTTCTACCCACGCGGCTTCTTTCGATTGGATTGCCGTCCTGCCAGCGTCGACTTTTGATGCCGACAGATCTTTGACCGCTCCGTCACGGCACTTGCAACAACCCCGCAAGCCCCGCGCCGTCGCTACCGCATCGCATCCTGAACCTCGCCAGAGCGCATGAAACCGCGCACTGGCTCAGTGCCTCCGGCCACCGCCCGACCTCCTGCCCCGCCGCCGCTGCGCCACTGCGCTGGCCAGCAAAATACCGCTCGCCAGCTTGCGGCTTGCCGGCGGCTACCGTGTCGGG
>SXGU01415906.1_pt1 | contig 13528 bp, 17 predicted proteins | sample 3174531 | NCBI WGS metagenome assembly SXGU01 (sample SAMN11356863, study PRJNA531348) | freshwater metagenome | isolation source: freshwater sample F1-140 | place: China: Fuxian Lake, Yuxi | collected 2017-12-25 | reverse complement strand
GCGCCGCAGGCGCCGGCTGGCGGCGCCGGCCCGCCACCACGCCACCGCGCCCACGGCGATGATCACCGCACCGGTCACGAGCGGGATGGCCCATTCGCTCCACACGTCGGCGTCGGTCTGGCGCTCGAGGGTCACCTCGATGTCGCCCTCTCTCACCACCGCACGCGCCTCGAGCGCACGCACGGGGTCGCTCCAGTAGATGACCTGCCCGCCCCGGCGGACCACCACGCTCGTGCCGGGCAGGTAGCGCTTGGCCGCCGCTACCCCGGCGTAGCCGTCGGTGCGCGCCACGGCGGCGATCTCCTGTCCCTGCTGGCGCAGTTGGGCCACGACCTCCTGCTGGACCCTCGTCCCCACGAACAGGGCCAGCAGCATCTGGGTGCCCATCACCGCCACCACGAGGGCCACCACGGTCGCGAGGGCGATACGGCCCCGGGAGGAGGCCGGGAGCCCGCTCCCCCCGCGGGGCTCCCGCGGGGTGGTACTCACGACCCCGGCGGGTCGAGCCGGTACCCCACGCCACGCACCGCAACCACGGGAAGGTCCTTGCCGAGCTTGCGGCGCAGGTTGGCCATGTGGACGTCCACCGTCTTGCCGCCCACCCCGGACTGGTACCCCCACACCCGCTCGAGGAGCCGCTCACGCGTGAACACCACGTGGGGGTGCGCCGCGAGTTCGGCCAGCAGGTCGAACTCGAGCCGGGTGAGCTCGACCTCATCGCCATCCAGGCGGCACGTGCGGCCGACGCGGTCGAGGTCCACGCGGCCGGCGCGCAGGGGGCCACCCGGATCCGCGGGTCCGCGCACGCGCCGGAGCACGGCCCGCACCCGGGCCACCACCTCGCGCGGTGAGAAGGGCTTGGTCACCTAGTCGTCGGCGCCGATCTCGAGGCCCGTGACCCGGCTCGCCTCGTCATCCCGGGCGGTCAGGATGATGACGGGTACCGAGGGGTGGTCGGCGCGCATGCGGCGGGCGACCTCCAACCCCTCGACCCCCGGGATCATCAGGTCGAGCAGCACCAGATCGATGCCGCTGCTGCGCATCTTGCCCAGTGCCTCGTTGCCGTCCGCGGCCTCGGTCACGGTGAACCCGGCCTCATCGAGGTACAACCGGAGCAGTCGGCGGATCGAGCGCTCGTCGTCAACTACGAGGATGTGCCCACCGGTGACCACGCTGCGATGGTACCGCGGGGTGCAGGTTGCATCGCCGGGGAGGTGCCCCTAGCGTTCCCCGGCCGGGCGAGATAGCTCAGCTGGTAGAGCACACGACTGAAAATCGTGGTGTCCCCGGTTCGAGTCCGGGTCTCGCCATCGCCGCGCGCCGCGCCGCCCCGGGACGTCGCGGCGCGCCCTTTCCGCCGCCGGGCGTCACCGTGCCTGCGGTCTGCGTGCATCCCGCCGCCGGGTGTCACCGTGCGCGCGGTCTGCGTGCAGCCTGCCGCCGGACGTCTCCGTGCGCCCGGTCTGCGAGCATCCCGCCGATGGACGTCTCCGTCATCGTGCCCGCTTGGAATGAGGAGCGCAGGCTTCCGCCCACGCTCGACGGCTGGGCGGCCTGGATGGACGGGTTCGACGGCTCGGCCGAGATCGTGGTGAGCGATGACGGCAGCACGGACGGCACCGCGGCGCTGGTGGAGCGGGCGGCGGCCCGTGACCCGCGCATCCGTCTCCACCGCCTGCCGCGCAACCGTGGCAAGGGCGCGGCGGTGCGGTCGGGCATGCTCGCCGCCACCGGTGACTACCGGTTCTACGTGGATGCCGACATGAACATCGCCCCGTCACACATCGGGCCGGCCCTCGGACTGCTGCGGGGCGGCGTGGCCGATGTGGTCACGGGCCGGCGCAGCCTCGCCGCCTACGCCGGGACGGAGAACAGCCCGGCCCGGCTGGCGGCGGGGGCCGCGGTGCAGCTGACCCGGCGCATCCTGGTGCTGCCGGTGATCACCGACACCCAGGCCGGCTTCAAGGGCTTCACCGGGGCGTGGGCCGCCAAGGTGTTCACGGCGGCCGTCATCGACTCGTTCGCCTTCGACATCGAGGCGCTGTACCTCGCGCGCCGCATGGGCGCACGTATCGTCGAGATGCCCGTGGACGTGGAGTTCCGGGGTGACTCCACCTTCGACGTCGGCCGCCATCTGCCGCCCTTCCTCGAGGACATCTGGCGCATCCGCATGAACGCCTGGCGGGGGCGCTACTCCTGACGCGTGAGGGCGACGACCTCCCCGGCCGCCGCCCGCACCCGCTCGCGCGCATCACCGCCATTGAGCGCGACCGCGACCAGGCCGTGCGCGTCCATGTACACCAGCACCGCCCCGCGCGGCACGTCGGCAAAGGTGCGGCCCACCGTGGCCCGGGCCCGCCCGCCCCCGGCCGATGCGACCCGGATGGGATCGCCCGCCACCAGCCCCGCGGCCGCCAGATGCTCGGGGCCGGCCCACAGCGCCAGGTTGCCGAACCGGTCGGTGCCCGCCACGAGGGCCTCCAGCGTACCGGGCCCCACGCTCGGGGCCGGCAGCGCCGGACGCACGATCGACGCCACCGCGACATCGGCGCCGAGAGCCCCCAGGGGCTCGCCCGCTGCCAGGTGGGCGGCCGCGGGAGCGAACACATCACGCCCGTGGAACGTGGCCGACACCGGCCAGCGCATGTGCGCGGGTGAGGTCACCGCCACCGCCCGCGTCGCGCCCAGCCGATCGGCGGCGAGGCCGAGCAGGCCGTTGTCGGGACCCACCACGACGGTGCCGCGCTCCAGGGCCAGAGCGACGGCACGGCGCTCGGTGCCCACACCCGGGTCCACCACGGCAACCGCCACGGACGCGGGTGGCAGCAGCCGCACCAGGCGCTCGAGGAGAACCGCGCCCCACCGCACATCGCCCGGGGGCACGTCGTGGGCCAGATCAATACGCGGCGACCCCGGTGCAATGGTCGCGGCCACGGCGTGCAGGGCCCCCACGTGCTCCGTGCCCAGCCCGTAGTCGGTGAGGAAGGCCAGCGTCCGGGTCATCGGCCTGAGGGGCGGGATGGGCCCGCCCACCGGACGGGCGCGTGCCGGGCCGGAGCGGGGATCACGCCTGCGGGAGCCCGGTGGCCGCGAGGATGGCCCGGACCAGCCCGGGGATGTCGCTGTCAGTGGCCTCGCCCGTGACATCCAGGCCGGCATCCCGCAGGGCATCGGAGGTCACCGGGCCGATGGAGATCACGCGGGGACCGGTGGCGAGGCGGGCGCGCTGATCGGGATCGAGCACCGCCATGGTGTTCGCGACCGTGGAGGCCGAGGTGAACGTGATGATGTCGGCCCCGAGTGCGTCGTCAATCACCCCGGGCGGTGGGCTCTCGGCGACGGTCGCGTACACGGCGACGTCGTCCACCACCGCCCCGCGCTCGCGGAGGCCATCAGCGATGACGGTGCGTGCGTCGCGGGCCCGCGCGATGAGCACCCGTCGGCCGTCCACGCTCACCCCGGCGAGCGCCTCGAGCACGCCCTCGCCCACGAACCGCGCGGGCACCACGTCGGCACGGATGCCATGGCCGGCGAGGGCGGCGGCCGTGCCGGGGCCGACCGCCACCACCACCTGGTCGGGGCGCAGCGCGCGGGCATCACGGCCCCGGGCCGCCATGAGGCCCGCTAGGGCATCCACCCCGTTGGCGCTCGTGAGCACGATCAGGTCGTACGCGCCGACGTCCGCCAGCGCGGCTGTGATCCCGGGCGATGAGTCGATGGGCGCGATGCGGATGACCGGCATCTCGATGACCCGGGCGCCGAGGGCCTCGAGGGCGCCACCGAGTCCGCTCACCTGGGCACGCGCGCGCGTGACAACGACCGTGCGGCCCGCCAGAGGGCCGGCGCCCGCCGTCGCCAGCCCGGGCTGCCGGGAGACGACATCCCCGAACACGAGGATCGCGGGGTTGCCGAGCCCCTCCTGCGCCACGCGGACGGCCAGGGTTGCCAGGGTCGCGACCACCGTGCGCTGGCGCGGAGTGGTACCCCACTGGATGGCCGCGGCGGGCTGGTCGGCAGGGCGGCCCGCGGCGATGAGCCGCTCGGTGATGGCCTGGAGGCGGCCCATGCCCATGAGCACGACGAGTGTGTGCGGAAGGGCCGCGAGGAGGTCCCAGTCATTCTGCTCGGCATCCTTGGCGGGGTCCTCGTGGCCGGTCACCACGGTGAACGCCGTGGCGAGCCCGCGGTAGGTCACGGGGATCCCGGCGGCCGAGGGCGCGCCGATTGCCGACGTGATGCCGGGCACCACCACCACGCGCACGCCGGCGCGCACCAGCGCCTCGGCCTCCTCGGCCCCGCGCCCGAAGACAAACGGGTCACCGCCCTTGAGGCGCGCAACCACCTTGCCCTCCCGGCCCAGGCGCACGAGCAGCGCCGTGGTGTCGTCCTGACTCATGGCCTCCTGCTCAGGGGCCTTGCCCACGTCAATGCGCTCGGCGTCCGGGCGCACGAGGTGCATCAGCGCCCCGGTGCCCAGCCGGTCGTACAGCACGACCTCGGCGCGCATCAGGGCCTCCCGGCCCCGCACGGTGATGAGGCCGGGGTCACCGGGTCCCGCGCCGATCAGATACACGATGCCCGCGTCCATCAGGCCCCCACCTGCTCGGCCGCCCGGATCCCGAGGGCAACGGGGTCACCGATGGGCCCGTCGAGGTCGGCCGCGCGACCGGTGGCGCCCCACCACGCGCGCATGCGCAGCGTCCCGCCCTCCACCTCGCACAGGGCACCCGCCGGCACGCTGCACCCGCCCCCCACGCGCGCAAGGAACGCCCTCTCCGCCAGCAGGCACGCGCGCGCCGACGGATCGTCGAGCACGGCGCACGCCTCGCGCACGGCGTCGTCATCCTCACGCCCCTCGATGGCGACGATGCCCTGTCCCGGGGCCGGCAGGTACAGGTCGAGCGGGAGCGGTGCCACGTCATCGCGCGCGATGCCGAGCCGCACGAGGCCCGCCGACGCCAGTACCAGGGCATCCACCTCGCCGGCATCCAGCCGGGCCAGGCGCGTATCCACGTTGCCGCGCACCTCCACCACGTGGAGATCAGGCCGCACCGCAAGCATCTGGGCGCGGCGGCGTGGGCTGGTGGTGCCCACCCGGGCGCCGTGTCCCAGGGCCCCGAGGCCCCCGGATACCCCCACGAGCACATCCCCGGGGGCCTCGCGGGGCGGCGTGGCGATCACGGCGAGCCCGGGGGGCAGATCGCCGGGGAGGTCCTTGGCGGAGTGCACGGCGATGTCGGCACGGCCATCGAGGAGGGCCTGCTCGAGTTCCTTCACGAACATGCCCTTGAGGTCGGGGGGTGGCGCCCCATCCCCCGCGAGACTCCAGCGGTCGCCCGTGGTCGTGAGGGCGAGGAGCGGCGCCTCATGCCCCGCCGCGTCCAGGGCACTGGCCACCGCGCGCGACTGCGCCATGGCCAGCGCGGACCGGCGGGTGGCGATGACCACGCGCACCCGGGCGGCCTCAGCCGTCTGCGGCGGGCCGTACCACCACGCCCGGGCGCGATGGACCCGTGTCATCGCCCGGCCCGCGCTCGGGGACGGCGAGGCCGAACAGGTGCTGGAGCGACTCGACATGGCGCATACCGTCGATGGTGGTGGCGGCCTCACGGGCACGGACGGTGGGCTCATGCAGCAGCTTGTTGAGGATGGCCCGGGTCACCTGCTCGATGCGGTCCCGCTCGTCGTCCGTGAGGTCGCGGCCGTCCGCCGCGACCCGGGCGACCTCACCCTGACGGATCGCCTCAGCCATCTCACGCAGCGATGTGATGACCGGGGTTACGGCGAGCCCCGATCGCCAGGCCGCGTACCGCTCGACCTCCTCGCCCACGATCACCTCGGCACGCCGGGCGTGGTCGCCGCGCTCATCGCGGTGCTGGGCCACGACCCGCTCGAGGTCGTCAATGTCGAACAGCACCGCACCATGCACGCCCGACGCCTCCGGCTCCACGTCGCGGGGCACCGCGATGTCGATGAGCACCATGGGGCGCGCAGGATGGTCCTCGAGTGCCACCGCCACCTGCGCCGCCGAGATCATCGGGTGCGGCGCATCCGTGGAGCACACGACCACATCGGCCTTCGCGAGCTCGGTGGCCAGGCAGTCGAACCCCAGGCCGAGCCCGCCGAGGCGCTCGGCGATCTCGCGGGCAGCCCCGACCGTGCGGTTGATCACCACGAGTTCGCCCAGGCCGCGCTCGATGAGCGCGTGGGCCGTGGCCTCGGCCATGCGACCACCCCCCACCACCAGCCCGCGGCGGCCGCCCAGATCAGGGATGGCCTCACGGGCCAGGTCCGCGGCCACCGTGGACACCGACACCGGGCGCGCACCCACCTTGGTCTCGGTACGCACGCGTTTGCCGGCTTCCAGCGCCTGCCGGAACAGCCGGTCGCTCACCACGCCGGTGCAGCCCTCCTCGGCACAGCGCTCCCACGCCTGCCGGACCTGGCCCTGGATCTCGCCCTCCCCCACCACCATCGAGTCGAGGCTGGCCGCCACGCGGAACAGGTGGGCCACGGCGCGATCGTCGAGGTGGGCGTAGCGCACGCAGTCGAACTCGCTGCGGGTCATCCCCCGGCCCTGGTCCAGCAGGGCCGTGCAGATGGCGTCGTCCGCCGCCGCCGAGTCGCGCACGTGGGCGTAGACCTCGGTGCGGTTGCAGGTGGACAGCACCACGGCCTCGGCGATGTCGGCGTGGCGCACGAGCGCACGGGCCAGCGCACGGGCCGCCGCGTCCGTGAGCGCCACCTTCTCGCGCTGCTCGACGGGTGCGGTCTTGTGCGAGATGCCCACGATGATCAGGTGGGGCATCAGGCCGCCTCCGCCGCCGCCGGGGCCAGGCCGAGCCGCTGACGCACGTCGGGGCGGCACGCGTCAGTGCCCTCCGCGGCGATGCGGTCCACGATGCCGGAATCGAGCAGGGCCTCGACGACCGCACGGCGCACGGCGACGTCGGGCTGCTGGGCGATGAGTTCCTCGCGCGTCTCGCCCAGCAGGACGATGAGGCCCGCCCACGCCGGTCCGAAGCGCTGCTCGAGTTCCTCGCGGATGCGCCGGGCCACCACGGGGCTCGCACCGCCGGTGGTGATCGCCACGGCCAGGTCGCCCTGCCGCATGAGCGCCGGGATCACGGCGGTCGACCCCGCGGGGTCATCGGCCACGTTCACCTCGGCACCCGCGGCGCGGGCGTCGTCACGGACGGTGCGGTTCACCCCGGCGTCATCGGTGGCCGCCACCACCAGCACGGCGCCGTCTAGGTCTCCGGGCGCATAGGCGCGCACACGGTGCTCGGCGACCCGGCCATCCGCCACCATCCGGGCCAGTGCCGGCGACACCGCAGGGCTCACCAGCCTCACGGCCGCTCCGTGCGCAGCGAGCCGCGCCACGCGCTCCGTGGCCACGGCACCGCCGCCCACCACCACGACCGTGCGCTCCTCGAGGTCCAGGAACACCGGGAACCGGTCGCAGCCCATCAGGGCGCGTCCCCGGGCGCGTCCGGCGGGTCGGCGCGCTGCTCCTGGCGGTCGAGCAGCCGGGTGATGGCCTCGAGGCGGCGACCGATGCGCGCGGAGCGCGCGGCCAGCACCACCACGTACGCCAGCACCAGGAACCAGATCACCGCATAGGCGGCCACCACGTACTGGGCACCGCCACTCATGGGTTCTCCAGACGCAGGACCAGCTGGCGGAGCGCGCGCTCGGAGCGCCGCCCCACGAGTTCCACCTCGAGCAGTGCGATGAAGAGGGCGAGTATCGCGGCCTGCGAGACCACGAACCAGACGAGCATGGAGCCGGGCATGTTCGCGCCACCGCGGGTGAACACCACCGGGTGCACGAATGACTCGGCCACACGCACGGAGTAGAACGACAGCGGCACCGAGGCGAAGCCCGCGATGGAGTAGATGGCCGAGTAGCGCATCCGCCGGTCGTCCTCCGCCGATGAGCGCAGCACGAAGTACGCGGCGTAGATCAGCACCACGATGAGGTAGGTGACCAGGCGCGGGTCGCTCCACACCCACCACGTGCCCCACGACGCCTTCGCCCAGATCGAGCCGGTGATCACCACCAGCACCGAGAAGAGGAGCCCGATGCGGATGGCGGCCTCGCCCACATCGTCCCAGCGCTCGCGGCGGGTGCGGAGGAAGAGGATGCCGGCAACGCACGCCACCGCGAAGGCCACGAGCGACACGATGGCGATGGCGACATGGAAGTAGAAGATCCGCTGGACAATGCCCTGATCGGCGTCCCCGGGCGCCACCAGGAACACGCCGATGCTCGCCACGACCACCAGGATCGTCGCGAGCACGCCCCAGATCAGGGCGGCGCGCTCCCCGGGAATACGCGCCGGGGTGTCAGTCATCGAAGACGGCGTCATAGGTCGCGACCGAGACAAGGGCGAAAAGTATTGCGTATGCGGCGAGGAACAGGCAGTACCCCCGCCACTCGCTCATGTCATGTGGCCCTCCGGCCACGGCGTGGGTGGCGCCGGCCCCGGCGATGACCACGGGCACCAGCGCCGGCAGGAACAGCACGGGCAGGATGAGGTCGCGGGCACGCGTGAACAGCGCCAGACCCGAGAACAGCGTGCCCGCGAGGGCGATGCACACGTCGGCGAGCAACGCCGTGATGGCGATCCACCCGATGGAATCCCAGTACGGACCCTTCACGAAGAAGATGCCGACCAGGGGGATCACGACGACCTCGACCGCCGCCATGTAGATGAGGATCGCGATGGCCTTGGCCCCGAGCAGCACCACGCGGGGCACGGGCGCCACCAGGAGGCCGTCGAGCACCCGCTGCTCGCGCTCGGCCACGTATGAGCGCCCCACTCCCAGCACGGCCGTGAACGCGAGGGTCACCCACATCAGGCCGCCGGCGAACCGCGTGAGGTCACCGTCGCGGGTGCCGAGCCCGAACTCCAGGATGACCAGCATCACGATGGCGAACAGCACCATTGCCACGATCGTCTCGCGCGTGCGCAACTCGAGGCGGAGGTCCTTCCGCACCAGCGCCGCCAACTGCCGGCCCCTCATGGGGCGACCCCCGTGTAGAGCCGGCGCACGTCCATCGGATCGAGGTCGCCCATGGGGGTATCGAGCACCACGCGGCCGGCCCGCAGCACCACGAGCCGGTCGGCCACCCGGGCCACCCGCTCCACGTCATGCGTGACGATCACCGCCGCGCGGCCGTCGTCCCGGGCGGCGTCGAGTTCGCGGTCGAGCCGGTCCGCGCCGGCGGCGTCCAGACTCGCGTGCGGCTCGTCCAGCAGGAGCAGGCGCGGCCGGTGGAGGAGCATGCGGGCGAGGGCCAGGCGCTGCGCCATGCCGCGGCTGAACGTCCGCACGGTGTCCTCGGCCCGGACCGCCAGGCCCACATCGTCGAGCAGGTCCGTGATCCGCGCGTCGCGGTCCGCCACGCCGTAGAGGTCGCCGTACAATTCGAGGTTCTGCCGGGCGGTCAGGTCGAGATACACGAGCGGATCGTGGGCCAGATACCCGATGCCGGTCCGGGCCGCGCGCGCGGCGTCGGGGATCGCGTGGCCCAGGACCGTGAGCGTACCGGCCTTCGGGCGGACGAGCGTGGCCAGCATGCGCAGCAATGTGCTCTTGCCCGCCCCGTTGGCCCCGGCCAGCGCAACGCGCTCGCCCGGGGCGAGGTCCAGGTCGACGCCGTCCACGGCGCGCCGTTCGCCGTACGCGTGCACCAGCCCGCGCGCGGTGACCATCGGCTCAGGCGACGGCCACCCCGGCGATGACCCCGGCGAGGAACACCAGCGACATCAGTGCGTTCGCCGTGCTGAACGCCGCCTGGATGCGCGCATCGTCGCCGGGCGTCACGGTCGCGTGCTCCCACAGGAGGATCACGGCGCACGTGCCCACCCCCACGAAGTACGGCCATCCGGTCGTGGCGGCCACCCCGGCGAGCACCAAGAGCACGATGGTGGTGGCGTGCAGTCCGGCGGCGATGCCCAGCGCGCTGCGTTCGCCCACGCGCGCGGGCACCGAGTGCACGCCGGCCGCGCGATCGTGGTGCACGTCGAGCAGCGCGTAGATGATGTCGAAGCCCGCGATCCAGGCGGCGACGGCGAGCCACAGCAGCACGGGTGCCACAGCGACCGCACCGGTGACGGCGATCCACCCCCCGATCGGCGCGATCCCGATGGACAGCCCCAGGATCAGGTGGCACGCCCAGGTGACGCGCTTGGTGTAGGGATAGAGCACGAAGAGGCCCACCGGGATGGGCCACAGCCACCAGGTGAGCACTGGCAGTTGGCTGACGGCCACCAGCAGGGCGGCGAGACTCACGACGGCGAAGACGCGGACCTGGCGGGTGGTGAGGCGCCCGCTCGGCAGGTGACGCGCGGCGGTCCGGGGGTTCGCGGCGTCGATCCCGCGGTCGATGAGCCGGTTGAGCGACATCGCCAGGGACCGAGCACCTACCATGGCCAGCAGGATCCACCCGAGGGTCGGCCACGGCGGCATCATGTTGGTGGCCATCAACGCCCCGGCGAACGCGAAGGGCAGCGCGAACACGGTGTGCGGGAAGCGCACCAGGCCGAGGAGAGCCGGGATGATCGCGAGCCCCGACGCGGGGCGGGCGGCAGGCGTATGGCTGCTCACGGTGCCGATGCTAGGCCCCGGGCGGTGGGTCGGCGGGGCCGTAGCGCGCGGGTGCGCCCGTGACCGCCGCCCAGAACTGATTGCCGAAATCGAAGTGCCACCACTCCTCCACGTACGCCGTGAGCCCCTGTGCGGCAAGGGCGTGGAAGAGGAGGCGGCGATGGGCGCGGGCGGGCATGTCAATCCCCTCGAGCGCCGCGGCCCCGGCCTCGGGCACGAACGCGTCGAAGCCCGTGCCGAGGTCGAGCTCCATTCCCCCGGCGGTCGCGAGGGTCAGGTCCACGGCGCCGCCCGTGAGGTGCGGGGGCGGGGCATGGTGGCCCGGATCGGGAGGCGTCACGTAGGGACGCGCAACCTGCTCCAGCTCCGGCCGGCTCAGGTCGGGGTACTGCAGGGCCAGATCCGCGACGTAGGCCGCGAACAGCGCGGCCTGCGTCTCGATCGAACGCCAGCCATCCCACACCCGCAGTACCACCCCGTCGGGCAGCGACGCGGCGGCCCGGACGAGGCGATCGGCCAGCCCCCGGCGCACCCAGCAGCCGGGCAGTGCGCCGGGAAGGCCCAGCGCGAAGTAGCGCGGGTCCTCGACGACCCGCGGCCCCAGATCGGCAACCGGCACAAGCGGGTCATCCATGGGATCGATTGCGATGTCACGCCAGCCCGCGGGTGATGACAGCCGCGGAATGGGCTCACGCGTGCGTGGGTCGGGAACACTCACGAGAGGCCCCACTGTGCGGCCTGCACGCGCGGCCCCGGATCGTCCCCGGCCAGCACCGCGAGGACCGGCGCCACGCGCTCCGACGGTGGCGGGACGGTAGCGGGGTCCTCCCCGGGGTGCGCCTCGGCCCGCATGTCCGTACGCACCGGGCCGGGGTTGACGGCCACCACGCGGATGCCCCGATGCGCCCACTCGCCGCGCAGCATGAACCCCAGGGCCTCCAGCCCCGCCTTACCCAACCCGTAGGCACCGTACCCCGGACGGGCCGCGGCCCCGGACGTCACCAGCACCACGCCCGCCCGATCCGCGATGAGTGGGGACAGGCGTTGCATCACACGCACCGGGCCGGTGAGCGTGATGGCGAGAGCGTGGGCGATGCCGTCGGGGTCGGCCTGGTCAAGGGGTCCCATGGGGCCCAGGATGCCTGCATTCATCACGACGCCCTCGAGGCGCGGCACCGTGGCGCCCACCTCCTCCACCGCGCGGTCAATGGACGCCGGGTCGGCGAGGTCGAGCACGATGGCCGTGCAGTCCGCGCCCGCGCCGCGGCAATCCCTCATGACGCGCGCGAGGTGCACGGGCTCGGTGGCGGTGAGGAGCAGCCGCGCACCATGCAGGGCCAAGGCGCGGGCCACCGCGGCCCCGTAGCCACGCGAGGCACCCGTCACGAGGACACGCGAGCCACTGAGGTTCGCGCGGTCCACGGCCATCAGGGCTTCTCGGCGCCCCCGTCGGCGGGAGTCGCCGGGCCCTCGCCCGCGGGTGGCGGCGTGCCCTGGACCGCCGGGCTGATGGGCCGCACCTCACTCACGGGTGCGATGCCGGCGAACCTCGCGACGTACGCCGCGACGTCCACGGCCTCCTGACCGGTGACCAGGTCCTGCGGCATCGCGACGGGGTACGAGCCCGGCTGGTCGGGCTGCGGGGCGATCTGGATCCACCGCCGGACCACGCCGTAGAACATGGTCTCACCGAAACCCTGTTCGCGCGATGACCGGAAGGCATCGTCCAGGTTGGGGCCCGCCGCACCGGTGGTCCCCGCGTCCGCGAGGGTGTGGCACCCACCGCAGGCCGTCACGAATGATGCCTTGCCGGAATCCGTGTCGGCCGTGGAAAGGGCGTTCTCGGCGCCGCCGCAGCCGGAGAGCGCGACGGCTCCCCCCACGAGGGCGAGCGCGACGGACGATGCGAGGAGTCGTGAGCGCACGGGAATCCCTAGATGACGTAGACGAGGATGAACAGCAGCACCCAGACGATGTCGACGAAGTGCCAGTAGTAGGAGCCGGCGGTCAGCGGCGTGTGGTACGCGTGCGAGAAGTCGTTCCGGTACGCCCGGCGCAGGCACATGCTCAGGATGATGAGGCCCACGAGCACGTGCGCGCCGTGGAAACCGGTGAGCGTGTAGAACGCGCCGCTGAACGCGCGGTCCTGGGGCGTGAAGCCCAGGTGGGCGTACTCGTTCAACTGGACGATGAGGAAGGTACCGCCCATGAGGATCGTCACCCACAGCCCGCGGATGAGTCCCTGGTTGTCACCGGCGGCCAGACGCTTCTCTCCCCACCACAGGGTGAAGGACGAACTCACAAGGATGAGGGTGTTCACCAGCGTCAGGACCACCGGCAGCTCGAACGGCTCCCCATCCTGCTTCAGCGGGGGCCACGTCTCGTTGGCCACGCCGTACCGGATGAAGAAGTACGCCGTGAACAGCGACGCGAACAGCATCACCTCGGAGCCGATGAACAAGAGCATCCCCGTGAGCGACGGGTTCAAGCGGTGCCCCGGCCCGGACGCGTGGCCTGCGGTCGTCGCCATGCCTATGCCCCCGTTGCCGCGCCGACGTTGACGGTCTCGACGGGCACCTCGCCCGCGGCGGCGGCGGCGGCCGCTGCCAGCGCCTGGGCCTCGCCGTTGATGCCGATGATGATGATGCGCGAGGGCCGATAGGCGCCGATGGCCAGCGGCAGGGCCACCGACGGGGCGTCATCCATGACCTGCCCCTCCACGGGGACGCCCGTGGACACGAGCGCGTTGACGGTGGCGGTCATCGCCTCGCCGGCGGAGCGGCGGCGCTCGGTGGCGTCGGCGCCCCAGCGCGGGTCGGGAAGGTCGAGCGGCGCGACCACCGTGAAGCGCGCGGGTTCGGCGTCGGCACGCGCGCGCACCGCGGTGGCGAGCGCCTCGGCGCCGATCGCCT
>SXGU01319485.1_pt1 | contig 13529 bp, 14 predicted proteins | sample 3174531 | NCBI WGS metagenome assembly SXGU01 (sample SAMN11356863, study PRJNA531348) | freshwater metagenome | isolation source: freshwater sample F1-140 | place: China: Fuxian Lake, Yuxi | collected 2017-12-25 | reverse complement strand
CGCACGCCGATGAACGGCATGGTCGGCATGGCCCACCTGATGCGTCGGGGCGGCGTGACGCCACAGCAGGCGCGTCAATTGGACAACATCGATACCGCGGCCGAGCACCTGCTCGGCATCATCAACGACATTCTCGACATATCCAAGATCGAGGCCGGCAAGTTCGAAATGGAGGCCATCCCGCTCGACATTCCCGGCTTGCTGCGCAAGGTGGGTTCGCTGCTGGCGAATCGGGCGCGGGCCAAGGGCGTGCGGCTGATGATCGAGACCGGTTCGTTGCCCGAGGGCTTGCTGGGTGATCCGACCCGGATCCAGCAGGCTTTGCTCAACTACGCCAACAATGCATTGAAGTTCACGGAAAAGGGCTCGGTGACCCTGCGTGCCGACATCCTGCAGGACGACGCCGATTTCGCGACCATATTGTTCGAAGTCATCGACACCGGCATCGGCATCAATGCCGAGACGCTGCCCCGCCTGTTCGGCGCCTTTGAGCAGGCCGACAATTCGACCACGCGCAAGTATGGCGGTACCGGACTGGGTCTTGCCATCACGCGGCGTTTGGCGGGTTTGATGGGCGGCGAAGTCGGCGTCGACAGCACGCCAAACGTGGGCAGTCGCTTCTGGTTCAGCGCCCGCTTGTACCGTGGTGATGCCAAGGCAGGGGCGGACGACGATGCCAGCGTTAACGCCGAAGCCTATATTCGGCGAAATTTCGGCGGACAGCGCATCCTGGTGGTGGATGACGAACCGGTGAATCTCGAAGTGGCGAAGATGCTGATGGAAGACACGGCCTTGCTGGTCGATACCGCGGAGGATGGCGAAAAGGCGTGCGCGCTGGTAGCCACCGAGCGTTACGCGCTGATTCTGATGGACATGCAAATGCCGAGGATGGATGGCCTCGATGCCACGCGCTGCATCCGCAAAGACCCGGCTTACGCGACGACGCCGATCATTGCCATGACCGCGAATGCGTTTGCCGAAGACCGGGCGCGCTGCCTCGCCGCCGGAATGACCGACTTCCTGGCCAAGCCATTCAGCCCGAATTCGCTGTTCGAAATCCTGCTGCGCGGCCTGCGCCAGGGCGAAGCCACGGGCGCATGACGTATCGCTGAGGCCGGCCTATACTCATGGCTGGTCGACGGCGGATCTCTTCCGGCGTCGCGAAGTCGAGGAGCCCGGCCATGAGCCACAAGCACCGTAGCGTCCTGCAGGCAATCTTTCACGATCCGATCGGCGGCAACATTCAGTGGCGCGAGGTCGAGTCGCTTTTGCATCACCTGGGCGCCAGTGTCGAGCCCGGCCATGGCGCCCGCTTTCGTGTCTTGCTCAATCGCCATGAATTCACGGTGCATCATCCCCACCATGGCAACGAGATGGGGCGCAATGACATTCGCTACCTGCGCGAGCATCTTGCCGCCGCCGGTGTCAGTCTCTCCGTATATGACGCGCGGGCAAAGTCGGCGGACGGCCATGAGTAAGCTGCCGCCGATGACTTACGAAGAGCACCTCGACGAGGTGGCCACGCTGCTTACCGAATTGTTCGACGCCGAGGACCAGGTAGCGATCGCCATGGTGATGCGCGCCCAGGCTGACGACTTCTTCAGCGGGCACGATGACGACCCCACGATCTGCACACCCAAACGCGCGCAGCAGGACGCCAGGGCGGTTTTCAAGAAGTACCGCTAGATCGGGCGCCAGGCCCGGTGCGGCGTTGAACTCAGGGTTTGCGGCTCCAGTTGCCCTGGGCGTCGCGCAGCCACCAGCCGGATTTCCAGTGCTGCTGCCAGCGGGCGCGTTGCAGTTCCCAGACTTCCGCCTCGTCATTGCGCCGGCCGTTGCTGTCGGCCAGGGCCTGGACCAGCGCCTTGCGTTCCTGGTTCTCGGCGTCGATCAGCTTCTCGGCGATCTGCTGCTTTACCAGTTTCATCTTGCTGCCCTCGCGCAGCAGGATGAATCCGTCGTGGCCGAGGCCGATCTCGCCGGCTTCGTAAAAGCGCACCAGGCGCGAGGTGCGCTGCGCCAGGGCGTGCTTGACCACCACCACGGGCGGGGTGCCGATGTCGAGGTTGATCGGCGCCTTGGCCGGTTCGGCGGCCGAGGGCGTGGTACATGGCAGGGCCAGGACGGCGAGGACGAGGAGCAGCTTTTTCATGGCGGGCTTTCGGTAGGAATTCATTTGCCGGCAAGCAGCAGTTTGAGGTCGGCGGCGACGTTGGCCGGGGTTTCGCCGTGGCGCAACAGCAGGCGCAGGCGGCCGGAGGGATCAAAGGCATAGCTGCCGGTGGAGTGGTCGACGCTGTAGCTGTCCGGCGTCTTGCCCGGCTGCTTGAGGTAGAACACCTTGAAGTCCTTGGCCGTTGCCGCGATGGTCGCCTCATTGCCGTACAGGCCGAGGAAGGACGGATGAAAGCTCGGCACGTACTGCGCAAGCAGAGCCGGAGTGTCGCGCGCTGGATCGACGGTGGCGAACAGCACCTGCACCCGTTTGGCATCATCGCCGAGCAGGGTCATGGCTTCGCGCATGGTCGACAGGGTAGTCGGACAGACATCGGGGCATTGCGTGTAGCCGAAGAACAGCACCACGGCCTTGCCCTTGAAGTCGCCGAGGTTGCGTGCCTGGCCATTGTGGTCGGTGAGCTTGAAGTCCTTGCCCCAATCCACCATCGAGAGATCGGTGGAGACAAATTTCCGTGGCTCGGTGCATCCGGAGACAAGCAGCGCGAAGCTTAAAAACAGGGCCGAAAACAGCTTCATGGCGGGCAGGGAAAAATAATCTCGGTGAGGCCAATAGTGTACCCCTTTGGCCTCCGATGCTTGCCCTATACTTGTTATATTTTCGCGAGGAAATAGTGAATACGCATAAGCTCGAAGTGGCCGCAGGAGCGTCGCAAAAGCTTGCTCGGGCCTGGCTCTGGATGGGCCTGATGGCGCTGATCGGCTCCGGCTTGCTGGCCATCCTGCTGGTGCTGTCACGCACCCCCGGCATCCAGGATATCTTCCCGCTGAAAAACTTCTTTCGTGCCGCGCTGGTGGTCCATGTCGACCTCTCGGTGGCGATCTGGTTCATGGCCTTTGCGGCGGTGATCTGGAGCGCGCTGGGACGCGGTGGTCTGGCCTGGCTGGGCTGGGCAGGGCTGGGGCTGGCGGCGCTGGGCACCGCGCTGATGACCGTGTCGCCCTTTCTGCCGGGCGCCGAGCCGGTCCTCAACAACTACATCCCGGTATTGCAGCAGCCCTTCTTCCACGCCTCGCTGTGGATCTGCGGCGCGGGGTTTTCGCTGGCCGTGCTGCGCGCGCTGCTGACCACCTGGCCGCGGCCTGCATTCGGCGCGCCCTTGCAGACGGGTGCCTTCCTTGGTGCCGTGGCCGCCTTCCTTGCGCTGTCGGCTTTTCTTTGGTCATTCATCGTTGTGCCGCGCGCGCCGGAGATCGAGGACAAGCTGTATTTCGAAGTGCTGTTCTGGGGCGGCGGCCATACGCTGCAGTTCCAGCATGCGCTGCTGATGGTGGTTGCCTGGCTCTGGATAGCCGCCGCGCTGGGCAAAGGCATGGATGACGCGCCACGTGCGCTGTCGGCGATGTTCTGGATCGCGGCGCTGCCCTTGCTGGCGGTGCCCTTGATCTACCTGACGATCCCGGCCGGCGAGCTGCCGCACATGCAGCTTTTCGCCAAGTTGATGATCTGGGGGCATCCCTATATGGGGCCGCTGATCCTGGTTGGCCTTCTCGCTTTATGGGGTGTCCGTGGCGTGCCGGCGAGCGGCGCCAAGTCGGCGTTCGTCGCCTCGTTTGCGCTGTTTGCCGTCGGCGGCGTGCTGGGCTACATGATCCAGGGCGTGAATGTGGTGATCCCGGCGCACTACCACGGTTCGACCGTCGGTGTGACCCTGGCATTCATGGGCCTGGCCTATGTGCTCCTGCCGCGACTGGGCTACGGCGAGGTCGAGGGGCGCATGGCGCGCTGGCAGCCGTATGTGTATGGCGGCGGCCAGTTGATCCACATTCTCGGCTTGGCCTGGTCGGGCGGCTACGGCGTGCAGCGCAAGGTGGCCGGCGCCGAACAGGCACTGACCACGCTGCCGCAAAAGATAGGCATGGGCATGATGGGCTTGGGTGGCCTGATCGCGGTGATCGGCGGCATCATGTTCGTGCTGGTGTTGCTCAAACTGATGCTGAAGAAGCGCGGCTGATCCGCCTCAGGCGTTGCCGCGGCGGTAGTGCAGCAGGCGCCCGCGATAGCGCGAGCCGTCATGGAGGTTGGCGAGCAGGCGTGTTTCGGTCAATCCGAATCCCAGCGTAGTCATGTGGCGCTTGAAGGCGCTGCGATTGCCGCGATCGGGGTCGATGATCAACACCTGCGCCGCATGTGGCGTGTGGCATTCGATGAAGTCCGATACCTGTCGCGCCTGGTCCGGCTCGTAAAGCACGTCGCTGCCGATCACCAGGTCGAACATCCCCAACTCGGGATTCGGCGTGGTCCAGTTGCCGGTGCGATATTTCATCGCCGGCAGGTGATTGAGCGCCAGGTTTTCCCGCAGGAAGCTCTCGGTCAGCGGATGGCGGTCGCTGGCTGTAACGTTGCCACCGCGACGGTGCACCACCAGGCTGGCGAGCCCCAATCCGCAACCCAGTTCCAGTACCCGGTCATCGCCGAGTTTCCAGTCCTGCATCAGGTCGGCGAGCTTTTGTGCCGATGGCCAGACCTGGCCGAACAGCGGCCAGGTGGCTGGGGAAATGCCTGCGGTCTCGGCTTCGCCGAGCGGATCGGCATATTGTTGGCGGTTCGACAGCGCCCGAATCTCCAGCGGAAGGCCGCCGGCAATCGTCACCTGTTGAAAACGGACGGCATAGCCCGGGCCATTGGCCACGGGCATCAGGTCAATGGCGGCGTGCCTGGCGCACCGAGGGTGTGCGGCCTTCGATATGGCGGAAATTGATGCGCCCCTTGGATAGATCGTAGGGCGAGATTTCGAGGGTTACCTTGTCGCCGGCGATGATGCGGATGTGGTGCAGGCGCATCTTGCCGGCCGTGTAAGCGACGAGCATGTGGCCGTTGTCGAGCGTGACGCGGTAACGCGAGTCGGGCAACACTTCGGTCACCACGCCTTGCATTTCGATGAGTTCTTCCTTGGCCATGAGGCGTTCTCCGGGAATCGTCGAGGCATTGCCCGACGGGGACGGCGCTACGCGCGACGTCAAAAAAAAGCCCGGCATGCGCCGGGCTTTTCCGGTGGGGATGGCGATTGCCGAAACGGGCGCGAGGCCCGTTCGGTCAAGCGCTCAAACCGCTTCGCGGATGTTGGAAGCCTGCTTGCCCTTGGGGCCGGCGGTGACGTCAAAGCTGACGCGCTGGCCTTCCTTGAGGGTCTTGAAACCCTGAGCTTGAATCGCGGAGAAATGCGCGAAAAGATCTTCGCCGCCATCTTCCGGAGTAATGAAGCCGCAGCCCTTGGAGTCGTTGAACCACTTAACTGTGCCTGTTGCCATGTCTTGAATATCCTTGAAAACAATAAATAGGGATTGCGCCCCGAAAAGGGCGAACGTCAAGACGGCGGGGTGGTGAAGGAAGAAGGACCGCGAACGCGGACCCTGAAAACCAGACAACAACGGCACTGCTTGAAGATCGCTGGGGCGCACTGTGCACTGATTCGGGAAAATAAGCAATCTAATTCGCTTCGTCCTTGCTCCTGAGGCCTTAGGACATAATCATCGACGATGGATGCTTCCGCCAACGCCGACATACCCAGCCGCGCCGAAACGCTGAAACTGCTGCGGCTGATGGGCGCGCACGCACCCATGCTGATGCTGCGTGGTGAAGACAACGGCTTTGGTTGCCGCTGGACGCTGCATGGCATGCAGGTGCAACCGGCGATCGCGGACTGGCTCATGAAAAAGGGATACCTTGCCGACGAAGGCCCCACCGAGATGGGCGCCCGGCGACTGGGGCTGACAGCCGAAGGCATAGCTTTCCGCGACGACGGGCTGCGCTGGTGGGCGCAACTTGGCCCGCTGGCCAAGTTGCGCGTGATCCTCTTCGGCTGACGCCGCTCGGCGTCAGCCCTTGGGCTGGAAGGCCATCGAGCGCGCCGATACCGTAAACGCATCGGAGAAGCACATGCCTTCTTCGGCGCCCTGGCTCTTCAGCGAGGGGAAGATCGCCTCGACCATCTTCACTGAACCGCAGGCGTAGATTTCCTTGCCCGCCAGGTCAGGGAAGTCAGTGAGGATGGCTTCGTGCACCAGGCCCGTGCGCCCCGTCCAGTTGTCTTCCGGCGCGGGTTCGGAAAGCACCGGGATGAAGTGGAAGTTCTCGTGTTCGGCATCCCAGCGCGCGGGTAGGTCGGGCAGGTAAAGGTCGGCCAGGCGGCGTACGCCCCAATAAAGATAGATCGGGCGTTTCAGGCCGCGCTGGAAGGCATCCTCGACCATGCTCTTGACCGGCGCGAAGCCAGTGGCACCGGCGACGAAGACGATGGGGCGCTCGGATTCGCGCAGCGTGAAGTCGCCCAGCGGTCCGTCGAAGCGGATCTCGTCGCCTGGCTTCATGCCGTCGAAGACATGCGTGGTAAAGCGCCCACCCGGTACCAGACGAATCTGCAATTCGATGAGGTCGGGCTGGTGCGGCGGATTGGCAAACGAGAAGGCGCGGCGCTGGCCGTCGTCGAGGATGATGTTGATGTACTGGCCGGCCTTGAAGGGGATCCTCTGTCCCTCGGGCAACTTGAGCATGACGCGCATCACGTCATGTCCGAGCTTTTCCAGCGTCACCACACGCGCCCTGTGCTCGCGGATGGCGCTGGGCATGGCCGGCGGCAGATAGTCGATCTCGACGTCGCCGAGGGCCATGGCGCAGCACAGCAGCACCTTGCCGGCGGCACGGTCTTCCGCAGACAGCGCGCCGGGCTGGTAGAGGCCGGGGTCGACATTGCCGCTTTTGACGGTGCACTTGCACTGCCCGCAACCGCCGTTGCGGCATTCGTAGGGCAGGTTCACGTCCTGGCGCAGTCCGGCGTCGAGCAGGGTCTCGTCGAAGCGGATGACGACGCTGCGGCCAGCCGGAAGGAAGCTGACGGAAGCCTCGGCCTTGCCCTCGCCCATGCGCTTGGGTGGCAGCCAGGGCATGAGGAAGAGCAGCAGGGTGAAGCCGATCATGCCGTACCACAGCTTCATCGGATCGACCCAATACACCAGCGCCAGGGTCGGCATCTGGAACCAGTCGATCTGGATGTTGGTCGGCACCACCAGCATGTCGGCTTCGCCGCCCTGGCTGACCACCGGCTTGACCAGCGCCAGGATGACGAACATCACGGAGACGGCAATCGCGATGTCGCGCGGCGGGTTGATGTGTGCGCGCGGTACGCGCTGCACGTGCACCCAGGCCAGCACGCCGGCGATCAGCGGGGCACCGAGGTGGATGAAGGCGAGCAGGGTGAATAGCCGGCTGGTGACGTTCTCCTGGTAGATGAAATTGCGGATCAGGGTGCCGTTGAACATCGGCAGTACGTCGAACCACTCGGCGGTGGCAATGACCACGAACTGCGCCAGCTTGTCCCACACCAGCATGAAACCATTGAGGCCGGAGATGTAGATCAGCCATATCAGTGCCACGCCGATCGCCCAGGAGAACCAGCGGAAGCCGCGATAGCGGTCGTAGGCGAAGTGCCGCAGCATGTGCAACAGCATGGTCAGGATCATGCCGTCGGTGGCATAGCGGTGGATGCTGCGCATGATGCCGCCGGCCCACCACTGCTCGTGGGTTATGCGCTCGACGGACTCGTAGGCGTCATGCACCGCCGTGTCGGCGAATATGTAGAGGTAGAGCCCGGTGCCGATCAGCAGCCAGAACTGCCAGAAGCTGATGGTGCCGAGGTGGTAGAAGGGGTTCAGCTTTTCGCCGAAGGCGAGGTTGAACAGGTTCTCGATGCGCATGAAGAACCAGCGCACGATGGTTTGGATGAGTTTGAGCATGGTCGTGGCCCGCGTCAGTTCTTCGCCTGGCGGAAGAACAGGCCGCCCTGGTCGGGGTTGAAGTCGATCACCAGCACCTGCGCCGGCTTCAGCGTGACCTGCTCTTCCTTGACGAAGTTGTAGCCGGGATTGACCAGGTTGTCGTTCATCCTGACGCCGAGCTTGTAAGTGCCAGCCTTTAGCTCGAAGCGCTTGTACACCGTGCCGACGCCGTCGCGCGAAAGGCCGGTGGGGTGCATGATGACCTCATAGTGCGGCTTGTCGTCGAGTTCCAGCACGATCTTGGTGTCGGAGCGCCCGCGCGGGCAATCCAGTGGTGCGCGCATGTTGGGCGGCAGCTTGGCCAATTCCTCGGGAGTGCGGTTGCGGCATTCGCGGCCGCCGAGATGGCTCATCGACAGTTTGACCAGGGCGACGTCGTCGGGGATCTGCTTGTAAGTCGGGTTGGTCGAGAAGTAGCCGATGAAGGCGGCAAAGGCGCCGTACAGCACGACCTGGCCGATGATGGCGACGGGTTTAGCCATGGTGGGTCTTTCTGGAATAGGCACGAGGCCTGTTGACTGCGGTGGATTCGGATTCGAGGCGGGCGCGGAAAGCATCGACGGCGACGGCGAGCTTCGCCGACTCGCCCCGCGCCACTGGGACGACTTCGATGCGTTCGAGCGGAACGCTGGCGCGCAGCTGGGGTTCGCGAGTTCGCGTCAGGCGTTCGCGTGTCCATTCCATGCCGAGACGGAACTCGCAACCGCCGTCGCGGCAACCGGCAACCACCACGCCGTCGGCGCCGCTGCGCAAGGCGTATTCGATGAAGGAGGGCGGCAGCATTCCGGCGCAGATCAGGCTCAAGGCCACGGTGTCGTCAGCCGCAAGCGGGCGTACGTCGGCGCCCTGGTCGCAGCCGAAGACCACCAGCCGGGTGCGCCCGGTCAGGGCGGCAAGGCCGGCTTCGAGCTGCTGGCGCACGAGGTCGACCGGCTGCTGCGGCATGTCGATGCCGGTGACCAGGCGCTGCTGGCTGCGGAAGGGCGTCGACGAAGGGCAGGACCCGGCGCAGATGCCGCAGCCGGCGCAGAGGTCGGCGTCGACGATGGCGATCTTGTGGGCGTGCTTGTCCGGGTGCGGCGCCATGGTGATCGCCTCGTAGGGGCAATCGACGTGGCAGCGGCTGCAGCCGTTGCAGTTGGGTGCGTCGACCAGAGCGATCGACTGGGGTTGCGGGTGGGGCAGGAAGGGCAGGGCGAAGAGCAGGATCGTGGCGCCAAAGATCAGGGCCCACACGGCGCCCGGCGAGCTCAGGTCGGTCAGCGGATGCAGGAAGAGGATGATCCAGTCCAGGCGTATCCCAGTCGCGACCGTGGCGAGGTCGGCCGGTGCCTCCGACAGCGCGGGCTTGATGAGCGCCAGCAGCAGGAAGCTGCCCAGGGTGGCGAGCATGACGCGGCGGCTGGGCAGGTAATCCACCCGGCTGATGCGATTGACATGGGCCCAGAGGCCCAGCAGCAGCATCAGCGGCACGCCGATGTGGATGAACACCAGCACCGTGAACAGGCGGTCGTTGATCAGGTCCGGGGCGAGGAAGTTGCGCGCCGCCGGTTCGCTGAAGATCGGCAGCCAGTCGAGCAATTCGGTGGTGGCGATGGCGGAGAACTGCGCCATGCGGTCCCAGACAATCCAGTAGCCGCCGATGCCGGAAATGAACACCAGCCAGACCAGCGGCACGCCGGTGACCCAGGAGTAAAGGCGGAAGCCGTGGTAGCGGCCGTAGGCCCATTCGCGTGCTAGGTGGAGGAACATGACGATGATAAGCGCATCTGAGGCGTAGCGATGCAGGCTGCGCAGGATGCCACCGAAATACCACTGTTCCTTCGACAGCCAGCCGATCGAGCTGTACACGCCCTCGACGCTGGTATCGAGCACGATGTAGAGGTAGAGCCCGCTGGCGACGAGGATCCAGAGGAAGAACAGGCCCAGCGCACCGAGGTGGCGCAGCGGGTTGTCGGCACCGCCGAAGAAGGCATCGAGCAGCTTCTCGCTGCGTTCGAAGGCGGATCGCGCTGCTGCAAGCATGCTCACGTTGGGGTTTCCACATGCCGGACTGGAGGCCGACTATTAGGAATTGATGATATTCAGTCGGCAGATTTTTTCACTTGACTCGAATCAACCGGATTGAATCCGGTCCGAGCGGTACTTCTGCGTGAAGTTCCAGACGATCCAGCCGAGGAAAAACAGGAAGCTGATGAAGCCGACAATCTCGAAATACAGCGCGTAGTTGGTGCGATAGCGCCCGGTAATCGGATCGTAGACCGAGCAGATGATGCGCAGCCGGTCGGCCAGTTCCGCGATGGTGTTGGTCTGCGCCGGCAGCGGCGCGCCGGTGACCATGGCCTTGAGCGGTTCGGCGATGTCCTGCGCGGTGAAGCTTTCGCCATACACCTGGCGCACGATGCGGCCCTCGGCGTCGACGAAGCTCACCTGGTTGAGGTGGTCGAAGCCTGCCGTGGTCGAGACGAAGCTGAAGCCGAAGTTCTGTGTCAGCTCATCGACAATGGCCGGCGCGGGACTGAGGAACTCCCAGTTCGGCAAGTTGATCCCGTGCTGGGTGGAGAATGCCTTCATCGCCTCGGGCGAATCGAAGGGCTGGTTGAAGCCGATGCTGACGATGTGGAAGCGCTCGGCACCAAGCACGGCGACCGTATTCTGCACCGCCTTCTGCAGGTTCCTGGTAGTGGTCGGGCAAACCTGGAAGCAGGCGGTGTAGATGAAATTCAGCAGCAGCGGCTTGCCTTTGTAGTCAGCCAGGCGTTTCGGCTTGCCCTGGCGGTCGAGCAGTACGAAATCACCGACGGGCTTGCCGATGGCATCCTGCGACAGCTTGTAGGCGCTTTGGTTATCGAGTGTGGTGAGTGCCAGGCCGCTGCGGTTGCCTTGTGGCACTTGTGCCAGCGCGGGCGCGGTCGCGGGTGTCGCCGTCGCCGTGGTACCGGCGCCGACTTCTGGTGCGATGGCGAACGCAAGAGCAGCGAGCGCGGCGCGAGTCGTGGTGCGGAACAAGGGGGGCGCCTTGCCGCTAGAAGCGGGCGTCGATGATGGCCGCGACCAGCACCAGCGTCAGTTGCATCAGCGAGGCGTGGAAACAACTCATCGCGCTGCGGCGATTGGCATCCCGGGCCAGCAGCCAGGCCTTCTGGATAAAGAGACCACCCCCGATTGCGGCGCCGGCGAAATAGATTGCGCCGAGCCCGAAGAACAGCGGAATGAAGGATGCCGCGACCAGCGCCACGGTGCTGGCAAAGATCACTTTTGCGGCCCGCGCATCACCCACCACCACCGGCAGCATGGGCACGCCGGCAGCGGCATAGTCGTCGCGGAAGGCGATCGCCAGGCTCCAGAAGTGGGGTGGCGTCCATAGGAAGAGGACGAAGGCCAGCGCCAGTGGCACGGCGCCGATCTGCGGGTCGGCGGCGGTTGCGCCGGCCAGCACCGCCCAACTGCCGGCGAGCCCGCCGAAGACGATGTTGAGCCAGGTGCGGCGCTTCAGCCACACGGTATAGACGATGGCGTAGAAGAAGGCACCGAGGAAGGTGAACAGTGCCGACCAGGCATTCAGCGCTAGCCAAGCGGCAACCACCGAGACCGCCATCAGGCCGAAGATCACCACCAGCCAGATCGGGCCGTGTTTGACTTCACCGGTGGCGAAGGGACGATTTTTGGTGCGCGACATCAGTGGATCGGTGTCGTGCTCGTAGTACTGGTTGAAGGCACCGGCGCTGGCCGACGACACCAGTACCGCGAGCGTCAGCACCACGAGTTGCAGCGCACTCAGGCTGGGCCCGCCGCTGACGGCAAGGCCGGCTAGCGCGGTGAAGGTGATGACCACGCCGATGCGCAGCTTGAAGACTCCCGCGATCGTGCGAAAGCTGAGGCCGGAAGGGTGGGGCAGCGTCTTTTCCATGGGCGTTTTCGTATGGGTGGTTGGTTCAACCTGCTTGGATCGGGCCTGTCGCCAAGCCCGATCCAGGCAGGCCCCGCGCCGGGGCGCGGGAGCCTGTATTCCCTGTTTCCTAGCTGAGCCCCCAGACCTCGGACAGGTACTTCCAGTTCACGAAGTAGTAGAGGACGAAGCAGACCAGCAGGGTGACCGCCAGCACTACCGTGCCCGGTACGCCGACATGCTCTTCGCTGCCGGTATGCGAGGCGTTGGCGGCTGCGCTCTGATCGGGGATCGGCGTCGGCTTGTCGGAGGTTGCGCCACCGTCAAGCTTTTTGCCGAACAGCAGCGAGAGCACCACGAGGCCGATCCAGAGGCCGCCGCCGATGACCGCGATCACGCCGAAGATACCGGTAAGACCCATCATCAGGTAGGCCGAACCCGGCCATTCGTACTGGAACGGCGCGCCCGAGAAGGCCATGTCCCAGTGACGGCGCGATACGCCCAGGGTGCCGGCGCCCATCATCACCAGCGACAGCACGATCATGCTGAGGCCATAGAGATAGGGCTGGATCTGGCACAGCTTGGGGAACAGCATTTCGCGGCGGAACAGCGTTGGCACCAGCAGGTAGGTGATCGACATGAAGGCCAGTGTGGTGCCGACGACGACCGTGGCGTGGAAATGTCCCGGGACGTAGAAGGTGTTGTGCATCAGCATGTTGATCTGTTCCGTGCCGAGCACGACGCCGGAGATACCGCCGATGAAGCCGAAGCCGACCAGCGAGATGAACATGCCCGAGAACACCGGGTTGCCCCAGGGTGCCTTGCGCAGCCACTCGAACAGGCCGTTGTTGAAGCCCTTCTTGCGCTGCGCCGCTTCGATTGCGCCCGGAACCGTGAAGCCATGGATCATCGAGGCCAGAACCGCGAAGTACATGAAGTAGGAGGTGTTCAGCACCTTCCACTCGGCGCTCATGCCCGGGTCGGACAGCAGGTGGTGGGCGCTCGCCAGCTGCAGGACCAGGATGTAGAGCAGGAAGGCGAAGCGCGACACCTTCTCGGACAGCGGCTTGGCGCCGAAGGCCACGGCAGCGACCAGGTACCAGATCGAGACGTGGGCGGCGACGTTGATCTGCTGCGAGGAGTGACCCAGCGCCCACCACACCATGCGATACAGCTGGGCGTCGATTTCCTTGATCCAGCCCATCGACCAGAGGAAGGTCGGGATCAGGATCGCGGCGCCGGAGGCGATGGTGAATACCGCGATGATCGCGGCCGTCATGGCGCCGAAGGTGACCAGCGGTAGCGAACCGGTATAGGTCTTTTCGCGCTTGGCGACTACCAGGGTGCCGAAGAAAACTCCGGTACCCAGCAGGGCGCCGACGGCAAACAGGATGATGCCGAGGTAGAAGTGCGGCGCGGCCTGCATCGGCACATACGAGGTGAACATCACGCTCGACTCGCCCTGGAAAATGGCGACGTTGGTGATGATGCCGCCGATGACCATCAGCCAGAACCCGGCCCAGGCCACTTTGGGTGTGGCAAGTCGACAGCGCAGCAGGGTCGATGAGGCGAAGTAGAGCACCGCCATTTCGAAGAAGAGGATCCACAGGATCAGCATGTCGATGCCGTG
>SXGU01121989.1_pt1 | contig 13542 bp, 18 predicted proteins | sample 3174531 | NCBI WGS metagenome assembly SXGU01 (sample SAMN11356863, study PRJNA531348) | freshwater metagenome | isolation source: freshwater sample F1-140 | place: China: Fuxian Lake, Yuxi | collected 2017-12-25 | reverse complement strand
GCGATGGCCTCGACGGCGGGGAGCAACCACCGGCGCTGCGGTATCACGACGCTGGGGCGCGACATATCCCACACTTTGGACAGCTTGGGGCGCCGCTTGCCGCCCGTCACGCGGTAGATGCCCGAGCGCCTGCCCAAGTCCAGGAACACAAAGCCCTTGCCCTGCGCCATGTCGACCGCAACGCGGTTGCGCTGCGCCCTGTTGGCTGTACGCAGCGCGCCAGACTTGCGCAACTGGATCGCCTGCAGGCTGTTGGCCCTGCGCGGCAGCTTGCGCCGTGGTAGCGACGTCTCGCCCGACGCCGTAGGCGTAGCGATAGGCACGCCCCTCGCACCCTTGGCACGCTTGCGCCCCCCGAACTCTTGGTCGGCCATGTACGGCTGCGTGCTCCCGACAAACGCGCGTTGAGCGCTTACGTTGCCGCCCTGCGCCCTGTCGAACTGTATCGAGCGGGCTGTCCAGGCGTTACGCAAAATCATTTTCCCGCTGACGATGTCTTTCGCCACCTTCACGGTGTTGCGGGCGGACTGGTTAATTGTCTGTTTGGTTGCGAATGGGTACGCGGAAAGCTTGAATCGCTTCAAGTCCGTCTCGAATTTCGCTATGTCTGTAAGGTCTAGTTTTATCATGCCCCTAGCATAGCACAAAAAGCTTGACAGGGCACACCTTTTGGCGTATCGCGCGCAGGCAGGCGCGCACCCGCAGAACACCTAACCACCACAATTTTACCCCTATACATTTATCTATGTTTTATACATCTATTCTTACTATTACCATATTAAATCTATTAGATACTTAGCCCTTAGCCCTGAAGGGCTGGAAAGCCGCACCGCGCAAAGGGTTGCGCAAAGGCGCTAATAGATATACGATGAGGCCGCACAGCCCCGTTGATTTATATATGACTAACTTAAACCCGTGTGTGCACCGAGGTATGCCTTATGAAAAAGTGCTTAAATTGCGGCGCGCTCAAGCTTAACGGCGAGATGAGCCGCTCGACGGGTGCGACCGCTGGCTGGTGCCAGTTTTGCGCCGACCGCCATCGCGAGGCGAACCCGCCGGGGTTTGCGTGCATAAAGTGCCGCGAGCGCCACCCCCTCTACCGGATGAGCCACGCCAAAGGGCTGGTGAACTGGTGCCAAGCCTGCGCCGACCAACTGCCCAAGAATTCGCGGGCACGCGTTAAGGAGCGAAAGGCGCCCCTACCCCCTTACGAGTTGGTCGCATTTCGTGCCCGCTACGGCATGACTCAGGCTGGTTTCGCTAAGGCGGTGGGGGTTTCTGTCCCGGCGGTCAGCTCATGGGAGCGGGGTCTCACTGACGTGCCCCCTGTCGTGCAATTAGCAATGTCCGCGTTCATGGCGGGCTTGCCCCCGTATAATGGATAGTGTTAACCTGCCGCACTCACCGCAATAGGGCAACGATAATGACTACACCCGACGATACAATTCGGCGCGTCTACCTGCACCACTACGACCGCGCCGTCGAGCTAATCCCAACGCAACAACAGGCCGACGTGCTGCGCTTGATTCGCGACAACCCCGCGCCAACTCCGGCTACTGCCGTCGCCGCATCGCTTAACGTGACTATTCAACACGCTAACGTATTGCTTCGGCAGTTACGCCTGAACGGCTACGTGACCCGCGTAGGTAAGTCCGGCCCTAAGGGCGGATGCGAGTACCACTACGAGGTCGCCCTATGATGCTTGCCGAGCAGTTACGCCTCGCAGGCGTCCCGACGTTCCCGTGCTGGGCACGCTACAACCACGCGCGCCAGCGCTGGGATAAAGGTCCCGCAGTGCCGCGCGAAACCTCTTGGCTCGCCGTGTCGGCGTGGCCGTTCGATGATCCGCGCCTCGACTGGTCGTCGGGTGTTGCGGGCGTGCCGATCCCGAGCGGGGCGGTGGTGTTTGATCTCGACTTGTACAAGGGCGTCACGCGCGAAGCGGTCGAGCAGCTCCTCGGCTGTCGCTTACCGTGGGACGCGGCGCTCGTACAGACGACAATCGGCGGCGGCCACCATTATGCGTTTAGCGTCGACTGGGACGTGAAGCAAGGCGACAGCTTGGGCGTTGCGGGATTCGACACCCGTGTGGCGGGGAAGGGCTTTATCTGCACCGGTAACGGATACACACCCATGGGTTTTGGCCTGTTCGGTCTGGCATACCCCGCAAGCCTGCCTCGCCTCCCTGATGCGTGCCGCGCCGTACTCGAAGTCGTCAAGGTTGCGCCGCGTGAAGCGTCCACCCCCAACGGTAGTGCAGACGCCGACCAGATTGTCAGTGCGTTACGCCACATAAACCCCGGCGGCACGCGTGCCGATTGGCTGCGGGTCGGGCTGGCGCTGCGCAACGCGTTTGCCGACGACGAGGTGACCGGGCTGGATATCTTTGACCGCTGGTCGAGTGGCGAGTGGTGGCACGCAGGCGCGCCGGATAACTACGTCGCGGAGCACATACCTGGGCAGTGGGCGAGCTTTAAGCCCGACGGCGATACGACCGCCGCGACGCTGTTCTACAAGGCGATGCAGGGCGGGTGGAATCCGCCGGCGCGCTTCATCGACACGGCGAGCGCGTTCGGCGCTTCGACGGTTACGCCTGAGACGTTCGAGGCACTGATCGACCGCGTGATCGAGTCCGGCGGCGATACGCGCCAAACGCAGGCTATTGTCGACGAGATACGCGCCGCAGGGTGCAACGCGCTGCAAGTAGCTTTGCTCGCCGCCGAGCTGAAAATGGCGCTCAAAGATGCCGGCATTAAGGACGCACGCGTCGCGCAGCACATCGACAGCCTTCTCGCGCCGTCAAGCGCAACGCCGCCCCGGATGCTGCCGGGTAAACTGCCCGAGACCGAGGGCGGCATTCTCGACCCCGATACCCCGCTACACCCGACCGCCTGGGCGCCGTTCCAGACTAAGGGCAAGGACATGAAACCGAAAGCCACCACGCGCAACTTCGAGATCATGTTGCAAGCGTATGGCGTCCGCGTCACGTTCGACGAAATCGGCAAGCGCGTCGACATCACCGGCCCGAGCGTACCGGGCGGCGGCGTACTGCACGAGGAGGCCGCGCTCGGCTATCTCGACAGCTTGGCGAACCTCAACGACTACCCGGCGGGCAGCATAGCGCCCATGCTGATGACCGTAGCGAATCAGAATACCGTCAACCCTGTGCGCGATTGGGTGGCGGGCGCGCAGTGGGACGGCCAAGACCACGTCGGGGCGCTATTCCGTGAGCTGGAGCTAACCGACGGCGAGGATCACCGGTTTTGCGAGATTCTGTTCCGCAAGTGGATGCGCGGCGCGTACAGCATAGGCGTGGGCGCGATACGCCGCTGGGAACACGTCATCGTGTTAATGGACCCGTTTGGGGGCGCCGGTAAGACGCGGTTTTTCTCGACGCTATGCCCGCCGGAGTTGCGCACCGACTCGGTGATTCTCGACGCCGACAATAAGGATTCTATCAAGATGGCCGTGTCGTACTGGCTCACCGAGCTGGGCGAGCTGGACGGCACTTTCGACCGCTCCGCATCGCATAAACTAAAGGCGTTCCTGTCGCTGGAAAAAGACGAAATGCGCCTCGCGTATGGCCGGACATATCTCAAGTATCCGCGCCGGACTGCGTTTTTCGCGTCGGTCAATGAGACTAATTTTTTACGTGACCCAAGCAATAACCGGAGGTTTTGGGCGATGGAAGTTATACGGGCTAACCACCTCCACACCGTCAACGTGCAGCAGGCATGGGCGCAGGTTGCGGCAGAGTGTGCAGCGGGCTACGAGGTGTTCCTCAACCCGCAGGAAATGCAGCTCCTCGTCGCGCGTAACGAAGGTTTTAGGGGCGGCAGCCGCATCGCCGACCGTTTGGCGCGCGCCGGACTGGTCGAGGGCACCAGCGCCGACCACAAGACACTAACCGAAGTCCTGGAGCTGGCAGGCGTGGGCAACCCGACCAAGGCGGACCTGGACGAGTGCGGCCGCTGGCTGCGCCGTGTCGGTATCCATCAAGTGAAGGTGCGCGGCGTGCGTGGATATAACGTCGTGATCGCCACGACCACTGCGGCGGCGTTCATGTCTCCCGTTGGCACAGCGTAAAGAACTGTAAAGACTAATTGCGTGAGCGCTCACGCTTTGGTAAGGTGAGCACATCAACAACGCAAACGGAGAAACACCATGAGACTAACTAGCACAAACAAAGGGGCCGACATGCTCGCCCCGCACACCGCAGGCCGCCGATACCGTGCCGAGTTCCCCGGCGAAGCGTCGATCAAATGGCAACGCAGTCCCTCCGGCGCTACGCACACCGGCACCGCAGGCGAGCAGCGCTTCGTCGTGATGCCCGACGGTCGCGGCGCATGGATACTCGCCGAGACAGACCGCGAGGGCGTGTCGCACCTACTGGAGCACAGTCTCCCGTCCGATTGGTCGGCGATGGCTGCGGCGCTGGACTACGTGCATACGCCAATCCGCTGGCCGCTGCGCCTGCTAGTTGCCGGTGCGCTTACCGTCGCAGTGGTGGCCGCCCATGCCATTGCTACCCTGTAAAGCGCGCCGCCGCTCCGATCAAATGCACTGCGACCGGTGCGCGCTGCAATGGGACGTAAACGACCCCGAGCCGCCGCGCTGCCCGCGTAACGATCCAACACCGCAAGCAACCAAGATACTGGAGATGCTCAATGACAACACTAAGCCCCGCAAAACAACGCGCCTATGAGGCGTGGCGCCGCTCCGCTCCGCGCGGCACCGACCGCGTCGTGTTCGACTCGGCGTTTGACGACGTAAAAGTCCGCGCGGCTGCGATCACCCGCGAGCTGACTATCGACGCACTGTCGAAAGCGTGCGGCCGCCCGCCGTTCATCGTGCTAACTGCAGCGCTGCAAGAACTAATCGACGGGAACGTCCTGCGCGAGCTGCACGGCACCGTCGAGCCACGCTACGCGCCCGCCCGACCTATCACGCCCGACACGCGACGCAACCGCCGCATATGGGCGACCGACGACGAGTACGCCGCAATTAACAAACTACTGGAGTCCATGCGATGCCCTGCAAAGACGTAGAGAAAGACCGCGCAGCTAGCGCCGCCCGACAGCGAGAACTTAAAGCGCGCAACGCCGCCTTGGGTCGCGTCCGTCGTGGCTACTACGCCACCCCCACCGAGCACGAATCCATCACGGCGCACCTGCAAGCCCTGCGCGGCCGAGGTGCCATTGTCGCCGATCCCGACGACGTCTTACCGGAGTTTAGAACATGAGAAAACTATCAGAACTGCTCGCCATGTACCGCACCGACCGCCCAGACGAGTGGGCAATGGACGAATTTAAGCGCGCCGCCGATGCCTTGGAGGCCGAAAACGCCCGCTTGCGCGCCGAGATTGATGCAGCTAATGCGCAGGAGCCGTTTTGCACCATAACGCACACAGCTGAGGACGATCTAAAAACGTACAGGACTGAGCTGCATTATCGTGACGATGTAACAATAGCGAGCATTCCTAGCCATCTTGCTTTATACGCACGCCCAATCCCCGCGCAGCAATCGCAAGTATCAGGCGAGTATGAAAACGCACTAAAAGATTTGCAGGAGTATTTAGGCTACGAGTCTATAAGCGCAGAAGACAGAAAGATGCTTAGCCGTGTTATTCATGTTTAGATTTTATTTTGCCTGCTTGATGATTGAGGTGTGCTAATACACTTAACGCCAATATAACTGGTGCGCTGTAACAACTAAAACAGTGCGCCGAACTTAAACCGCATCCAGTTCATGTTTTTGTTAAGTGAGGTGACGAAGTGACAGACAACAATTTTTACCCGCACTATGCGGCGATAAAACAGCCAGATAAAGATGATTTATATCTGGTTGATTACTTGGTTGCCGGTGTTCACAAAATTAACACAGCGCAAGCCATGATTCATTTTAACCCAGCGTATGGTTGGCGCAATAAAATTACGCCGTGCTTTGTTGGGGATAAACCGAAAGACTCAAAATTTGCTGTTTTAAATATGGTTGGATTCAAACCGATATTTGGAATTGTTACCACTTAACGCAGAGCTAAAGCGCGGCATGAAGACGCCCGAACAAAACTGAGATTTACGAACCGTCGCTCTTTCAGCGACTTGTTATAAATAGGGTTTAAGAGGATTTAATTTTGAATTTAATGTTAGGTGATTGTTTAGAAAGAATGAAAGAAATACCAGACGGTTCTGTTGATATGATTTTAGCTGACCCGCCCTACGGCACTACAGCCTGTAAATGGGACTCTGTTATTCCACTGCAAGAAATGTGGGAGCAGTTGAAACGGATAATAAAACCTAACGGGGCAATTGTTATGACTGCTAGCCAGCCATTTACCACGTCTATAATTTCGAGCAACATGAATGGTTTTGCTTTTTGCTGGGTGTGGGACAAATGCTTTGCCGCCAACTTTGTGCAAGCTAAGCGCCAACCGTTAAAAGACCACGAGGATATTGTAGTTTTTACTAAAACAGGTACACAGCCTGTGTACTTTCCGCAAATGTTGAAACGTGATAAACCAATTAAAAAAGGCGGAAATAAACAAAGCAACGCGATACCAATAGCTCAAACGGAAGCCGCTAAGGCTTTTGGTGCTTCTGGTAAGACGTATGATGACAAGCACCCAACCAGTCAAATTCGTTTTAGTTGTCGTGATGGGCGAGGGTTGCACCCAACCCAAAAACCTGTAGCTTTGATGGAATACTTAATTAAAACCTACACCCTAGAGGGTGAAACGGTTTTAGATTTTACAATGGGTAGTGGTACTACAGGCGTAGCCTGTAAGAACTTAAGCCGTAAGTTTATAGGTATTGAGAAAGATGAAAAGTATTTTGAAATAGCTAAAGCTAGAATTGAGGCTGCGTAGCTAGTATTTATAACGCCGTTATAAACGCGTGCCGGTATGAAAATTAATAGTGCGGTGTTCTTGCCGCATCCGTTTGATAACCTTGTTAAGTGGTGTGGTGAGATAGTGAAAATATTGATTGCTTGCGAATACTCTGGGCGCGTGCGTGATGCGTTTACTAAATTTGGCCATGATGTAATTAGCTGTGATTTATTGCCGAGTGACGCACCAGGCAAGCATTACCAAGGTGACGTTTACGACATGCTTAACGAACAGTGGGATTTAATTATTGCGCACCCGCCATGCACAGCCTTAACCGTTGCAGGAAACTCAACATACGGCGAGGGGCAACCAAAGTACGCCGCACGACTTGAGGCGGTGCAGTGGACGGTTGCTCTATGGGAGGCATGCAAAAATGTTTCGCCGCGCGTGTGTTTTGAAAACCCGGTAGGGGTTTTGCGGAGATTGGGCGGAATGATAAAGCCGCAATTTGTGCAGCCGTACATGTTCGGACACCTGGAGCAAAAGAAGACAGGATTATTTTTGCACGGATTACCGGAGCTTAAAGAAACCAAAAATGTTTTTGATGAAATGATGCTGCTACCGAAAAATGTTAGAGAGAGATTGCACTACCTACCACCAAGCCCCAACCGGTGGAAGATTCGCTCTACAACATACCAAGGCATAGCGGACGCGATGGCTACACAGTGGGGCAACCCTGAAACCATTTAACAGCGGAATAAACGGCCTAGGCCGCTTTTCACGCAAAGCGCCACGTTATTTTCCAACAACTTACGCGAGTTTTGTGTAAAAAGCGGGGCGCAGGCTACCCAAACACCGCCCGCAGCCCCTCGGAGCGCAGCGGCTCCTCGACCAGATAGCCCGCCGCCACTGCCCGACCCAGCGCCCGCAGATTCTGTGCGCGTTTAGCCTCAGCCAGCACGTCGCGCCGAAACCCCTCCATGTCCTTGACGTGGTATTGCACGGCAGGCCCTGCGATGCCGCACTCATACCCGAGGCGGCGTTGGGTGATCGAGTCGAAGCCCTCGTCGGCAGCCAGGCGCACCCCCATCGCTAGCAGTTGCGCGTACCGGTCTACGGTGCGTAGTCGTTTAGTTGTCACAATTCCACCTCCCCGGTGCTAAATGTTGCGAACCCGCCCAGGCTGTTAATCAACGCCAGCGCGGCGGCCTGTGCGACCTCGCGGTCGGTGCCAGAATACACCCATCCGGGCCGCTTAGTCTCGACCATGCCGAATTGCGCAATGGTGCGCCCAACGTCCTGCGGGCGGATTAGGCGCGGGATAGCCAGCACCAAGTCACCCGACTTGATCTTCTTGTTAAGCTTAGTCGAGTCGTTCATTAACCCATACCGCACCACGTCAAGCTTACCCGCGCAGTGCGGGCACTTCGACGGGGTCGCCCCGACGTTATTGCGCCACGCGTGGGCGCCCTGCTCGGCAATACGGAAGCGCGCCCGCTGTTGCGACCACGCCTCGGATTTACCCTCGCCGCCCTCCGGTGTGTGCCGACTCATACCGCCCAGCACGACGAATAGCTCGGCGGCGGCGTGGGGGTGGCGTTGCGCCCACAGTTGGAATTCGGTAGGTTCTTCGGTCATAGCTCGCGCTCCGCCATAACCTCGTCCATTACCTCCCAGCTTTCGGCCACTGCCGCGAGCGCTGCTTCCGGCGTGAGTGCGGCGAGCGCCGCGTCTCGTAGCGCGGGCGTGAGGTAGGCGACGTTAAGCTCACATTCTCCGCAGTCTTTAGGCGTGTAGCGGAGGCTAAGAAGCGGAAGTCGGCCGTCGTCGCTCTGTACGGCGTAGGCGCGTATCGGGCCGCGTTTTGTCTGGAATTCAATCACGGCTGCACCTCACAGAGACGCGTCTGCGGGAAGCCGCGAACGAAGTACCGGGGCTGTAGCGGGTCTTCGCCCTGCTCCTCGTGCGTCAGCGTGTACAGGGGTGACCCGTCGCAGTCTCGTGTCTGTTCGGCGACGTACAGGCGGCAACCGCCGTTAATCTCGACCAGCTCACCGACGGCAAAGGCGTGGGGCTGCGCGAGATTCCGCTCTTTGTACGTCTCGCCGGTGGGGCTTGGTAGGTCGTGTATGTGCAGAATCATGCTGCTATGTCCTCTCCGAATTTAAGTTTAATACGCTCGATAAGCGCGTCGGTGTCGTTTGCGTTCAGGGTGTGCGCCGTGGCGATGTCCACCCCAAACCGGAAGTAAAAACGCTTGTAAACCTCGCGGATATCGCGCCCCGGCTGGCACCCAATCCACCACGCGATAAGCTCCCGCAGCACTTGCCGCCGGTACTTCGCCGCCTCATGGCGCTTCATATCTGCCGCGCGGCCGATTGGCGGAATGTTGCGGGCGATCTGGTCGAGCGCGTACTGCTCGGCGGGCATATCGGCGGCGCGCATCTTAGCGAATAGCGCGGCCATTGCGTCCAAGTCGAGGTCGTACAGGTCGCCGTCCACTTGCTCGGGCAGGCTGCGGCCTTGCGGCTCGTTGACGTTGCCGCAGTACGGGCAGGCTTTCAAAAATGCGCGGTACGGCTGCGTGCAAGCGTCGCACACCCGCTGCGGTACGGCGTCGGACTTGTCGCGAGAGCTAACAGCGCGCCCGTCAAGCGACCACAAGCGCGGCCAATTCGGGGCGCCGTGGCGCTCCCAGTTGCGAACGGGGTCGATAACAGTCGCGAACGGCTTCGGCCCGGCTGCAATGGCGGCGAGGCGCCCCTCGCGGGTGTTCAAGTCGTAGCCCTTCGCGTACACCGGACGCAACACACGCCCAACCATTTGCAGGTACTTGGCGAGCGACTCGGTCGGTCTGGCCAGGATCGCCACGTCTGCCGCCGGTACGTCGAACCCCTCGTCGAACAAGTCAACGTTCGACAGTACGCGCACCGCGCCCGCCTCGAATTGATCGAGCACGCTGTCCCGTTCGCCCTGCTCGGTTTCTCCGCTGAGCGCGGCGGCGGCAGTACCGTGCGCCTGTAGTTCGGCGGCGAACTCCTCCGAGGTCTTGACGTCGGTGGCGAACAGGATCGCAAGTTTGCCGGGGGTAAATTTCATGTACTGCTGCACGACGTCGCCGACGAGATGCGATTCGACGACGCGTTTGCGCAACTCTTTCGAGTTTAGCTCCCCGCTGGCCGTGATTGGGATATCGTCGAGGCGCAGGTCGGAGCGCGGCGCTTTGTACTGGAACCGGCACAGGTAGCCCTCGTCGATTAGCCATTGCAGCGCGGGACCCTCGACCATAGTCTCGGCGAACCCGTCGGATACGGCACCCAACCCCAGCCCGTCGGCGCGCTGCGGGGTGGCGGACACGAACAGCAGCTTGGCGCGGTGCATGCACTCGACGGCTTTAGCCCACAGCCCGCGCTTTACGTAGTGGTGCCCCTCGTCGTACACGGCGAGCGTCACTTGATCGACCCACGCTTGCAGCTCGCGGTCGTTGCCTGCACTGCGGCTAGTGAGCGTCTGCACAGAGACCACGCCGCACAGGGCTTGCTGGTCAACAAACGATTTGCCGAACTCTTTAAGGTGGCGGCGGCGGATACGGCGGACAACCCCCTCGGGAGCTACGACGCGGTGCTTAACGCCGAGCCGCCCCAGCGCTTGGCTGATCTGCCCGACAATCTCTTTGCGGTGGACTATCGCCGCGCTGGCGCCTTGGTGGTCGTGGATGATCGACGCAAAGCAGACCGTTTTACCGCCGCCAGTAGGCAGCACGGCGAGCACAGACCGCACGCGCCCCCATGCGTCGTAGATATCGTCGAGCAGCTTTTGCTGGTAGTCGCGGAGGTGGGTCATACTGTGCGCAAGTCCACAAACGGCTTGACCGGCGCCGCCTCGACCACCAAGCCCTGCGCGATGGCGTCGCGGAGAATTGCCTCGGCGAACGTCACGGCCTGCCCGCGCTCCGCCTCCGTCATCTCGTCGGCTTGGCGGTTTATCCGACTTTCGCTGTCGATGCCCATCGCCAGCGCGGCGACTCGCGCCAGTCTAACGGCTTGTTCCTGGGTTAATTGCATAATTTTATCCGGTAGTGATTGACAAGTGCAGCCAGTGTGCCCCACTATTTACCACGTTGTCAATTAACCAACAGGAGAACAACATGATCAAACTCGAATTTCCCGCAGACCGCGCCGACATAGCTCTTGCTTTGTCCGTGGCTTTGCAACAAATAGCCACCGGCACGGCGGGCGCCCACGTAGCTCTCGCGGAGCGCTTGCAGCATCATGAGCTAGTCGACGAGGCGACGAACCTTGCCAACGAGCGTGCCGACTTGATCCGCAGCGGTGCGCACGCAGTGACCGAACACGGCGTCGTCGATACGGCCACCGGTGCGCTACTCGCTACGGACCCCGTACCGCATATGGCGTTAAGCACCGCCGACTCAGAAGCGGCGCACGCGGGAGACCCGTCTCGCCTCGACCTTAAAGGCGTACCGTTCGACGCACGCTACTGCGCCAACGCGCAGGACCCGTTTTACGCTTCAGGCAAAGAGGCGGGACAGTGGAAAGCCAAGCGCGGCTTAGCGGCTGGCGTATACGAGCAGTGGTACGCGACGCAGCTCGCCACCACGACGCAAGCCCCAGCCGACGAAGACACCGACCCCACCCCCACAGTGGCCACTGGTGCCGCGTTCGGCGCGGCGCCCCAACAACCCGCCGGCCCAATCTTGCGCACCGCTGGCGAGTTCATGGCGTGGGTGTCTGAGAAACAAACCGCCGGTAAGTTAACGCAGGAAGCGATAAACGCGGCTTATGCGCAACTCGGCATTCGCGTACAAGACTTATTCCCGCCGACCCCGGACAACGTGATCGCGAATAATATCGCCGCGCTGTACGGCCATTTGTCACCGTTTGCGGGGGCGTAATCGTGAGCCACGCCACACTCGCACCGAGTTCGGCGCCGATTTGGGGCAACTGCGCCGGGTCGGTTAAAGCCCAACAAGGTCGCCCCAACCCCGAGACGCCGCAAAGCCGTGAAGGCACGGCGGCGCATTGGGTGATGGCCGAGGTGTTGCTCAATTTCACGGGGCGCCAGTCCGGCCCCTTGATCTGCGACGACTACGTCGGCAAGACGGCGCCCAACGGCGTTGTGATCGACAGCAAGATGGCGCAGGGCGCGCAAGCGATCGTCGACGACGTGCTCAAAGTTTGCCAGCAACACGGCGCCTTGCAGTCGCTGCTGGTCGAGCAGCGCGTCGCCATGCCGCGCATACACCCCGAAAACTGGGGTACGCTTGACGTATCGCTGTACCTGCCCGCGATTGGCTGGTTGTTCGTGTGGGATTACAAGCACGGGCACCGCCCGGTTGAAGCCGAAGCAAACGAGCAGCTCATCGACTATGTCGAGGGGCTAACCGAGATGCACCGCATTGACGGCGCTACCGACCAAGCGACGACGGTCTGCATCCGCATTGTGCAGCCCTTCGCGTACAGTGCGAACGGCCCGATTGACGAGTGGGTGGTGCGTCTGTCCGACCTGCGCGGGGCGTTTAACTTGTTGTCGGCTAAAGCTTATGAGGCGATGAGCGGCACGCCTACGATGTCGGCGGGGTTGTGGTGCCGCGACTGTTTGGCGGTGCGCGACTGCGCGGTCGGCCGTAAATACGTCTATGGTCTGATTGATACGGTTAACGCGCCCTTTGCGATCGACAGCATGACGTCGGCCGATTTGGCGGCCGAGCGGCTTATACTGCGCGAGGGGTTCGGGGTGCTTAAAGCGCGCCTCGAAGCTATCGAGGAGGACTTATACTACCGGATTACACAGGGCGACGTAACCAGCGGGCTAGTGCTGGAAACCAAGCCGGGCAACCTGGAGTTCACCGTCCCCGAGCCGCAGGCCGCTGCATTCGCGATGCAGTTTGGCGTCGACATTAGCAAGCCGGGCGTTATGACCCCGACCCAGTCGATAGCCAAAGCACCGAAAGAGATTCGCCCGATATTCGAGCAAGCAATTAAAGCCATCACGCGCCGCCCATCCGGGGCGCTTAACTTAATACCCGCTAAGGACTCAAAGACCATGCGGGCTTTTCAACCGAGGAAATAAACATGCCCCAATTTGATGATAAACACGTAAAGCTATGCGGCGGCGTCGTTGTATGGGACGGCGTAACGCAGCCCGAGATCGCCCAAGCTGGTGCTAAAGCCGGCCAGCCTAAATGGACGCTTAAAGTCGTATTCCCTCCAACCTGCCCCGACTTGGGTCTGTACGACGCGCTTGCCCGCCGTTGCTTGCAGGAATCGAAATGGCGCGGCCAACTGCCTGCGGGCGGTCGTATGCCAATCGGCCAAGTGCAGCCCGGCGAGTTCGGCGATATGTTCCCCGGCTGGTACGTGATCTCGTTTAAAACCACGCTCAAGGCGCCAGACGTGTACGGCATTGACCCGAACGGCACCGCGACGTTACAAGATGCGATGCAGTACGGCCGTATGATTTACGCAGGCCAGCAAGTCGACGTTTTGGCGCACTGCTACGACTACGACGCCGCCGGCAACAAGGGCGTAAGCGCAGGCATTGACGCGCTGTCGTACTCGCTGACGTCACAAGCCCCGCGCTTGGCGATTGGCGGCGGTGGCGTAAATACTGCCGGCGCGTTTGGCGGAGCGGGCGCACCGCAGCAAGCACCAGTGCAACAGCCTTACGGCGCACCGCAGCAAGCACCAGTGCAACAG
>SXGU01097997.1_pt1 | contig 13546 bp, 13 predicted proteins | sample 3174531 | NCBI WGS metagenome assembly SXGU01 (sample SAMN11356863, study PRJNA531348) | freshwater metagenome | isolation source: freshwater sample F1-140 | place: China: Fuxian Lake, Yuxi | collected 2017-12-25 | reverse complement strand
GGAACTTCTGACGCTGGGGAGCGTGAGCTATTTCGGCTCGCGTTTCGTCAAACAGCGCAATGAAAAAAAGGCGGCCCTGAAAGCCCGGGGAGTTCTGACCGAAAAGGAAACGCCCCCGCGGCTGCGTCTTCCTCATGGAGCAGGGCGTCGGCGAAGGCATTTTCAATGTGGGCACCGGTGAAGACGTGACGATTCGCGAACTGGCAGAAACCGTCATGGCGGTGACGGGCTTCCCGGGGAAAATCGCCTTCGACGCCAGCAAGCCGGACGGGACACCGCGCAAGCTGCTTGACGTCGGTCGAATGCGAAATCTCGGCTGGCAGGCGCGGACCCCCCTGCGCGACGGGATTGCATTGGCTTACAAGGATTTTCTGAACCAGAAATCCGGCTGAAATACCGGCGAAACTCCTTGCAATTCAAAAGTATGTGCTAGACTGCGTTCAATTGTTGAACGCATCTGTCCGGCCTGAATGAAACTCAGCGAAAAAGCCCACTTCCGCATCCTGCAGCTAATTGAGGAACGCCCGGAAATCAGCCAGCGCGAGCTCGCGGGCATTCTCGGCGTCAGCCTGGGCAAGACCCACTACTTGCTGAAGGCTTTGCTCGACAAGGGCTTGGTCAAGATGGGGAATTTCCGGCGCCATGACAACAAGCTGGCCTACATGTACAAGCTGACGCCCTCCGGCATCGCCGCCAAGCTCAGCCTGACCCGCGAATTCCTCGACCACAAGGAAGCGGAGTACCTGGCCTTGCACAGCGAAATCGCCCAACTGCGGCAGGAACTGCAAGCCAGCGCCGAAGGGGAGAGGTCGTGAGCGCCGAGGCCTGGTACGTGGCGCGAACCAAGCCTCGGCAGGAGGCGGTGGCCAACGGCAACCTGCAGCGCCAGGGCTTCGCCACTTACTTGCCGAAGCTGAAGGTGCTGAAGCGGATACGACGCCAACAAGTCCTGCGCATGGAACCGATGTTTCCGCAGTACCTGTTCTTCCGTCCCGCGCACGAACAACACTCGATCGCGCCGGTGCGCTCGACGATCGGGGTACTGAACATCGTGCGCTTTGGCCACCAGCCGGCCTTGCTCAGCCCGGATAGGCTTGATGCCATTTCCGCGCTCGAGGCACGCCAGAACGAATCGAGCATCGAGGAACTCAGCGCCATCCAGCCGGGCAGCCGGGTGGTGGTGGTCGACGGGCCGCTCGCGGGCATGGAAGGCCTGGTGTCCGCCGTTTCGGCAAAGCGGGTCGAGGTTTTGATGCACCTGCTGGGCAGCGACACCAAGGTCAACCTCGCGTTGGCCAGTCTGGAAACCGCCAGGTAGCTGCAGCCGGGCGGCGAAACTATGCTGTGCGCATCGATGGTGCGCACCGGCAGGGCGGTAGCGTGCTCGGCCAAGCATCAAGCTAATTTAGCCCAATGTCAGCATCAACGACTTCCATCCAACCGCGATCGTCGATTCTGGAGCTGAGATCTGGCGTTGTTGGCGCGGACTTTGTCCGCTTGCATCATGAGCGAATACTGAGCGAGAGATCTCCATGAACGACCTCAACGACAAGCATATCCTGATCACCGGCGGTACCGGCTCCTTCGGCCGAGCCTTTGTTCGCGCCGTGCTCGAGCGCGCACCGCGCATCGGGCGCCTGGTTGTTTTCAGCCGTGACGAACTGAAGCAGTACGAGATGGCGCAACATTTCGACACCGACAAATACCCAGGGATCCGATATTTCATCGGCGACGTACGCGATGCGGAGAGGTTGCGCAGGGCCATGGAAGGAATCGACGTGGTGATACACGCGGCTGCCCTGAAGCAGGTTCCGACGGCCGAGTACAACCCGTTCGAATGCATCAAGACCAACGTTCTCGGCGCCCAGAACGTGATCGAGGCGGCGCTAGAGTCGAACGTCAAGAGAGTTGTTGCCCTATCGACGGACAAGGCCGCTGCACCGATCAACCTCTACGGCGCGACCAAGTTGTGCTCCGACAAGCTCTTCGTCTCCGCAAACAACATACGCGGCCGCAGGGATCTGCGCTTCAGCGTGGTGCGCTATGGCAATGTGATGGGTAGCCGCGGTTCCGTGATTCCGTTCTTCCTCGATCGCCGCAAGACCGGCGTACTGCCGATCACAGATCCCGAAATGACTCGCTTCAATATCAGCTTGGATGAAGGCGTACAAATGGTGCTCTGGGCCCTGAGCAACGCCAAGGGCGGGGAGATCTTCGTTCCCAAGATTCCGAGCTATCGGATTACCGATGTGGCGGCCGCGATCGGACCCGAATGCGAACAGCGCGTGGTGGGCATTCGGCCCGGCGAAAAAATCCACGAAGAAATGATCACAGAAAGCGACAGCTACAACGCGGTCGATCGGGGGGACTACTTCGCGATCCTTCCCCAAGGGGGACGTTACACGCTGGACCAGTACTGCAGCGAATTCGGCGCCACCCGTGTGCGGCCCGGTTATGCCTACAACAGCGGCACAAACCCGGAATTCCTTACCGTAGAACAATTGCGTGCCTTGATTTCGCGACACGTGACTTTGTCGCCAGCCGAGTGATGATTCCATACGGTCGCCAGGAGATCACGGCAGCGGATATCGATGCTGTCGTCGCAGTCCTGCGCTCGGATTTCCTTACGCAAGGTCCTGCCGTACCGGCCTTTGAACAGGCGGTCGCGCGATATTGCGGCGCCGCGCACGCGGTTGCAGTCAACAGTGCGACGAGTGCCCTGCATCTGGCCTGCCTGGCTCTCGGGGTGAGCAGGGGCGACACAGTCTGGACGTCACCGATCAGCTTTGTCGCCAGCGCGAACTGCGCCCGTTACTGCGGCGCGATGGTGGATTTCGTCGACATCGATGCTCATTCCGGCAACATGAGTGTCGATAGCCTCGGCGAGAAGCTGCAACGCGCCAAGGCAACCGGATCCTTGCCCAAGGTGGTAATCCCTGTGCACCTCAGTGGCCAGCCATGCGACATGGCCGCCATTCATGCGTTGGGGCAGGAATACGGATTTCGCATCATTGAAGATGCTTCGCATGCCATAGGTGCCAGCTATCAAAACCAGCCGATCGGGAATTGCCGCTACAGCGACATCGCGGTCTTCAGCTTTCATCCGGTGAAGATCATTACCACCGGCGAAGGCGGAATGGCGATGACGAATAACGCAGAGCTTGCCGAAAAGATGGGGCTGTTGCGCAGCCACGGCATAACCCGCGATCCGTCCAGAATGACCCGCGCGCCCGATGGCCCCGGGTATTACCAGCACATCGAACTGGGGTTCAACGACCGGATGACGGACATCCAGGCGGCGCTGGGCATCAGCCAGCTGGATCGAGTCGATGCCTATGTTTCGCAAAGGCTGGCCTTGGCCGACCGTTACGATGCCCTGCTGGCCGATCTTCCGCTGACTCTGCCGATCCGCGACGACTCGACGAGATCGTCCGTGCACCTGTATGTGATACGGCTGCGGCTTGACCAGATCCAGGTAACGCATCAGGCCGTTTTTGGCGAACTCCGGGCGCGGGGGATAGGCGTGAATCTTCACTACATTCCGATTTACGCCCAGCCTTACTACGAAGCGATGGGCTTTGCCTGCGGCGCGTATCCCGAGGCAGATCGCTATTACTCCACCGCGCTGAGTCTTCCCCTTCATCCCGCGTTGAGCGCTAAAGACCAGAACAAGGTGGCAGAGGGCCTGCGCGTCGCGCTGGGTCGATGAGACGGGCAATCGTTTTGCGATGCAAGCCTGCGCGAATATCGCGCGGCCCGCGGTGCGCCGACTGCTTTCGGAGATAGGCGATACGTGGCTGCGCGTCTTGGCCTCGGCACGGTTCAGTTTGGTCTTGACTATGGGATCTCCAATGCCAGGGGCCGACCATCCGAAGACGAAGTCCGGGAGATTCTGGCGGCTGCGGTGAATGGCGGAATGGAAGTGATCGATACTGCGGCTGCCTATGGCGACTCTGAAGCAGTGCTTGGTCGATGCCTACCCGAAGCGGGGTTTCGCCTGATAACCAAGACCAGGCCATTGCGCGAGCGGACCAACGGAACTGATGCCGCCTGGATATGCGAAGGTTTCGTCCGATCCCTGCAGCGGCTCCAGTTGGACTCAGTGGAGGGCCTTCTGGTACATCATGCCGCCGACCTCCTTGGCCCGTCGGGCGATGCGATCTACGCAGAGTTGGTCAGGCTGAAGGACCAGGGGCGAGTCCGCCGAGTCGGCCTTTCGGCTTACAGATGCGCCGAGATTGATGCGGCACTGGATCGATACGATGTCGACCTGGTCCAAGTCCCGGTTAACGTCCTTGATCAGAGGCTTGTCCTGGGCGGACAGTTGCAGCGGCTCCGGGCGCGGGGAGTGGAAATTCATGTGCGCTCCGTGTTTCTCCAGGGACTGCTCTTGATGGAGCCCGCAACTTTGCCGACCAGTTTTTCGTCGATACGGCCCTTACTGCAGGCATGGCGCGACGCGCTCACGAACATTGGAATGACGCCGGCGGAGGGTGCATTCGCCTTTATTCAATCGCTTGACATAGATGTAGCTCTTGTCGGAGTCGAGAATGCAGAGCAACTCCAGGACAACCAGCAGGATTTTTTGCGTGCTCGCTGCGGGGGAATCGATTTCACGCAATTCGCTTTGAACGATGAAACTTTCCTGAATCCGTCGCGCTGGAAACCTGCCGCGTGAGCATCCACACAATCATTGAAAGCTTTTCCGCATACCAGGTGGTGCGGCAGGGCGATCCAAATGGAGACAGGGTTTGGTGGACCACGTCACCGTTTCTACTTGTGCAATTGCAGACTCTGGGGGAGACCGTAAGGTCACCCGAAGCTGAGCTACAGGAAGACGTGTTCAACGCACTCGCTCAGGCGGGAGAGAATGTTGTTGATCCGCTTTGTAGCGTCATACAAGAACGTTATCCATGGAGAGAAGGTCACGACTGGAGGTGCCTATTAGGTGGGCAACTGGCACGCCTTTTTTTTGTGACCTTTTATAAAGGGCATCTCCTAGATCTAATTTTGACCGCAGCGGGTACTGATCGGGTTGTCTGTGTCGGGGATCCTTCTCCTTCAGTGCTCAGCAATGTTTCCTTGTCGTATGGTCGCACCGAGACGATTTATGCAAGGCTGGCAGGCTTGTCTCCAGAGTTGGGAATTTCGGTAATAAATCATGTAGCGCCGAAAGAAGAGCGCGACGCAATCGATAACGACATTAAGTATCGAAAACTGGCGGTCTCTGAAAAATTTCTGAGCCTAATAAACAATACGCCAAGCTCTTGGCTATATAAATTTTGGCGCAATCTCAAGGCGCGGCGCCTTTGGCCAAGGTACGGACTATCGCTTACACCTTGGCCGCGCCGAACAATTTTTGTAGTCAAAGACTGTGAGCTAATCGAGGAAGCTGCGCTGGGAATCATTTTGCGTGGGGGAAGAATAGCGAAGCTGCCGAGTTTGAATATTCAATCCAGCTACAATGCGATCACTCAGACTCGAAATGATAACGCTGTAGTTAAGACGATGATTAATGAAATTTGCGCACGCGCTGCTGAGCAGCGAGGGATTGCTTGGCCCCAGCCATTCGAGGCATGCGTGGAATTAGTTACTTTTAAGATATTGTCCTGCTGTGAGAATTTATTTCCTAGACTGGAAGTGTATAAAAAAACATTTCAATATGCTTTAAATAGAGTAAAGCCGGGGGACGAAATATTAAGCAGCTCGCTAAACTCTTTACCGGAAAGACTTTTTGCGGAACACTGCAAGAACGTTGGGATTCGTGTAAATACCGTGGATCACGGTGTAACTCTGGGACTCTCGGAGTGGAGTTTATTCCACGCAGCCTTCACCGGAATGGGTGTTGGAGATCGAGCTTTCTATCATAGTCTTCGCGCTGCGAAAGCCGTTCAGAAGTTCGCCAAAGGACAAGTGACGCACATTGTAGGGTTACCAATTATTAACAGCCATCCCCCTTTTCTGCGATGGCAGCGAAAATTGGCGAGAAAATTGCTGGAAGTTGGCGAAGACAAACATCTAGTCATGGTTGTAGCAGATGCGGAACGAAACAACTTTATCTACGGCCCGTATCAGGACAACGACCTTCAGTTCTTAAGGAAGACTTGCCAGATTGCAGAAGTTATATGCAAGTCATTTCCTGCCTCAAAAGTGATACTGAAATTGTATCCAACACAACGCTACTTAGATTCATACAATTTCGATGATTTGCTATTAAGACTACCCAACCTAACAATTATAAAGAATGTTGAATTTCGCTTTATTAGAACAGCAGCAGATCTGATCTTTACGTCAAGCACACAGAGCACGATTGGCTGGGCTTATGGCGCGGGTGCTCCATGCATTTACCTTGATTTTGCATGGTCACCAGGGCGAATTAATGGTCTATGCGCAACGCTTGACGGAATTGACGGCCTAAAGGCGGCTGTTTATCCAGATACGGATCAGCTTTGTGAGCCGCAAGTAGAAAATATGGCTGAAGTATTACTCAAGTCATCCTAGGCGTGTCTAATAGTACTAATTAGAAGAAGTATATGACAATGAGCGATCCTGAAATAGACCGATTCAAACAACTTGTAGCGGCATTTGAAAGCTGTCCGGGTTGGGTTCCGTACGTCCGCGGTCTAAACGAAATTTCTCCCATTCGACGAGATCTTGGGCACAAGATGCTTGAATGGGCGGAGCAATCCTTGGGAGCGAGCTGGCCCACGATACTAGCCGAAGGTTACGTCGCGTTCGTAGCTGATGTGAATCGCTCTCAAATGCGATACGAGATCACGGGAAAGTATCAGAATACTAATTATTCCGAAGTGTTCTCAAGCGTATATGGGAATGAGGAATTCATGCGCTATTACCATTGGGGAGTTTACGTCTCTACATTTGCTTGGGCGCACCACTATGATTTGGTCAAGTTCTTTAAGGATCGCTTTATTGAAAAGCATTTGGCTCCAAGTGAAGCAAAGAATATTGTCGATCTTGGTTGCGGATCAGGCGTCTGGAGTTTTCTCACTCTAGCATCCTCGCCCTATCTATCTTCTACCGGCATAGATATTAGTGAGACTTCAGTACGCCATACAAAACGGATGAGTCAAGCGATTGGATACGGTGAGAGATTTAGGATTCAATGCGGTGATGCCAATACGTGGGGTGAAAGTAATGGTGATTGCTATGAGGGAGGTATCTCTTGCTTTCTGCTCGAACACTTAGAAAGTCCGATCAACCTTTTGATAAATCTTGCTCGACTTATTAGACCTCGCGGAGTCGCATTCGTAACGTGTGCTCTGACTGCCGCAGAAACTGATCATATAAAAGAATTTCGGCGTGAATCTGAGTTAATCGAAATGGCCGAAAGGGCGGGTTTCCGTGTAATCGAGATCTTGTCCGCATCTCCACCAGGACATCGATCCGACTCCCGGTTTCTACCAAGATCACTGGCGATGATTCTTTCCAAGCGTGCCAGTGAGGTGTGGTGAACGATCGATGGAATCAACATTCTGGCAGATGACTCTTGCTGATGCGGTTTCAGCCGCGTTGGCTCCAAGCAGCAGCAGAGCTTTTCGAATATTGGTTCTACGGCAACTAACTGTGGAACCGATAGCACCATTTTTGACAGTTGGTGGCCGTAACCTAGGGTTGGAAATCGAGGTCCGCTTCGGTGGCTTCGATACTATGATGCAGGACACACTTAGCGATACGCTTTGGATTGAGTCGCCTGACGTAATAATCGTTATCCCTTCGCCTTCTCGCTTCTCTCCAAAGTTAGTTGACAACTTCTACAACTTATCCGAAGGAGAAATCGGTCGCTCGATAGCAGAAACTGCAGCAAATGCGGAAGGCTTGATCCAAGCGATCAGAAATAAATCAACTAGGCCGATCCTATGGTTTGGCATCTATAAGTTGTCGGGGCTCTCACTAGGCCTCTCGGACCAGCGGCTTGGCGAGAGAAGCCAAGCGCGCGCTCTAAGCAAAGTCAACTGGTTAGTTGAAGATATTCTCAAGAAATATGGTTCAGGGTGGGTAATAGATATCGAATCGTGCAAGTCAAGAATTGGAGAAGATCGGTTCGTGGATCCAATCCGGCGATTCGCCACAGCCACTCCATTCACATCCTCTGGATTTCGAGAAATCGCATTTGAATGCCTAAAATATCTACGTAATATAACCGGCACCAGAAAGAAGGTTCTTGCACTTGATTGCGATAACACTCTCTGGGGGGGGCTTGCCGGCGAGGTTGGTTACGAAGGGGTTGATTTAGATGCTCAAAGCTTCCCGGGTGGAGCGCATATAGAATTACAGCGACTTGCGGCCAGCCTTAGTATCCGCGGAGTGTTAATTGTATTGGTTTCTAAGAACGAACCATCTAGCGTATGGAGTGTCTTCGATCAACGCAGCGAAATGGTTTTAAGACGGAGTGATATTTCCGCGTCGCGGATCAATTGGGAACGAAAGCCGGAAAACCTCGCTTCATTGTCGAAAGAACTCAATCTTGGACTTGAAAGCTTTGTATTTGTTGATGACCAAATAGCTGAAATAGAAGCTGTTCGGCGATTCTGTCCGGAGGTTGAGACACTGCATTTGACGGAAGCTACGCTAAAAGATTTCAATCGGATCGTATCGACTGTGGGCTGGTTCGAGAGCCTGACAATAACTGATGTCGACCGCACTCGAACCCAAATCTATCAGTCCAATTTAGTCAGAGATGTGGCGCGCAGCGAGGCAGTCAGCCTTGAGTCATATCTACGCGAGCTAGAGATGGAGTTGAAACTTACTATAGACAGTAGAGTAGATATTGATCGCGCAGCCCAAATGTGCCAGAGAACAAACCAATTCAATTTGACAAATAAGCGGCACAGCCCCGCGGATATCGAGATATTCATAAATTCACCAGATGCTTGTGTAATATCGCTGTCAGTTAAAGATAAATTCGGCTCCCTGGGCGACGTAGCATTGCTTATCCTGCGGTATGAGGTGGATATTGCATATATCGACACCATGTTATTGTCATGCCGGGCTTTTGGGAGATTTTGCGAACATGCTCTGCTTTCCGAAGCGATAAGCAGAGCAATGAAACGGGGCACGAAGAGGCTAATTGGTGAGTACGTTCCGACAAATCGAAATCAGATCGTATCTAATTTCTGGCAACAAAATGGCTTTGTGATCAGCGCGGATAGCGAAAGTATTCAATCCTGCGTCCGGGAATTACCGGCAGAGTTTGAAATATTTTCCGATGTATTCAAACTGATTGAAATTGAGGAGTAATGATGTCATCAAAAACAACGGTCTACTCTATTGTGGCAAAAGTGCTTGGACTGCCAGTCGATGAAATTCATGACAATCTGTTGCCAAAAGATGTTCAAAAATGGGACTCACTTCGACACATGACGATCTTGATGGCGGTCGAAGAGGCTCTTGATTTGACTTTTTCTGACCAAGAGATGGTTAGCGTGGGTTCGGTTGGTGACTTGGTTGCATTAGCAGATCAAAAATCTAAACGGTAACGGCCAATGAATACTGAGACGTCGAACGCTTACGCAATAGGTGAGCGAGTGTTCCTTAGAGCCTTAACGGAGGAGGATGCAGAGGGACCATGGCATACGTGGTTTTCAGATGAAAATGTCATGCGTTATGTTGGTTATTGGAGGCCAAATAGCATCGCTAAGCAGAAGGCATTCTTTCGATCAAGAGTTGAGGAGAGTGGAGATTTAATTTTAGCTGTAATTCACAAATCCACCGGACGTCATATCGGTGTGGTTAGTCTTAGCGCAATCAATTGGGTCCATAGGTTCGCCGATATTGCAATCATCATTGGCGATAAGTTTGCCCAATCCGAAGCTGTACTTGGGTTCGAAGCTTTCTCCATGATGCTGAAGATCGGATTCTTGCGGCTAAATCTTGAGAATATCAAGGGAGGATATGTAGCGGGCCAAGAACATTCATCACAGATCTTAGCTGCACTTCGCTTTCGAGAAATCGGAAGGGTGACTGGGCTGTTCTCAATAAATGGAGAAAAGTGTGATCACGTTCTTGTGCAACTGTCGCGCGAGGATTGGATGCGTAGAAACCCAACGAAGTAACGTCTGGCGGAAGCGTTGATGAATTGTTGCAGAATTGTTGGGATTGTTCAGGCGCGTGTGTCATCCACCAGACTTCCAGGAAAGGTCCTGGAGCCGGTGCTTGGTAAGCCGATGTTGGCCCGACAAATTGAGCGAATAAATAGATGTAGAAGCTTGGATAGGGTCGTGGTTGCGACTAGTGAACGAGAGGATGACGGCGCGATTGTCGATATTTGTAAAGCGCAACAGATTGAATGCTTTCGAGGTTCCCTCGGAGACGTGCTTGATCGGTATTACCGATGTGCCCTATCGACGGGTGCAACACACGTAGTTCGTTTGACCGGCGATTGCCCATTGACAGACCCTGGAATTGTTGATGAGCTCGTTCGGTTCTATCTAGCGCGCAATGTGGATTACGCTTCCAACTGCAGGCCGCCGACCCTGCCTGACGGTTTGGACGCGGAAATATTCACGTTCAAGGCGCTGGCCGAGGCATGGTCCGAAGCCAGCGATCCGCATGCCAGGGAACATGTGGTGCCGTTCATTGTCCGCCAGCCGCAGCGCTTTGCCGCCGCCAACTGGAGCTACCCGGAAGACCTCTCGGCGCTGCGCTGGACAGTCGATGAACCCGAGGATCTCGCTTTCGTGACGAAGGTCTATGAACATCTCTATCCGGCCAAGGCGGACTTTGGAATGGGCGATGTGCTGGCGCTGTTGCGCCGTCACCCGGAGCTCGCCGGGATGAATAGCCGCTTTGAGCGCAATCAAGGATCACGCAGGACCTGACATGGCAGACATCAGCAAGAGCTTCGCGCTGCAGGAAAAGGCAAAGTTGCGCATCCCCGGCCTGAGCCAACTGCTCTCGAAGCGCCCCGACCGTTTTTCCTACGGCGTATGGCCCGGGTATTTCAGCCGTGCCGAAGGCGTCAAGGTTTGGGACATGGATGGGAACGTCTATGTCGATATGTCAATCGGCGGAATCGGGGCGACCGTTCTTGGCTACCAAGATCCCGAGGTGGACGCCGCCGTTCGCGACGCCATAGGCCGCGGCGTGGCGTCGTCACTGAATTGTCCCGAGGAGGTCGAGTTGGCCGACCTCCTTTGCGAACTGCATCCGTGGGCCGAGATGGCGCGATTCGGGCGTTGCGGCGGCGAGGCCATGGCCATGGCGGTACGCATCGCCCGGGCGGCAACGCGGCGCGACAAGGTTGCCATCTGCGGCTACCACGGCTGGCATGACTGGTACCTGGCCGCAAACCTGGGAACGGAAAACGCCTTGGGTGAACACCTCATTTCAGGGCTCGATCCACTCGGGGTGCCCAAAGCGCTCGCCGGCACCGCCCTGCCGTTCTCTTACAATGATGCCGCTGCGCTTGAGGCCATTGTTGCCACTCATGGCAAGGCACTTGGTGCCGTGGTGATGGAGCCGATTCGAGGCGTGAAACCCGAGGCCGGCTTCCTGTCCCGGGTGAGGGAACTGGCGGACCGATGTGGTGCCGTTCTCATCATCGACGAGGTTTCGGCGGGCTTCCGCCTCAATCCGGGCGGAGCCCACCTGACGCTGGGCCTCGAGCCGGATATCGCTGTCTTCTCCAAAGCACTTGGGAACGGCTATCCGGTGTCGGCGGTAATCGGGCGTGCGCGGGTGATGGAAGCGGCACAGCAGAGTTTCATCAGCTCTACCAATTGGACAGAGCGGGTTGGATCAGCCGCTGCGCTGGCCATGATCAGGAAGTTTCGGCGTGAGCAGGTCCACGTGCGTCTTGTCGAGTTGGGCAAGGCAGTGCAGGAAGGTTGGCTCAAACTGGGTGCCAAACATGGGATCCCGGTTCACGTGGGCGGCATCGAGCCACTATCCCACTTCTCATTCGACCTTCCCGACGCGCTTGCGGCCAAGGCCTATTTCGTGCAGCTCATGTTGGATCAGGGATTCCTGGCATCGACCATTTTCTATCCGATGCACGCCCACAAAGCCGATCATGTCAGCGCCTATCTCCAGGCGGCCGATCGCGCTTTCGCTGAAATAGCCAGCGCTTCAGCCGCGGAAAACACCGCCAGCAAACTGCGCGGTGCGCCGGCCGCGTCGGGGTTCAAACGTCTGGCCTGATGCACAATTGGGAAAATCAAGGAAAACGCTGGTGATCTGCGCGGAGGCGAATCCGCAGGTGGGTGTGGGCCACGTAATGCGGTGCATGGCCCTGGCTCAGGTCTGGAACGCCAAAGGAGGCCGCTGTGTCTTCTTCGGAGGAATTGATGCGGGATCGCTTCGTGAGCGCCTAATTGCGGATGGCTGCGAACTGTTCGAATCAAGCCCCGATCCTGGCGATACGGTCCGCAGACTGAATGACATGGATATCAAAAAGGCCTGGGTGGTGCTGGATGGCTACCACTTCGGTCCGGAATGGCAGGACATCCTGGTTGACTCTGGATTCGCGGTGCTTTGCATCGACGATGGCGCCAGACTGCCGCGCTATCGTGCGCAGGTCATAGTAAGTCCGGACTGCGACGCTCGCCCCCTGTCTTATGAGACGCCACCCTCCACCCTGATCCTTGCGGGGCCGCGCTATCGCCTGCTGCGTCAGGGCATGGCCGGGAATACCGCAAGGCCCGCGATCGACACCAATCAACGCGTCGTTCTGGTCGCCTTCGGCGGTGCAGATGCCGGCAATGTCACGCTGGACGTGGTGAAGGCACTGGATGGAATCCTGAGTCCGGATGATCGTGCAATCGTGGTCCTGGGGCCGGCAAACAGACATCGCGTCGTGGTGGAGGACGCCTTGAAAGCGGTCGCCTATCCGTCCGAACTGCTTCAGGATGTGGCGGATATGGCCGCAATCTATGAGCGAGCCGACCTGGCCATAAGCGCGGCAGGTGGAGCGGCCTGGGAAATGGCCGCCTCGGGATTGCCTGCGGTATTGGTTCCCGTTGCTGCCAATCAGTTGCCGGGGGCAGATTTTCTGGCGGACGCTGGCGCTGCGCTTCGGGTTGATGATCCGACGGCAATCCCTGGCGAAGGTTTTGCCGCGCAAGTGCGTGATTTGCTGGCCGACCGGCCGCGGCTTGGTGCCATGGCATCTGCCGGTCGATTGATATGCGATGGCAAAGGGCCGCACAGGGTACTCGGCATACTGTCCGCACTTGAGCAGGGACTCGAAGGCAAAGCTTTTTTCCTGCGGCGGGCTGCGCCAGATGACATGGAGCAGGTGTTCCGCCTCGCCAATGATCCTGATGTCCGTGCAAGCTCCTTTTCGCCTGCACCGATAGTTCTTGAGGACCATGCAAGATGGTTTGCGGCCCGGCTTGAGTCGCCGGATACGGCGATTTTCGTGCTGGACCTGGAAGGTGTCGCGGCTGCCATGGTTCGCTATGATCGGGTTGCCGAAGGCGCCGAGATCGACATAGCCGTCCTCAAGGCGTTCCGCGGCCGCGGCCTGGGCGTACATATCCTTCAGGCGAGTGCCTTGGCAGCCATGCGGTCTCTCGCGGTTCCACGG
>SXGU01010171.1_pt1 | contig 13548 bp, 10 predicted proteins | sample 3174531 | NCBI WGS metagenome assembly SXGU01 (sample SAMN11356863, study PRJNA531348) | freshwater metagenome | isolation source: freshwater sample F1-140 | place: China: Fuxian Lake, Yuxi | collected 2017-12-25 | reverse complement strand
GTAGTTTATAAAATGTATGATTTTAAAAAAATTTGGGCGATTCTTGAGGAGTCCATGAAGGAAAGTGTTATGCTGATGTTGATTATAGCGGCTTCTTTCCTTTTTAGTTTTATTCTTTCCAATCTTTATATTACTCAAACCTTAGCAAAGGAAATGGTCGAGATAGCAGCTAATAAATGGATGCTAATGCTTTACATTAATTTGTTTCTCTTAGTTGCTGGCTGTTTTTTACCTCCAGTTGCAATTATCCTAATGACTGCACCAATTCTTTATCCAATCATTACAGCAGCTGGTTTCGATCCAATTTGGTTTGGAGTTATTATGACAATTAATATGGAAATAGGCCTTATTACTCCACCTGTTGGACTGAATTTATTTGTCATTCAAGGAATTGCTCCTGATATTTCAATTGGTAAAATTTTAAAAGGGTCACTTCCATTTGTTTTATTGATGATTTTACAAATAGTTTTACTGTGTATTTTTCCAGAAATTGCAACTTGGCTTCCAAGTACTGTAATGAAATAATAAACCCATGCTGGGTTTAAAAAAATTCTTAAATTTTATCGCAGATAAAAGTAAAGGGCTTTATTTAAATCTATTTACGAAGAAAAAGGACTCAATTTCACATCTAACTAATTTATGCGATCAACTAATATCTGAGGACGGAGTAGTCTCAGGCATTACTATTGCTCGCGAAATTTGGCAATTGTATGAAAAACTAAATTTAGAAGAAAAAGAAATTTTTTTCCTACAGATAGACAAGAAATATAAACCAAATTATTCAACAATTATTAAAGCCTGCAAAGGCTTCATAGATAAAAATAATGAGACTAATTTAGAAATATTAAACGAAGCAACGGAGGGAAAAAGACAGGAATTAATAAGACGATTAAATCTAGCTACTAACGGCACTCAATATTTAGTTAATATGAGAGAAGATTTAATTTATTTTTTAAATAAATATCCTGAACTTAAAAGTTTAGACAAAGATTTTAGACATTTATTTAGATCTTGGTTTAATCCAGGATTTTTAAAGTTAACACGTATTAAAAAAGATACTGATCCTGACATACTGCAGAAAATTATTAAAAATGAGAGAGTCCACGAGATAAAAAGCATGGAAGCTCTTTATAGGCGATTAGAAAACGATAGATTGTTTTATGCCTATTTTCATCCAATTTTAGATAAAGAACCTTTAATTTTTGTTCAAGTTGCCTTTACAAAAGGCATTGGAAATTCCATACAGGCTATTACCGAAGGAATTATAAGTAATACTGATGATTATGACACGGTTACTTTTTACTCCATAAGCAATTCTCACAAAGGTCTTCAGCAAATAACCCTTGGAAATTTTCTTATCAAAAGAGTTGTTTTCGAAATTCAACAAGAATTTCCAAGAGTAAAACAATTCTGTACTTTATCTCCAATACCAGGACTGGCTTCATGGTTTTTAAAACAGACTGAAATTAAAATAAAAAATATTTTAAAGAACAATAACTTTAGTCAATTATATTTTTTAAAAGATGAAAATATTGATACTTTTAACTTCAAAAAAATTGAAGAGAACAAAGAGGCATTAAAAAAAATAACTTATTATTATTTAACAGAAGAAAAATTTAATAATCGACCTTTAAATGCAGTTGCAAACTTTCATTTTAATAATGGCGCATCATTTTATGATATTGTGATAAATGGCGACTTATCAACTAATGGATATAAAGAGTCTTTCGGAATAATGGTTAATTACTATTATGAGCTTGAAAAAATAGTTAAAAATCATGAAGATTTTGTTAATAAGGGTAAAATTTCAATAATGAATAATTTAAAAGAACATGTCTAAAGTTAATAGAAAAGTTTGCGTCGCTCCTATGATGGATTGCACTGACAGGCATGATCGCTATTTTTTAAGATTAATAAGTAAAAATGTTATGCTTTATTCTGAGATGATAGCCACAGGCGCTATATTAAAGGGTAAGCAAAAAAATGTTTTAGAGTTTAATGAGTTTGAAAAGCCAGTTGCCCTTCAGTTGGGTGGTTCTTCAGTAAAAGAGTTGTCAGAAGCATCAAGGATTGCTGAGGATTATAATTATGATGAGATTAATTTAAATTTAGGTTGTCCTAGTAAAAAAGTTCAAAAGAATAAGTTTGGAGCTTGTTTAATTAAAGAGCCTGAATTAGTTGCAGAGTGTCTTTCAGGAATGATGAACTCAACGAAACTTCCAGTAACTGTTAAAACTAGAATAGGTTTTGATGATGTAGAAAATTTTGAATATTTAGATAAATTTATAAAAAAAATAGCTAGCGCAGGTGTTAAAACAATTATTTTGCACGCAAGAAAAGCTATTTTAAAAGGCTTAAGTCCAAGAGATAATTTAAAAATACCAAAATTAAATTATAGAATTGTAAAACAAATAAAAGATAACAATCCAAATTTAGAAATTATTATTAATGGTGGAATTACGACTACAGAACAAATCAAAGAACATTTAAATAATGTAGATGGCGTAATGGTTGGTAGATCTATTTATCATTCGCCTTATTTTTTAGCAGATATTGAAAGAGAGATATTTAATAATAACAATGTTCCTACAAGAGAAGAAATAGTAAAAAAAATTGTAGAATATTGTCTGGTGGAAGTTAAAAAAGGAACAAGGGTTAATCAAGTGATGCGGCATACAGTAGGATTGTTTCACGGAATTAATGGAGCAAATTTTTGGAAAAGATATTTAAGTAACAATATGCTCGTAAGAGATGCTGATGTTAGCAAAGTGAATTACATGCTAGATATCGTTAAACATAATTCAATAAATATAATTGAAAAGAATTAATTAATTTATTGTTTCAAAAATTTTAAATAATAATTGAGATACATGTTGAGGTTTTTGATCTGAAAAATCAAGGATCTGATGTCTACAACTAGTTCCGTTCGCTATTATTATATCATCATTTTTTAATTCTTTTTTAATTGTTGGAATTAAAGTTAAGTGCGCCATTTTTTTTGAGATATCATAGTTTTTTGCGTCATAGCCAAAAGATCCAGCCATACCGCAGCAACTTGTTTCAATCGGTTTATGTTTGATATTTAAAGTCGTTAATAATTCTAATAATCCTTTTAATCTATCTTGAGATTTTTGATGGCAATGTCCATGCACGAATACATTATTTGAGAATTCTTTGGCTGATATTTTTTTACCATCTTTAATTTTTTCTAATATAAATTCTTCAATTAAATAAAATCTATTTTTAATCTTTTCTTTATTTTTAATATTTTTTAAAGATTTAAACTCATCGTCAAAAGTTAATAGACATGAAGGCTCAATCCCCACAACAGGCGTTGAGGTGTGATTATTATTAATAATATAATTTGTAAAACGTTGCATTTCAGCTTGCGCCTTATCTAGTTGACCGTACGAAATGTAAGTTCTTCCACAGCACAAAGGTCTTCCTAAAGAATCATCATCAAAATTTGGAATAATAGCCTTGTAATCAAATTTATTTAAAACTTTGATTGTATAAATCAGGTTTTGAATTTCAAAATTAATATTAAATGTGTCGGCAAGTAAAATCACTTTATTAGCGAAGTTTTTTTGAGAATAGTAAATATCTTTAAGTGGGTTAATATTTTGTACCTCTGGCATGGTTCTTTTTGTTGAAAAATTAAATAACCATTCGATAACTTTATTTAATATAGGAATATTTTTAATTATATTAAAAGTAGGCGCCATTACCTTAATAAGCCAAATATTTTTTGGCATATTTGAAATAATTTTATCTTTTAACTTCATTGAAAATTTCTTGTAAAAATGAAATAAAAATTCACTTTTCATTTTTGAAATATCTACACTCATCGGGCATTCTCTTTGGCAGGCTTTGCAGCCTACACATAACTCCATAGTTTCAAACATTTCTTTTGAAACAAAAGCGTCTTTTGGTAATTGATTTGAAAGTGCTAAACGTAACGTGTTTGCTCTGCCCCTAACTAAATCTTTTTCATCTTTAGTCACTCTATAAGAAGGGCACATAACACCTGAATCCAATTTTCTGCAGGCTCCGTTGTTATTACACATTTCAACTGCATCAGAAAATTCTCCCCAATTTGACCAATCATAATGTGTAGTAATTTTTTCAGCTTTATAATCTGCTTTGTAACGCATTAATGATCTGTCATTTTGCTTGTAAGATCTGACTATTTTATGAGGGTTAAAGATACTTTTTTGATCGAATAAATCTTTCACGTTTTCAAAAGCGTTGACTAACTTTGTGCCAAACATCATTTCATGAAACTCGGAACGCAATATACCATCACCATGCTCTCCTGAGTGAGCACCTTTATATTCTTTTACCATCTGAAATGCTTCTTCTGTAATACTTCGCATATTTTTAATATCTTGTTCTGACTTCATGTTAATAATGGGTCGTACATGTAATGTGCCAACAGAAGCGTGTGCATAAAACATTCCACTAGTATTATACTTTTTGAATACTTCATTTAATCTAGTTGTGTAATTCGCCAGATGATCAAGTGAGACTGCGCAGTCTTCAATAAAGGCAACTGGTTTTTTATCTCCTTTGAGCGACATTAAAATATTTAGACCTGCTTTTCTCATCTCGAATATTTCTTGTTGATCTTTTAAATTCTCATAAAATGAAAAGACGTTATTTTTATTTTGCGAAAGAATTAGAGATTCTAAGTCCTTAATTTTATGTTTTACTTCATCTAAATTGTCATCAATAAACTCAACCATTAACACTGCTTTAGGATTACCTTGAAAGTATTTTTTTATTGATCCTTGAAACATAGGAATCAATTTTGCAAGATTTAAAAGATTGTCATCCATTAACTCAACAGCAGTGGGTTTGAGCTTTACAATTTCTTTGGTAATTTCCATAGCTTGTCTAAAATTCTGAAATGCACAAAGTCCCAACATTTTTTGTTTTGGAATGGGTGAGAGTTTTATTTTTACTTTATTAAATAAAGATAACGTTCCTTCTGAACCAACTAAAATATTTGAAGTATTAAAGCCATTTGGATTAATAAGATCTAAATTGTATCCACCAACACGTCTTTGGGTCTTAGGAAAATTTTCGTTTATTACATTTTTGTTATTTAGATAAATTTTTATGAGTTCTTCTATAATTTTATATTGTCTATTCTGGTTATTTTTAGTGATTAGATAATCTTTTTTTATATTTTCAAATGTATAAAGAGAGCCATCATCAAGAATAGCTTCAACGGCTTCAACGTTGTGAACCATGTTGCCGTAATAGAGTGATCTTGAGCCACAACTATTGTTACCAGTCATTCCACCAATTGTTGCTCGGCTACTAGTGGATACATCAACTGGAAAGCATAAATCGTATTTTTTTAAATGTGCATTTAATTGATCAAGTACTAATCCAGGCTGAACCCATGCTGTTTTTTCATCTAAATTTATATCTAAGATTTGATTTTGAAATTTTGAATAATCAAGAACAACACACTCACCTACGGTTTGACCGCATTGTGAACTACCCGCTCCTCTTGCTAAGATCGGAAGTTCATTTAATTTACAATATTCAAGGACACTTAATACATCATTGGTATCCCTTGGAACTACAATAACAATAGGAGTTATTTGATAAATGGAAGCATCAGTGCTGTATCGACCCCTTGAAAACTCATCAAATAAAACTTCTCCCTTAACGAGAGATTGAAGCTCTTGTGCTATTTTTGAGATTGTATTTTGATTTAATTTCATATTTTAATGTATCAAAAATTAAATATATTTATATATCATGTCAAAATCTAATTCATTTAAACCCGGCAGACATTTTTTACAGATTCCAGGACCAACAAATGTTCCTGATAGAGTTCTAAGAGCTATGGACAATCCAACCATTGATCACCGATCATTAGAATTTGCTGATCTCACAAAAAGAGTTTTAGAAAATGTAAAAAGTGTTTTCAAAACTACCCAGCCAGTAATTATGTTTGCAGGCTCTGGGACAGGAGCATGGGAAGCTGCCATGGTCAATGTTCTTAGCCCTGGGGATAAGGTCTTGATGTTTGAAACAGGACACTTCTCATCCTTATGGTGGGATATGGGTTTGAAGTTTAAGTTAGATATAGATTGGGTGCCAGGTGATTGGCGAAGTGGTGTTGATCCTAAAGTCGTTGAGAAGAAATTATCTGAAGATAAGGCTCATAAAATAAAAGCGGTTTTTGTTGTTCACTGTGAGACTTCAACTGGAGTTGTAAGTAATGTTAAAAAAATTAGAGATGTTATTGATAGCCTTAAACATCCCGCTTTACTTCTAGTTGATACAATTTCTTCACTTGGTTCTATTGATTATAGACATGAGGAGTGGAAAGTTGACGTGACTGTTACAGGTTCTCAAAAAGGATTATTACTTCCACCAGGATTATCTTTTAACGCAGTAAGTCATAAAGCTTTGGAGGCCTATAAAAAATCTACTTTACTCAAATCGTACTGGGACTGGGGTCCTTTACTTGATAATAATAAAGCTGGTTTTTTTCCATTTACGCCAGGTACAAATATGATGTACGGATTAGAGGAAGCATTAAATATGTTAATGGAAGAAGGATTAGAAAATGTATTTAAAAGACATAGAAGACATGGAGAGGCAACTCGTGCAGCAGTTAAAGCTTGGGGACTTGAAATTCTTTGTAAAAATCCAGAAGAATATTCTAACTCCTTAACAGCTGTTCTTTTACCAGAGGGGCATGATGCTGATTATGTTAGAAAAGTTATTTTAGATGAATACAATATGTCTTTAGGCACTGGACTTAATAAAGTTAAAGGTAAAGTTTTTAGAATAGGACATCTCGGATGGTTCAATGATCTAATGTTGGCTGGAACCTTAGCAGGAGTTGAGATGGGTTTAAAAAAATCTAAAATCCCGTACAAGCCAGGTGGTTTAATGACCGCCATAGAGTATCTATCAAATTAGGAATAAATTTTTAACTCTACCTAGAGTAGAATTAATCTCTTTAATATCGGGATCATTTAGTTATTCATTTAAAATTAATGCTTAATTTGCTTTCAAACTAGCTTTCAAACTAGCTTTCGTAACTTTATTTAGCTACACTTATAAAGTTAGAATTAAAAAATTAGGGGGACTTATTTATGTTACTTAAGAAATTTTTTGCGATTTTTACATCTTTATACTTTTTGACTTTTTCAGTAAACGCACTTGAAATTAAAATTGGTCATGTTGGTGAGCCCAATTCTTTATTTAATGACTCGGCTGAGCATTTTGTCAAACTTGCAAATGGCAAATTAGGTTCAAAGGCAAAAGTTGTAAATTTTGGATCAAGTCAATTAGGCAGTGATAAAGAAATGATGCAGAAAGTTAAACTTGGAACATTAGAAATGGCTGTTCCATCAACATTCATGTCCACTGTACATGATGAATTTGGTGTATTTGAAATGCCATATATTATTAAAGACAGAGCTCACATGGCTAAAGTCCAGAAGGGAGTAATGGATCCAATAATTTCAAAAAATTTAGAAGAAAAAACCGGATATAAAGTTTTAGCTGTTTGGGAAAATGGATTTAGACAAATTACTAACAGCAAAAAACCAATCAATGTTCCAGAGGACTTAAAAGGAATTAAATTAAGAGTTCCTGAAGGCAAGTGGAGAGTAAAAATGTTCCAGGCATATGGAGCAAACCCAACGCCAATGGCTTTCGCAGATGTTTTTGTTGCTCTTAAAACGGGGACAATTGACGGACAAGAAAATCCGTATACTCAAATTACAAGCGCAAAATTTCATGAAGTACAGAAATTTTTAACTGTAACTAACCATGTTTATACACCAGCTTTTGTTGTAGTTCATAAAGATACCTGGAATAAGCTTCCAGCGGATGTAAGGCAAATTGTAGAACAAGCAGCAAAAGATACTCAACCCTTTGTCTATAAACGTGCAGCTGAAATGGAAGTTTCTTTGCTAAAAGTAGTTAAAGATGCTGGAGTTAAAGTAAACACAGCAAATAGAGAAGCTTTTGTAAAAGCTAGCGATCCAATATACAAAGAATTTGCAACAGACGTTAAGTCTGGATCAACACTTGTTTCAAAAATATTAGAACTAGCTAAAGAAAAGTAAATTTTAAGTTTTTATATTTAATGAATTTAGCTTTTTCAGCAAAAGCATACGATAAATATCTGCAATATTTTCTTTTTTTGCAGATGATTTTACTATCGTTAACCGTAGTTGTAGGCGTTTGCTTTAGGTGGGCAGGAAATTCTCTTGTTTGGTATGATGAGGTTGCAGGAATTCAGCTTGCTTGGATTACTTATTTCGGTTCCGCTTATGCTTCTCTTAAAGGTTTGCATATTGGTATGCCAACCTTAATTAAAATATTTCCTCAAGGTGTAAGAAAAATATTATTTATTTTATCTAAAATTATTATTTTATTATTTTTTTTAATTTTAACATATTACGGTACTAAAATTATAATTGTATTAAGAGGTGATACTTTAGTGACTTTAGATTGGGTGCCACAATCTTTCGTACAATCTGTAATCCCAGTTTCTGCTGTTTTAATTATTATTTCTGAGTTTCTCTTTTATAAGCAAGCTTATGAACAAACTATGAAAGATTAAATGTTAGTATTATTATTATTTGTAGTTCTGATATTTTTACTTTTCATTAATATTCCAATCGCCATTAGTATAGCCGTTGCAACGGTTATAACTATGATTGCAAAAGCAGGACCTGATTATTTAATTAATACTGCTCTTGCCATGTATAATGGATCAAAAAGCTTTCCATTAATTGCCATTCCTCTTTTTATTCTAGCAGGTGCTATTATGAATAGTTCTGGTATCTCAAGAAGGTTAATTGCTTTTGCCTCAGCTTTAGTTGGTTTTATTAAAGGTGGTTTAAGCATGATCACTATTGCTACATCTATGTTTTTTGCTGAAATATCAGGCTCAGCTGTAGCTGATGCTTCTGCATTAGGTTCAATATTAATCCCGGCCATGAAAGAGAAAGGTTATTCTAAAGAATATGCAGCTTCAGTAGTATCTTCAGCCTCATCACTTGCAATTATTATTCCACCGTCGATCCCAATGATTTTATATGCTGTGATAGCAGGTTGTTCGGTTGAACAATTATTTGTTGCAGGTTTTGTTCCAGGATTTTTAGGTGGTTTTTTAATGATGGCCGTTTCTTACATTTACGCAAAAAGAAAAAACTTACCCATCGAGGAAGCCTTTAATTTAAAGAATCTAAGAAAAACTGCAAAAGAAGCAGCATTTGCTTTTACACTACCGATAATAATTTTAGGTGGAATTTTTGGTGGATTTGTTACAGCTACAGAGGGGGCAGGCTTAGCGGTAGTGGCCGCATTAGTCATCGCAATTATCTATAAAGAATTTAATTTAAAAAATTTTTTCGATGCAACGGTTGAAGGAGGCTCACAAACTGCAACTGTAATGTTATTAGTGGCATCTTCTATGTTGTTAGGTGAATTTTTAACGGTTGAACAAATACCACAAAAAATTGCTTTATCTTTAACAACATTAACCCAAAATAAATATTTAATATTAATGATATTAAATGTTTTTTTATTTATTATTGGTTTCTTTTTACATTCAGCTGCTGCAATTATTTTAGTAGTTCCGGTGGTAATGCCTTTAATTAATAGTTTAGGAATAGATCCTGTTCATTTTGGTATCATTGTTACTTTAAATTTAGCCATTGGCCAACAAACACCACCGGTCGCTAGTGTTCTTGCGGTTGCTTGTTCTATTGCAAAAACCGATATGTGGGCGGCATCTAAAGTAAATGTTATATTTGTTGCGGTATTAATTTTTATATTATTACTTTGTACTTACGTTCCCATAGTACCTATGTCTTTAGTGGATTATTTTTATAGATAAAAAAATGTCAAAACTAATTTTGCAAAATAAAATTAGCGATTATATTATTGAATTATCGTTAAATCGTCCTGAAAAATTAAATGCTTTAACAAAGCCAATGTGGAAAGAATTAGGCGCTGTATTTAAAAAATTATCTAATAATAAAAATTTAAGATGCATTATCATTAGAGGCAAAGGTAGAAAATCTTTCTCACCAGGCAATGATATTGGCGAATTTGAAACAGAAAGATCAAATAGCAAACAATCTAAAGATTATGGAAAATTCCTACATTCAACACTTGAAGCTATATTAAATTGTCCAATTCCAACCGTTGCATTAATAGAGGGTATATGTGTGGGCGGGGGATTAGAAATAGCCACTTGTTGCGATATTAGAGTATGTGGAAAATCTTCACGTTTTGGTGTGCCAATTAATAGATTAGGTTTAACAATGGCGCCAAGAGAAATGCAACCTTTAATTAATTTAGTTGGTAAAAGTGTTGCTTTAGAAATCTTATTAGAAGGTAAAATTTTTGACTCAACGGAAGCATTACAAAAAGGTTTAGTAAGTAAGATTGTCTCCGATAGCGAGGTTGAAAAAGAGGCTTATGAAACTTCGCAAAGAATTGCAGATGGAGCTCCATTAGTAGCAAGATGGCATAAAAAATTTGCAAAAAAAATTTTGAATAATGAAAAAATTAAAGATAAGGTAAATAATCAAGGCTATGAATGTTATGATACTGAAGATTTTAATATTGGTTACAAGTCATTCCTAAATAAAACAAAGCCAAAATTTAAAAATAAATAATTATGCCAGGACCTATTCATGGCGTCAAAGTTCTTGAATTAGCGCAAATAATGGCTGGACCCAGTTGTGGTTTGTTACTTGCAGATCTTGGCGCCGATGTTGTTAAAATTGAAAAAATTCCTGATGGTGATGATACGAGGCGCTTTACTCCACCTGAAATTAATGGAGAAGCAGCGGCTTTTATGACCATGAACAGAAATAAAAAAGGTTTTGCTTTAGATTTAAAGAGCAAAGAAGGCAAAGAAGTTTTTAAAAGAATGGTTAAAAAAACAGATGTTATTGTTGAAAATTTTAGAAAAGGGACGTTAGAAAAATTAGGAATTGGTTATGAGGAGCTTATAAAAATAAATCCTAAAATAATCTTATGCGAAATTTCAGGATATGGCAGAACAGGACCTTATGCTGATAAAGGTGGATTTGATTTAGTTGCGCAAGGTATGTCGGGACTAATGAGTATTACTGGTGAAAGTTCAGATAAACCTCCAATGAAAGTTGGCGCACCCATTACGGATATTACTGCTGGAATTTTAGGTGCAACAGGAGTTCTTGCTGCCTTAATTCATCGTGACAAAACTGGAGAAGGACAACGAGTTGACACTTCTTTATATGAAGCTGGAATTGTTCATACTTACTGGCAATCTGCAATTACAAGTGCAACTGGAAAATCCCCAGGTCCTCTAGGATCGGCTCATCCTTTAACAGCTCCTTACCAAGCCTTTAAAACAAAAGATAAATGGATTACAGTCGGTGCGTCTAATCAAAATAGCTGGATTAATTTAATTGAAGCTTTAGGAAGAAAAGATTTACAGGAAGATAAAAGATTTAATAGTAACGCTAATCGAATGAACAATTTAAAAATTCTTATTGAGATTTTAAATAAAGAAATGATAAAAAAAACTTCTAAAGAGTGGTTAAAGATATTTGATCAAAAGGGTTTTCCATGCGGGCCTATTAATACTATTGAAGAAATGTTTGAAGACCCACAAACAAAACAAAGAGAAATGATTGTTGCAGCTAAAAACACAAAAGCTGGTGTATTCAAATCAATTGGAATGCCTATTAAATTTTCAAAGTCTAAATCCGATAAATCAAAAGGAGCTCCTATTTTTGGTGAGCATACAAAGGAAATTTTATTAGATTATGGATTTAGTAAAGCCGAAATTGATAATTTAATTAAAAATAAAATAATTTATTCTTCTTCTAAATAAGCATAAGAATCTTTCTAATGTTTTTTAAAAGATTATTTTCAAGAAGTAATTTAGATTTAAAAATTAATGACGGTGGTAGAGCTGCTGCTGGTTTTAAAGGTCAAGCAGGAGATTGTGTGGTTAGATCTATCGCTATCGCAACAGGGTCTCCATATCAAAAAGTATATGATGATTTATTTAAAGCTAATCAAGAATTTAGAAGTACATCACGAACTAAACTTGCTAGAAGCTTAAAGCAGAGAAATGACAGTCCAAGAACTGGTACACATAGAGTGGTATTAAAAAAATATTTAGAAAAACTGGGCTGGAAATGGATACCTACTATGTTTGTAGGGCAAGGTTGCAAGGTTCATTTAAAGAGAGAAGAGTTACCTATGGGTACACTGATTGTATCTTGTTCAAAACATTTAACAGTCGTTATTGATGGAGTTCTTAATGATATCTTTGATTGTTCTAGAAATGGTACCCGTTGTGTCTATGGATATTGGACTAAGGAAAATTAGATTTTTTGGTCGTATTCCCCAATTTTTCCAGTTTTTTGAAGTAAATTATCAATAAATTCAAATATCTTTTTCTTACGCTCATTTGAAGTTGGGCTTTCAGTTACCACGACTAATGAAGGTTTATTGGACGAGGCTCTTATTAATCCCCATGACCCATCTTCTAACGAAAACCGAACTCCATTAATTGTTAATATATCTGTAATAGTTTGATTATCTATTTTTGTATTTTTAACTTTTAATAACTCTACTTGTTTAATTAAATCTTCAACTACTAAATATTTTTCTTCATCTTTGCAAAACGGCGCCATAGTGGGTGTTTGATAAGTCTTCGGCAGATCATTAATTATTTCATTCATTTTTTTATTTTGATCATTAAGTAAATGGCAGACCTGAAGGGCCGAATTAATCCCATCATCATAACCATATCCTAAAGGTTTGTTAAAAAAAAAGTGACCACTTTTTTCAAATCCAGCAAGCGCTTTAATTTGATTTACTTTTCTTTTAATATGAGAATGTCCTGTTTTCCAATATATAGTCTCACAATTATTTTCTTTTAGAATTTTATCTTTTGCAAATAAACCAGTAGATTTCACATCTACAATAAACTTAGATCCTTTATATTTTGGAGCAAGGTTTCGCGCTATTAAAAGTCCAATTTTATCAGAAAAAATTTCTTCTCCTTTATTATCAATGACTCCAACTCTATCTCCATCTCCATCAAAACCAAAGCCAACATCAGCATTATTATCTTTTACCGCTTTTGCAATTGCATGTAACATTTTCAAATCTTCAGGATTAGGATTGTATTTTGGGAAAGTAAAATCCAAATTACAGTCTAGTTCTATAACTTCGCAACCAATTCCTCTTAAGATTTGAGGAGCAAATACTCCAGCAGTCCCATTTCCGCAAGCAACAACTGCTTTAATTTTTTTTTTTATTTTATTTTTAGATATTAAGTTATTAATATATATTTCTTTAAATCCTTTGATTTCTTTATAAAGTCCTTTATCAAGGTTAAATTTTCGATTAAGAACAATATCTTTAAGTTCATTCATTTCCTCAGGGGCATGGGTTAATCCTTTTTCAATTCCCATTTTAACTCCAGTCCAGCCATTTTCATTATGACTAGCTGTAACCATGGCTACTCCATCAGCATTTAAT
>SXGU01329968.1_pt1 | contig 13559 bp, 6 predicted proteins | sample 3174531 | NCBI WGS metagenome assembly SXGU01 (sample SAMN11356863, study PRJNA531348) | freshwater metagenome | isolation source: freshwater sample F1-140 | place: China: Fuxian Lake, Yuxi | collected 2017-12-25 | reverse complement strand
GAGCAGAGCTACATGCCGTCCATGCTGCGAATGACATCCTACGATACGGTCTGCCACGAGCACATCGAGTACTACTCGTTGAGTGTCGTCAGGCGAATCCTCGAAGCAGCAGGGCTTCGGCTTATCGATGTCAAGATGAACGGCGTCAACGGCGGCAGCTTTGCCGTCACCGCCGTTCGCAATGACGACCAGCGCCGTGGAAGGGGAGAGGCACTCGTCGCCTGGCTGCTTGAGCAGGAGGAGAGAATGGGTTTCTCGACGCCGCGACCCTCTCGCGATTTTGAAGAGCGCGTCTTCCGGCACAGGGCCGACCTCCGGCGCCTCCTCGAGAGGCTCAAGTCGGATGGGAAGACGGTGCTGGGATACGGGGCATCCACCAAGGGAAATGTCGTCCTTCAATTCTGTGGAATCACGGCTGATCTCATGCCTGCTATTGCCGAAGTCAATCCCGACAAATTCGGAAAACTGACTCCGGGCACCCATATCCCCATCGTTTCCGAGGCCGATGCGCGGGCAATGCGACCGGACTATTTCCTCGTCCTGCCTTGGCATTTTCGCGAGAGTATTGTGCGGCGGGAAGCTGCGTATCTTGCAGGTGGCGGTCGAATGATCTTTCCGTTTCCCGAGATCGAGATCGTTTGAGCCGAGCCGATGATCTTGCGCCAGACGGGTTCGGATGGCTTAAGATTGGGCCTGCGACCGGTTTCCCCTGCGTGTGTGGCGCCGAGGCGTGAGGCCGTGATTTGCGCGGTGGTAGTCTATTCCAAGGATAGTGTGCTTCGTGGTAATAGTGTGCTTCGCAGCAAGAGCGGTTTTACCTTGCTTCAATCGTGATCAGACGTTGGCGGTATAGAAAATGGCATCTCAGAAGACTGCATTCATCACGGGCGTGACAGGTCAGGACGGTTCTTATCTTGCAGAATTGCTCCTCGCGAAGGGATACGAGGTACACGGTCTGGTCAGGCGAAATTCGGACTTCACATCGCGGCGCATCGATCCAATTCTCTTCAAGGAAGGGTTTACGTCACATTTCGGCGATGTCATCGACACCTCCTCCCTGCACGCATTGCTTGCCAAGACGCAACCGCAGGAAGTGTACAACCTCGCCGCGCAGTCTCACGTCGCAGTTTCGTTCAGCGTTCCGGACTATTCAGCCCAGGTGGATGCCCTCGGGACATTGCGGCTTCTGAACACGATCCGGGACGTCGGCCTTGATGCGCGCTTCTACCAGGCCTCGTCGTCGGAGCTCTACGGCGGGCTGCCTGGAAGCGAACCACAAGACGAGAACACGCCGTTCACGCCGCGCTCGCCCTATGCAACCGCCAAGCTGTTTTCCTACTGGACGACGGCCAACTATCGCGACGGCTATGGCATGCATGCCTCCAACGGCGTCCTCTTCAATCATGAATCGCCGCGCCGTGGACGGACCTTCGTCACCAAGAAGATTACGCAGGCGGTGGCCCGCATTGCTCGTGGCCAACAGGCTGTCCTGAAGCTCGGCAATCTCTCGGCCGAGCGCGACTGGGGATACGCGCCGGAATACGTCGAAGCGATGTGGCGCATCCTGCAGCGCGACAAACCTGGCGACTACGTGCTCGGCACAGGTGTCTCTTACAGTGTTCGCCAGTTTGTGGAATTTTGCTTTGGCGAAATCGGCGTCGAGTTGGAGTGGTCGGGCACGGGGGCCGAGGAAGTCGGCCGCGATACCAAGAGTGGCAAGACGCGGGTGGCGGTTGATCCTGTCTATTATCGGCCCCTTGAAGTCGAGCGGCTGCGCGCAAACCCGGCGAAGTCGGCTGACGAACTTGGTTGGAAGGCCAGAACCCTGGCGCCGGAACTGGCGCGCATCATGGTGCGCTACGATCTCGCGTACGATGAATACGGCCATCCCGATGCGGTCGACGACGACGTCATCGCGCGACGTTGGACCCGCCCCCAATGACGAATGCTGGCCTGACGCCCAGGACCAAAGACGGCAGCCTCTGTGATCTGGGTACAAATGCCGGCCTCGCATGGCATCTCAAGCCTCGTGCTCGTGCGGTGTCGGCCAAATGGAGCATGGTCCGTCTCGCTTTGGTGAAGCGGCCTGATCCGCTGGTGCAGCCGCCATGTTTCCAGAGAAGAACCGCTCGGCCTGACGCAGGGGTTAAGCGGCGGTAACGATGCCAGCGCTATCGCATTCGGGACAGAACATGCCGTTGCTCGGGTGGCTTCGTGTCCGTCGATCGCCAAGGCTGGGGTGTGCCGATGCTCCGGCGGCGGCTTCGGATGCCCGTCACGAGGGGGATCGGTGCCGGGACGAGGGGCGCTGGATCGAGGCGGCGGTGTCGTACCGGATACACCTCAAGCAGTATCCGAGGGACTTCGCGATATGGGTCCAGGCCGGGAACTGCCTCAAGGAAGGGGCGTCGTTTGACGAGGCGCTCGCGGCCTATCGGCATGCGATCGAACTCGATGGCAGCGATGCCGACGTTTTTCTGCAGCTTGGACATCTGCAGAAGATCATGGGAAGGCGCGACGACGCCATCGAGGCGTATCGCACGTCACTGGCCCGCCGGCGTGACGGCAATCCTGCGTTGGGCGAGCTGACGGCTCTTGGCGTCATCGCTCCCGTCGAGCCGGCCCCTCCGCTTGGCGGCCGGGCACAGCCGGTCGATGTCGACCAGGCGCTGAGGACCATCGGGAACCAGCTGCATCGTCTCATCGAAGCGCGTGTTTTAGGGGAAGTGGCCAATCCGCCGGTACCTTCCTCGCCTCCCGTGTCACCCCCGACACCTCTGGCTCAGCCGACCGCAGGCCCGCCGCTTCCGCCAATCGCAGCGGCCCGAGAAGGTGATCCTTCGGTCTTTCTTGTCGTCGGTTCGACGGGAAGCCCGATGGCACAGCCGTCGCGTTTCCTTTGCGATCTCGCCCGGGCATTTGTGCAGCTCGGGGAGGCAGTCCGGTTCGTACAATGGAGCGCGGAGGACAATACCCTCCAGCTCCTGACCAGGGGGCAGTTGGAGGTCTTTGGACTGACGGCTGGGGGAGGGGAGCGAACGACCGGCCATCCCGCTCAAGGCGACCCGCGGGTCGTCGTCGCGCCGCAGTCTTGCGGCGATCATGACTGGCTCCTCATTCCTGAGACTGTGTCTGCGAACCCGGCCATTTCCACCCTGGCCGAGATGGATCTGATATTGGCCGGCAGGCGACTTGGTTTGCGCTCGGCATTTGTCTTTCATGGCGCTGGGCCTTTGCGCCTGCCAAAGCAGAAGGGTCCCCATGCCGTTGCTTACGAACAGTATATGCAGGCGCTTCTGCTGGCCGACGCTGTGGCGCCTGTCTCAACTCTTGCCGCCAACGACTTGAAAGGGTTCTTCGCGCAGCATCAAAACGCCGAACGCGGCGCGCCGATAAGAGTGATCTCGCCGCCTGCTTCGGCTCAGGAGGTCTCAACTGAAAAGTGGCTGGACTATATCAAGCGAATCCGGGGGCTGCTCGCCGATGCCGCCGACTCCACGCGCCACGTGACGAGTTTGTATTTCTGGATTGGCCCCGGTGTGTCAGCCCTCGACGCAAAGATGGCTTTCGCGGGGCGGTTGGCGCGCGCGCTGACCCGTCGTGGCGTTGCCCTTGTCCCCGTCGACTGGGATGTCACGAAGCGGAGCCTGATCGCGACTGACAAGGTGTTGCCGGGCGGCTCATCGTGGGCTGACTGGATTGAGCCGGGGCAGCCTGAAGCGCCGCGATGGCTGGTTTTTCCTGATGGTACTGGCAGCGAAGTGCTCGCCGAGGTCGTGACGTTCGCAAAAGCCAGGCGCCTGCGCACCGCAGCACTTCTGCAAGAAGTGGTTGGTCAATCGGATGAGGAACTGCCGTCGGCTTCTGCCAAGCGAGAAATGCTGGCTTTTGAAGCGCTTGCCGGAACGGACAAGGTGCTGGTGGCCTCGGAGCGCCGATTCCGGCATTTTCATCGCTTTCTGATGGCGTGGCGCGGAAAGGTCCATAGCGCCGAGCATCGCTTCAAGGTCATCGCGGCTCCCCACGAGAGCCCGGGGCAACAACGACGAGCGATCCCGAAGCGGCCGAGGGCGGAGGGCGTCTGCGTTCTCGCGATGATTTCAGCGCAGCGGGCGGCCGATCCTGATATCCTGCTTGACGCCGCCGAAAGGGCCGCGACGCGGTCTGCCAGTCGATTGCTCTTTACCTTCTTGGGTGGCTCTTCGCGCATGTCCGCTTCGGACGCGGCGACTCTGGAAGCAAGAATTCAGTCAATTCCCCAAGCGCGCTGGGTGAAAGACACTGATGGTGGCAGTTTCGACAAACTCCTTGAAGTGGCCGATTTTCTCGTTTTGTCGGATCTCGACGGAGAGATGGCGCAGCTTGTCGCGGAGAGCCTCTGGCTCGGACTTCCTTGCGTGGTGCATGCCGACGTCGGGCGCTCGCCCACGGCAGGGCCCGCGGGGCTCGTCTTCGCCGACATGGAGAGCCGACCCGGCTTGACGGAGGCCATCTTGAGGCTAGCCGATCACGATTGGCGGCGCTGCTTGGCCCAGGAGGCACTCGACCGGCCCGTTCGATCCTGGGACGACTATGCAAGGGATATCACGCTCGAGTTGGCAACGGACCGTCTGACCGATGGACTGCTTCCGCTTGAGGTGCAGCAGGGAAGAGACGTCTACGCGACGCTCGTCAATCTGCAGAAGCGACCCAAATTGTCGCTTTGCATCAGCACCTACAACCGGGCCGGCTGGTTGGAGATCAGCCTCAACAACATTTTTTCGCAGATCGCTCAACCGCGCGGCGACCTGGAAGTGCTTGTCGTCGACAACGCCTCTGCGGATCATACTTCGGAAGTGGTCAAGCCCCATCTCGGCCGCCCCGACTTTCGCTATGTCCGAAATCCGGCGAACGTCGGCATGCTGGGCAATCTTGCAGTCACGGCGCAGCGGGCGAGGGGAGAGTATGTCTGGATCCTGGGGGATGACGATCTCACCCGGCCGGGCGTGATCGAGAAGGTTCTGCAGATCATCGACCGGCATCCAGGCATAGCGTTGATCTACATGAACTATGGCTACACGACGGAGGCCAACCCGGGTAGCGTGACGGATCTTGCCGCCTTTCTTGCCAACTACAACCTGTTGGAACCGCCTGGCCCGGACCAGTTCGCGGCGGTCAAGCAGTTGGCGGCCAAGTGCGAGAATTTCTTCACGGCGATATACTCTCATGTGTCTCGGCGCGATCATGCCCTGAAGTCATACTGCCAGGACACCAGCGGCAGGATCTTCTCGACCATGCTCTCCTGTGTACCCACGGCCTACTACGTTCTCAACTTCATGGCAGACGAGCCCGCCTACTGGATTGGCGAGCCCGCGCTCGTGGTCAATTCGAACGTTTCGTGGCAGGACTACGGAGTCCTGCTTGATCTCGAGCAACTCCCGCGCACGTGGGATCTGGCCGAGCGCATGGGCACCGATCCCGTAGAGGTGGATTGCCGACGAGCCAACCGTTTGTGGTTGGTGGAGATGATGTGGCGGGAAATCTTCGAGAACGACAGGGCCGGCAACAGCGCGTATTTCTCCGCGTCGCGGGTCTTGATGCGTCTCAAGCACCTGAAGGAACTTGACACGTATGTGCCCAAGCTCATGTCGGTCTATGAACGTGCCCACCAAGTCGGCCACCCGGCAGCCACTATGCCTCCCGAAGAGCTGTTCAGCGCGTTCAAGGATTTGCCGGGATCGCCGCCCATTGCGAATGACGGTACGACATGACCGCGATCGCATCGGCTTCGCCCGGTCATGCGTCGGCGCCTCTTGCCGGCCGTGCCGGTCGGTCGAGTGCGCCCGCTGCGTCAGCGCCATAGGAACGTGAATGTCCGTCGTCTCCTACGCCCAGAACCTCGAGGATGTCCTGCTGTGGCGGGCACTGCAGCATGTTGGCCGTGGCGTCTATGTCGATGTCGGTGCCCAGGATCCGCTCGTCGATTCCGTGAGCAAATGCTTCTATGAGAAGGGTTGGCGGGGCATTCACGTCGAACCGACCAGCCAATACGCAGAACTCCTCCGCCAGGACCGACCCGACGAAACAGTGCTTCAAGCTGCCGTTTCCGATCGATCCGGCCTCCTAAAGTTTTACGTAATCCCCGACACTGGACAGTCTACTGCCTCCAAGGAGATTGCGGAAAATGCGGCCCGTAATGGGTACAAATCAATCGAGACGATGGTGGCGGCAGTCACCCTCGATCAAGTCTTCGCTGAACTCGATAGCAAGGAGATTCATTGGCTGAAGATCGATGTTGAAGGATCCGAACACGCAGTCTTGAAGGGGTGGCGCAGGTCGACCCACCGGCCTTGGGTAGTTGTGATGGAGGCCACAAGCCCCTTGACGCAGGTGGCGACTTACAAGGAGTGGGAGCCCCTGCTATTCAAGAAGGGCTATTCCTTCGTTCATTTCGACGGGCTCAATCGGTACTACGTATCCGCTGCCCATGGAGATCTGAAGAAGCATTTCCGCCATGGCCCAACCATATGGGATGAGTATCAGCTTCCCGAGATCAGTTATCGAACGACTACTTTGAGGCAAAGACACAGCGAGATTCTTGGTCGCGTTCGTGCTGAGGCGGAAGTCAGCATCGCGCGGCACGCCGAAGCGGTGGCTCAAACCCAGGCAGATGTCGACCAATTGAATAAGGCATTGGCCAGTTCGCACGGCGCACTGGATCAAGTGCGTGGCGAGCTGGAGCAGAAGCGCACCGAGCTCGCCCAGGCGCACGGTGTGCTGGATCAGGCGCGCACCGAGCTTGAACAGAAGCGCACCGAGCTGGGCCAGTCGCACGGCGTGGTGGATCAAGTGCGCACCGAGCTTGAACGGAAGCGCACCGAGCTCGCCCAGGCGCACGGTGTGCTGGATCAGGCGCGCACCGAGCTTGAACAGAAGCGCACCGAGCTGGGCCAGGCGCATGGCGTGCTTGATCAGGCGCGTGGCGAGCTGGAGCAGAAGCGTACCGAGCTCGCCCAGGCGCACGGCGTTCTGGATCAGACGCGCACCGAGTTGGAGCAAAAGCACACCGAACTGGGCCAGGCGCATGGCGTGCTTGATCAGGTGCGTGGCGAGCTGGAGCAGAAGCGTACCGAGATTGACAAGGCGCGCCACGAACTGGAGGAGATGCGCGGTGAGCTCAATCAGGCGCAAGGCGAGCTAAGCCAAACGCGCGGTGCTTTGGAGCAGACACGCGACACGCTGGATCAGATGCGCGGTGAGCTTGGAGAGACGCGCGGCGATCTGAAGCAAAGCCGTGGCGAGCTAAGTCAGGCGCGAAGTGAGCTGGACAGGACGCGCGGTACACTTGATCTGACGCGCAAAGAGCTCGATCAGATGCGCGGGGCGGTCGAGCGTGCTCAAGGTGGTTTCGAGCAGGCACGTGGCGAGTTGGTGCAGACGCGTGCCGAATTGGATCAGATGCGGGGTGCGCTTGATCGTGCATTGGACGAAGTTGGGCGGACGAATGGTGCTTTGGATCAGGCGCGCAGCGAACTTGAACAGGCGCATAGCGAGCATGCCCAGACTCGCGGCGAGCTAGTTCAGGCGCGCGCTGCGCTCGACCTTATGAGTGCGGACATGCAGCGTCAGGGCGAGGGCTGGTCGCGTCAGCGTGCTCGTCTGATGGCCGAACTCGCGGCAGTTACCGGAAGCTTCTGGTGGCGGGTGTCGGCTCCGTTTCGCAGGCCACCTGCCTCGTTGGCAGTCCTGGCGGCGGAGATTGCCGCCGACAGCGAGATCGGCGCGGGTGGCGGCGGCAGCCCAGCAGTTGCCGGCAGCGTGGACGAGCTTCTCAATCATGACGGTGAAGAGTTCATACGCTGTGCCTATGCCACGCTGTTGGGGCGCCAACCGGATCCGCAGGCCTTGCGGCACTTCCTGGGCCAGTTGATGGTGGGGGCAAGCCGCGAGGCGATCCTGGTCGAGCTCAGTGCCTCGGACGAAGGACGGCGGTTTGGCGCAAAGTTGCCGGGTCTTGAGGGACTTGTTCGCCGGCATGGAGTGTTCGGTCGTCCCGTGGTCGGATCGGTCTTGCGGGCGTTGGGTATGGCGCCGAGGAACCGGGGGCCGCGGTGGGGGCTTGGCCCCGGCCCGGTTACAGGGGCGGGGCGAGGCCGGATCGCCCTCTCCGTCGAGGAGTTGCTTTCCCTGCACGACGAGCCTTTCGTGCGATGCACCTATGCGACCGTGCTCGGGCGGGAACCCGACCCCGATGGTCTGCAGCACTACCTTGCTCGCATTCGCAATGGCGAGAGCCGGCGCGCCATCCTGGCCGAGATTCGGCTCTCGCCTGAGGGACAGGAACGTGAGGAGCTTCTGCCCGGTCTCGACCGGGCAATCCGGCCTTATCGCCTGCGCCGGTTGCCGCTCGTCGGACCGATAGTGAGATTGTTCGGCGCGGTCGATGAACGGGTCGACGTTCAGAGCAAGCTCGGAGCCATCGAATCGCGGCTCGAACTGCTCGCGCGTCTCGCGCCTCCAGCGGATGCCATCGGACAGCCCGTTGAACGCCTCGTTGCACCACCGACAGCGGCGGTGTTGCCTCCCGATTCGCCGCCCCTGTCTCCACCGGCCTCCCCTCCGCCCGCAGCCGCAGACGGCAAGAGAGGTGGGGCAGAAGACCTGAACGCCAGGTCACCCGAGGCGGCCATCTGGTCCGCTCCCTTGACCTGGCGGCTCGGCGGAACTTCGGACCGGTCGGAGAAGTCTTCCCTCGTTCGTAGCGAACTGGCGCAGGCGTTGGTCGAACTCGGGCACGAAGTAGCTGAGGCCTCGTCACGTGTCGCCGCCGATGTGACGGCCCTTGTTGCGTCGCCTCCGTTGCCGGCCGATGTGGTTGGCGACTCCACTCTGCTGGTTGGGCTCGATTGGGGGGAAACTGGCTATCCGGTGCATTGGATCGACGACTTCAATGACAGGCTCTCCGGAGTTGCCTGTACAACGACCCATGCGCAAAAGGTTCTGATCGATCACGGTCTCAGCGTTCCAACAGCGGCTGTCGGCCTCGGCGTCGATCATTGGGATCGGATTCCGTCCTGTTCCGACTACCAGGCGCCGGGGAGGAGCCTCCGCTTTCTGCACGTTTCCCCGTGCGATCTCGGTTCCGGGATCGATCTGTTGTTCGAGGCATTCCGTCGCGTGTTCGACAATACCGACGACGTCTCCCTGATCGTGAAGCCGTTGGGCATGTCGTGTCCCGAGAGTCTCGCCCGACTGAAGCAACTGAAAGCTTCCAATCCCAACGGTCCGGACATTGTGGTCATTGAGGATGAATTGACCGCCTCTGATCTGAAGGCGCTTTACGCGCAATGCCAGATATTCGTGGCACCAAGTCGGGCCGAAGGCTTCGGGCTGCCTCTTGCCCAGGCATTTCTTTCTGGCCAGCCGGTGGTGGCCACCGGCTGGGGCGGACACCGCGACTACTGCGACGAGACGAACTCCTGGCTGGTCGACTATCGTTTCCAGCGAGCCACAACGCTAGGTGACGTGTTTGCGTCCGTCTGGGCCGAGCCCGATGTGAATTCTTTGGAAGACGCCTTGCTGAAGGCTTTCCAGGCGACACCAGCAGAGCGCTTCGCCAAGGCCTGGGCCGGACGCAAGCGGCTTATGGAGCGTTTCACCTGGAAGGACGTCGCCCTGCGCCTCGCGGCCCTGGCCGGGCGCGGGCAGCTTTCGCCGCCGGCCAGCCCTGCCGAATCTCGTGTTGGCTGGGTTACAACCTGGAATGTGCATTGCGGCATTGCAGGCCATGTCGAGCACCTGCTGGAAACGGCACCGGCTGACGGGTTTGTCGTTTTTGCCGCGAGGCAGGAGCCGCTGATTCGACCGGATGGACCGAATTGCCTGAGAATTTGGGACCCCGGCAACGACCCGAACAAGCCGAATGGCCTCGACGAGATCGCACGGGAAATGACGAAGCAGGCGGTAACCGCCCTTGTCATCCAGCACAATTATTCATTCTACAACCACCGGGAGCTGAACGATTTCATCGAGTCGGCTGTCGCCCGGGGCGTCGTGGTATTCGTCGAGTTGCATTCGACCTCCGACCCCTTCGGAGACACCGAGAACTGGCGGTTGTCGGATTTCATCGGCGGGTTGCGCAAATGCCATCGAATCCTGGTGCATGGCCCGGCGGACATGGACCGCCTTAAAGAACTGGGCCTGGTCGATGGTGTGATGCTGATCCCGCACGGCGTCATGAACAAGGCCCTGGACCGGACCCTCCCGGCGATTCGCAATACCCCCCCCATGATCGCCTCTTTCGGATTCTGTTTTCCCAACAAGGGTCTCCTGGAGCTGGTCGAGGCCGTCAGCATACTGAAGCGAGAGGGCACTCCGGTCCGCCTACGGATGGTCAATGCGGTCGCGTCGCACCCGTTTTCTGCGCCGGTCGCGGAACAGGTCAAGGCGACGATCAAGCGACTTGGCTTGGAGGGTGACGTCGAGACGTATCTCGAATTCCTGGAGGATCAGGCCTGTCTCGCGCTCCTGGGCGAAGCCGATCTTCTGGTCAATCCGTACCAGCAGACGGGCGAGTCGGCGAGCGGTGCCGTCCGGTACGGATTGTCATCCGGCCGCCCAATTGCGGTGACCCCGCTGTCGATCTTTGACGACCTGGGCGACGCGGTGTTCCGCATGCCGGGAACGACGCCGCAGGAGATTGCCCTGGGGATCGCCGTCGCTCTAGAACATCTCAAAAACAACTCCGAGATCGCCCAGGGCATTCAGGCGTCGGCGCGCCGGTGGATCGAGGAACATGACTACTCCCGGCATCTTGACCGGCTGACGCGGATGATCGGCGCGCTGACACCGCAAGTTGCCAGGAATGACGGTCAAACGCCGCCCCGTCGGAAAGTGAAGAGCGGCACCGGACGGCCGGCAAAGTTTGCCCGGGGCATCTTTATCAATACTGCGAGTGCCAGTTGCAGCATCTTCGAGAGCGGGCGGATGGTCTACAACAGCATCAAGGAGTCCGACTCCTATACGCTGGACTACTTCTCTCTCGACATGCTCGATGTCCCGGCGTTGGCGGGCGAGGGACGGATCGTGCCTCTCGATTCGTCGCGAGGTGTGGCGGCGGGCGACTACGACTTCTGGGTCTTCAACTGGCATTTCATCACGATGGCGCCTCATCTGGACAACGATAGCATCCGCAGGCTGCCTGGCCGCAAGTTTACCGTTGTTCTCGAGCTGGAACCGGGAGATCCCCTCAAGCTGGTTCCGCGTGACGTCTTCGATGGCTTCATCGCCCTCGACCCGGCGGCACCTGAGATTGACAATATTTTTCCGTTCCCAAGGCCGTTGGAAGGCGAGCCACGTCGTGCCAGTTCCGCGTCACGCGACATACCTGTCATCGGGTCGTTCGGCTTCGGAACACCGGGCAAGGGATTCGAGCTGCTGGTCGAGGCGGTCAACCAGGCGTTTGAAAAGGCCGTGGTGCGCATCAATGTCCCCAGCGGAACCTATACGGGCTCAACCGATGTGATTCACTGGCAGGAGTATCCGAAATACCTGGCGGCACTTTGCAAGAGGATTGCGAAGCCGGGAATCGAGATCCGCTTTACGCACGATTACATGACCCCCGAGGAACTGCTGGATTGGTGCGCCGACAACGATCTCAACTGCTTCATGTATACGCGCCGTCAGTCCGGACTGTCGGCCACCACGGATCAGGCGATCATGTCCGGGCGGCCGTTGCTGACTTTGTCCAACGACACCTTCCGGCACATTCACCGTTACATTTCTCCCTATCCCATGATCGGGTTGCGCGAGGCGATCGAGACCACAGTGCCCAGTGTGCGTCGCATCCAGCGGGACTGGTCGCGCGCGTCGTTTGGCGCAACATTCGAGCGCATGCTTGCCAATTTTGGGCTGATAGCGCCGCGGGAGGCGCGGCATGGCGATCCTGCAACGCAAAACGCGAGTCGACGCAGTATCTTGGTTGTTTCCCGGTCGAGGTCGAATCCCGACGACATCGTCTGGTATTCGGCGCGGGTGGCAGACGCCCTGCGGCGAACGGCCAAGTACGAAGTTGTGTCTGTACAATGCGGTGACTTGGCCGAACTACGGCATCACGTCGAAAAGCATCAGCCTTCTGCCGTTGTTGTCGTGGACCTCCCCGGCTTGGGTCACGATGCATTGGAGGCGGCATTGAAAGATGTCGGGGGAGCGCGGATTCTTCTGGCGGACGAACCTGGATGTTCGATTGCCGAGGCCGAAGCGTTTCACGTGTTGCAACGGAAGCCCGTTATTCCTTTCTTTACGCCCTCGATGGGATTGAAGACGGGCGCGCCGGCGATCTGGCTGGTCGGCTTCGCTGCAACGGAGTCGAACCTGGAAGAAGTTGTTACAAAAATCGCCCGCGATCTTCCGGAGGCGGTGGTCCTACTGGAAGTAACCGACAGCGCGAGGGCGGCCTTCGAAGTCCGCGTAGGTCAATTGCGCGAGCACCTCCCGCAGGGAAGCGGCGTTCAGCTTGAAGTCCGTGGTTTCCCCGCCGGTGCCGATGCCATCATTGCCAACTTCGTGGTCAACCACTTGAGCGTCTTCTACAACGATCCTGCGCGCGGCGCGGAGCTTGAGAGCATGAGCTGCCTTGCGATGACGACCGAACGGGCGGTCGCCTTTACCCGGGCCGCGCCATTCCCGGATTTTCTGGAGGGTGGAACGCATATCGAGGATCGGGCGATATCCGACATCATTGGCATGGGCATGGCAGCTCAGATCCGGCTTTGCCACGATTTCGGTGAATGGCAGCTTTATGCGACAATCGACCGTCTGCTGGCGGAGAGGGGACGGGCATGACGGATCACGTGATGGTGCCGATTGCGGTCGGGGAACTCTACGACAAGATATCCATCCTCGAGATCAAGTCGGAGAGGATAGACGACGACGCAAAGCTGAGAAATGTCGGTTCCGAATTGGATATGCTGAGCAGAATCGCGATGGAGTTGGAGTGCAGCAAGGACGATGAGGTGATCTCGCTCAGGAAGGAATTGAAGACCATCAACGAGGCAATCTGGGATGCGGAGAACCTGGTCAGACAAGTGGCAAAAGAGGGTGGATTTGGAGAATCTTTCGCGGCCGTTGCCCGGCTTACCTATTCGAACAACGACCGGCGTGCCGCGATCAAGAGGAGGATCAATTTTCTATCCGGATCTCTGATCATCGAAGAGAAGAGCCATTCTGACCGCCCAAAGGAACGGGACCGGCCGCAGCTCTAGGCTTTGAGGTCCGCCATGATCGTCCGGATTCGCAGCTAAACCCTCGCATAGATGTCCTCGTAGCGGGTGATGTCGTCTTCCTCGAGATAGTCGCCGGTCTGCACCTCGACGACTTCCAGCGGTTCGCCCCCGGGGTTGGCAAGTCGATGGATGCCGCCCATCGGGATGTAGACCGACTCGTTTTCGTGCAGGGTCATGATCTGGCCGTCGAGCGTCACCTCGGCGATGCCCTTCACGACCACCCAATGCTCGGCGCGCCGGTTGTGGCTCTGCAGGCTGAGCTTGGCGCCGGGCTTGACCGTGAGCCGCTTGGCGCGG